>Ga0182012_10001129_pt1 | contig 29574 bp, 25 predicted proteins | sample 612S2SmetaG_FD_120486 | JGI IMG/M metagenome (GOLD analysis project Ga0182012, IMG submission 120486) | Permafrost microbial communities from Stordalen Mire, Sweden - 612S2S metaG | ecosystem: Environmental > Terrestrial > Soil > Wetlands > Permafrost | place: Sweden: Stordalen | collected...
CCACCGAGGTGGCCGGTTCCTACCAGCGTTACGGGGACCTGAAGAAGGATGTGGCCGCGGCCCTGGTGGAGCTGTTGCGGCCGGTGCGTGAACGGCGGGCCGAGCTGGCGGCCGACCCCGGCGAGGTGACCGGGATCCTGTCCCGGGGGGCCGACAAGGCCCGGGTGACCGCGTCGGCCACCTACCGGCGCTCGGCCGAGGCGGTCGGCCTGCTCAGCCCGGGGTAGGACCGGGGTCCGGGCCCCGGCCGGCCCTCCCCCGCCGCCGCCGCACCACGACGTCGAGGACGAACCACACCACCAGGGCCACGGCCGTCACCCCCGACACCACAAGACCGCGCCGGGCCGACGACGTCAGGTAGGTGAAGGTGACCGTGTAGACGCCGGCGGCGGGGAGCTCGACACCCTGGGTGATCCCCACCTGGACCACCGGTGCCTCCCGGGCCGGCCCGGCCGGGTGGCCGGAAGGCCCGGACAGGGGCTGCACGGTGGCCCGCCAACCGGTGGACCACGACTCGCTCCGGACCAGCAGCGCGGCCGAGGTGACCCGTGCCGTCATGACCTGTCCCCCGTTCCCGTCCGGTGCCGGGGCGGCGACGGTGGCGCCGGGGGCCGGTTCCCCCCCGCCCGGGCCGCGGAGCCACGCCCAGCCCTTGGCGTCGGAGTTCGAGAAGACGCCGAAGGACCCGATCATCCCGGTGTACCGCCAGTGGGGAGGGGTCACGCCGTACTGCATCCGCCCGTCGAGGGCGACGCCCCCGGTCTGTGCGGTGACACCCGTCGGGGTCCCGACGGTGACCGCTCCCTCCCCGGTCCCCCCGGCCCGGACCACCAGCCCGGCGGCGCGGGTGGGCGTTGGCAGGGCGACCCGCACGGAGGGGTCGGGCCCGGTGCGGGTCACGACGGTGTCGGGGGCCGGCAGCCACCGTGTGCCCCCGGTCGGGGTCACCAGGCCGACCCGGAGGCCGCCGGGGTGCCCGTCGGGCACGGGGATGTCGAAGGAGTCGGCCGTGAGGGCCGCCCCGAAGTACCACGTCCGGCTGTGGCCCTGCGCCAGGGTGTAGGAGTCGGCCACCGGGGTCGGGGACGAGTTGTACTGGTGGATGTCGGCGGGGAACCGCACGGCGTCCCCGGGTGCGGCCGTGGGGGCCGGAGAGGACGGCAGCGGGGTGAGGAAGTAGCCCGGGAGCGACACCAGGGTGGAGACGTTGAGGTTGTCCCAGGTGGAGTCGGCCAGCGTGGCCGGATTGAGGTCCTCTTGGAAGTGGGCCCCGGTGGCATCGAAGTACTGGCCGTCGGTGAGGGCGGTGTAGCCCTGGCCGCTGGGCAGCGCGGCATAGATGTTGAGGTCGGTCTGGCCGAGGTCGTAGAGCTGGTTGCTCACGATCTCGTCGGGGTCGTAGACGATGAAGCGGGCGTCGCCCACCTGGCGTTCGAGGGCCGAGGAGAAGGGTCCCTGGACCTGGGCCCGGGCTTCGGAGACCGGTGGCCTGATCACGAAGCAGTCGAAGAGCACCAGGTCCACCACGAGGACCGCGGTCAGCAGGCGGCGCAGCCGGGCGGTCTCCATGCGGCCCTGGTTGAGGACCACCCACGTGGCCCACCCGGCCACCAGCGTGCCCGCCGTGACCAGCAGGGCCACGTGCACCCGGGTGGCGGTGGTCTCGGGGTACTGGGTCTTCAGCCACTCGTGGAGCTGGGGACCGGCGACCCACAGGGAGAGGCACACCGCGGCGGCGAAGGCCAGGGGGACGCAGGTGGCCACGATCTCGGCCCGGTGTCCGGACCGCCACCGCCGGCGCACGGTGTCACCGGCTCCGGGGTCGTGGCCCCGCGACTCGAACAGGACGTGCACCCACCACGCCAGCAGTACGGACAGGGAGAAGTCCACCATCAACAGGTTGCGGTTGATCAGCCGCTCACTGTTGATCCCCGGGATGAGGTAGAGCACGTGACCGAAAGGGGTCTGGTTGCCCAGGGCCGACACCAGGCCCACCCCGGCGATGACGTACCAGATCCACCAGTGGCGGGCCTCGGGCCGGGTCCGGTACCGCCGGAGGAACAACGAGAACAGGGCGATGAGGGCCAGGACCCCCACGTAGCTGGTGACCTCGTTGAAGTTGTAGGACCCGACGTAGGGCCCGGGCTGGCCCTGGTCGGTTCCGAGGACGAAGGGCGAGGCGATCAGGGTGACCAGCCGGGCCGAGAGGGACCCGCTGGTGAAGTAGTCGTAGGTCACATCGGCCCTCTGGGAGTGCCCCAGGAACTCGAGGCCCGGGAGCCACTGCGCCGCCGAGAGGGCCACGCCCACCGCCACGGCGGCCACCACGGCGGTCAGGGTCCGGGCCAGGTCCCAGAGCGCGGCCCGGGTCAGGTATCCCCCGGTGACCAGCCGGCCCACCAGATAGATGGCCACCAGCACGGCGCTGTCGATGATGGCCTCGGCCGACCCGCTGAGGAGCGACAGTCCGAGGGCCACGGCCAACAGGCCCACCCATCTCCGGGTGGCCGCACCGGAGGGGCGGGAGGCGACCCCGGCGGGGTCGGCGCCGGTCCGTCCGGTGAGGGCGTGGACGGCCACCAGCATCCACGGGAGCCAGGCCGCCCCCTCGATCAGGTCGATGTGGACGATCTGGGCGGTCATGTAGCCGGCGAAACCGAAGGTGGCGGCACCGAAGGTGGCCCCGAGGGTGGAGACCGACTGGCGCCGCAGGAACAGGTACATCCCGCCCACGGCCACGTCGTAGGCCAGCACCAGGTTGAGCGTCCAGGCGGTGAAGATGGGCAGGGCGGCCATCAGCCAGGTGGCCGGGTAGGCCGCGCCGGCGTTGAACCCCCCGAGGAGGGGCGTCCCGCTGAACAGGTACGGGTTCCACAGGGGGAGGACCCCGTGGTCGAGATCCCGGCCCACCAGCACCCGCATGGGGAAGTTCTGGAGGAAGTTGTCCCCGTCGAGGAAGGACCAGCCCACCAGCTGGGGCAGTCCGAAGGCCACCACCGGGATGGCCAGGAGGACCACCAGGCCCCGGTGGGTGCGGAGCCAGGTGGACACCGGAGCCGCCCGTCCGGGGGGCCCGGCCACCACGGTCGGTGGAGGGGCGGTGACGGTGGCGGCCGGGCCGGTGGTGGTCATGTGGCGACCGCGGCGGGGTTCCCTCCGACCGGCTCCGCCGGGGCGTGCCGGCCCGCCCGGAGCCGGGCCACCACCCACACCACCATCAGGACGAAGAGGACGGTCCGGGCCACCTCCATGATGTACCCGACCCAGAGGTACGGGTTGTGCTGGTCCGGCCGGCGCAGGATGAACTCGAACCCGTAGTCGTAGACGCTGAGGGCACCGAGGGCCACACCGAACCGGGCCGGCATCCCGGCCAGGGCCGAGGCGGCGAAGACCCACAGGATGTACTGCGGGTTCCACACCTTGTTGACGCCCATCCAGACCACCATGGTCAGGGCCGTGGCCAGGGTCACCGACCGGAACTGGGCCGGCTCGGGGGTCAGCCAGACCATCCGGGCCCCGTAGGCCACCGCCGCCACCACCGCCACCAACGACAGCGCATTGATGGTGCCGCTCCCCACCAGCGTGGATCCCAACACCCGGGCCGGCAGCTCCCACAGGGAGTCCTTCTGGGGCCGCAGGTCGTTGAAGCGGATGAACCACAGGGTGTTGGAGGCGTTGAGGATGAGGAAGGGCACGAACACGACGGCGGAGACGGCACCGAAGGGGACCACCCACCGGGCCACATCCCGGCCCGCGGCGTCGGTCCCCGGTGCCGTGGCCCGGCCCGAACGGGCCCGTGACCACCGGGAGCCCAGGGCGGCCACCGCCATCGGCGCCACCACCACCGGAAACAGCTTGAAACAGGTGCCGAGGGCCGTGGAGGCGCCGCTCAGGCCCAGGCGCCGCTCCCCCAACCAGACCACCCCGCCCACCAGGAAGAAGATGCCGATCAGATCCCAGTTGATCCCACCGTCGAGCAGCAGGGCCGGTGAGGCGGCGATCCACCAGACCGAGGCGGGGTGGTGGCGCCGGAGCAGGGCGATGGATCCGAAGGTGGCGGCGGCGGTCAGGACACCGGCGGCGGCGAACCAGGTGGCCGGTCCACCGGGCAGCCAGGTGGGGAGCCAGAGGGTCAACCCCAAGAGGACCGGGTACTCGATCCGGTCGTCCACGTAGGGGATCGGATGGATGATGTGCCCGGGGCGCAGGTAGTGGAGGGAGCTGAGGCTCAGGACGTCGTTGTAGTCACCCCGGTCGAGGGCCGACGGGCCGTAGTGGGTCCCGACCAGGGACAGGCTGCGGGACAGCCAGAGGTAGTCGACCAGCAACAGGGTGCCGGCCAGGGCGTAGGGTCCCCACCGGGCGGCCGCCGGACCCGCAGCGGAGCGGATCACACCAACAGGCCCGACCACCACCCGATGACGTGGTCGATCAGCTGGGCCCACTCGTTGCGGAAGAGCAGGATGAGGATGAACGGGAGGAACATGAGGAACGGTTGGAGGTTGTAGTACTCGGGGAGCAGGCGGGCCGGGATGAAGCGCTCCAGGACGGCGGCACCGTCCAGGGGTGGGCACGGGATCAGGTTGAAGACGCCCAGCACGATGTTGGCGATGCCGGCGATGAAGAAGATCTGCTCGGGGAGGGTCGGGGGGTAGTAGCCGCCGGAGGCCACGATCTGTCGGATGAGGACCGGTGTGATGAGGGCGTAGATCAGGCCCATCAGCGCGGCCAGGATGAAGTTGGTCAACGGCCCCACCAGGGAGACGATCACCGTGTGGTTGCGGGGGCTGCGCAGCCGGTTGGTGCTCACCGGCACCGGTTTGGCCCAGCCGTAGGCGCCCACTCCCGACAGCGACAGGACGGCCGGGACCAGCAGGGTGCCCACCGGGTCGACGTGTTTGGCCGGATTGAGGGTCAGCCGTCCGGCCCGTTTGGCGGTGTCGTCCCCGAAGGCCAGGGCCACCACCCCGTGGGAGACCTCGTGGAGGATGATGGACGGGATCAGGACGCAGAAGTAGATGATCTCGAAGCGGTTGATCCGGTCGGTCCGCACGAGGACGGCGAACAGCACCACCCCGATGGCGATGATGATAAGGGTCCGCTGGCTGATCTGCCGGCGGCGACGGGGCTGGCCGGATCCGCCGGATGCCGGGCCGTAGCCCCCGTATCCCATCCGGCTCCGACCCGCGATCAGGTGCGGTTGGCGTGGTTGATACAGAACCGGGTGGCCGGCATGGCCTCCAGCCGGGCCGGGGCGATGGCCACACCGCACACCTCGCAGGTGCCGTAGGTGCCGTTCTCCAGACGGGTGATGGCCAGGGCCACCTCGTCCAGGGTCTCGCGGAGCTGGCCGGCCAGCACGCCGGCCTCTCCCCGTTCGGCGGTCACCTGGCTGGAGTCGGCGAAATTGGGGTCGTAGTCCAACCCACCGCTCTCTCCGAAGCCCAGTTCGGACAGTTCGGACTGGAGCTGACGGCGCTCGGATTCGAGCAGCTGCCGGTAGTCGATGGTGGGGGCGTCGGGTGGCACGGGGGCGATTCTACTTGAGCGGGACCAGGCCGGCCCGCGGATGGGCCTGCTCATAGGAGGTTCTCAGGTGGTCCTGACTGAGCTTGGTGTAGATCTGGGTGGTGGAGATGGAGACGTGCCCCAGGATCTCCTGGACCACCCGGATATCGGCCCCGTGGGCCAGCATGTGGCTGGCACAGGAGTGGCGCAGGACGTGGGGGCTGACCACGGATCCGAGCCCCACCCGTTCAGCCCGGCCCGACACGATGGCCCAGGCCCCCTGACGGCTGAGGCGGCCGCCCCGGGTGTTGATGAACACGGCCTCGGCGTCGGCCCGCCGGCGCCACTGCACCGGGGCCATCCGGGGCCGGCCCCCGGGTCCCAGCCACCGGTCGAGGGCCGACCGGGCCGGCCCGCCCAGGGGCACCAACCTCTCCTTGGCCCCCTTGCCGAACACCCGCAGGAGACCGGTATCCCCCTGGAGGTCGGCCAGGGACAGCCCCACCACCTCGGAGATGCGGGCTCCGGTTCCGTAGAGCAGCTCGAGGAGGGCCCGGTCCCGCCGGTCGGCCGGCTCCGTCCCGCTGACCGAGTCCAGCAGGGCCAGGACCTGCTCCTCGTCCAGGGCCTTGGGCAGGCGCCGGGGCAACCGCGGTGACCGCACGTCGGACGTGGGGTCACCGGTGATGGTCCCCTCCCCGGCCAGAAACCGGAACAGGCCCCGCAGGGCGGTCGTCGAACGGGCCAGGGAGGCCGGGTGACGCCCCTGGTCGCGGAGCGCGGCCAGATGCCGTTCGATGGCCTCGGTGCCGGCGGTGACCGGATCGACACCGGCCCGGCGGGCCCACTCCTCCCACGCGCCGATATCCCGCCGGTAGGCCACCAGCGTGTTCCGCGACCGGCCCTTCTCGACGGCCAGCCACGACAGGTACTCCTCGGCACCGATGGAGAGCGGCCGGCTCACCGCGGTGCCCTTCACCCCGGACGGCCCAGCCGTCGCCGGGCCAGCCCCACGCCGAGGATGGTGGTGGCGTCCACGATGGTCCCGTCGTCCACCAGGTCGTCGAACCGGCCCAGGGGGACCTCGACCACGCGGAGGTAGCGCTCCTCGATGCCCTGATGGTCGGCGGGCACCGGGCTCAGTCCGGTGGCCGCGAAGATGGTGGAGTACTCGTCGCAGAACCCCGGGGTCACCGCGCAGTGGATCAGCCGGGTCAGTTCCGATGCCGTGTAGCCGGCCTCCTCGGCCAGTTCACGCCGGGCCGTGGCCTCGGGGGCCTCGCCGGGCACATCGCAGGTTCCGGCCGGGATCTCGAGGAGCCAGCGGTCGACGGCGGCCCGGTACTGGTGGACCAGCACCACCGTGTCGTCGTCGGTGAGCGCCACCACCGCCACAGCACCCGGGTGACGCACCACGTCCCGGGTGAAGGTCCCGCCGGCGGGATCCACGACGGTGGTCCGGTTGAGGGTGATGGCCCATCCCCGGAGGAGCACCTCGTCGCCGGTGCGGCGGAACCGGGGCAGGTCCGACGGGCCGGCCGGGTCCTGGGGCGAGTGGTCCCCGGTGGGGACCCCGTCAACCAAGGTCGCCGATGTCGGGGAGGCGGGGGTCGCGGCCTTCGGCCCGGGTCAGGGCGGCGTAGACCAGCTCACGGAAGAGCGGATGGGGGCGGTCGGGCCGGCTCTTGAACTCCGGATGGGCCTGGGTGCCGATCCAGAAGGGGTGGCTGGGCAGTTCGATGAACTCCACCAGCCGGTGGTCGGGGGACATGCCCGAGCACACCAGCCCGGCCTGCTCGAGGCGGGTCCGGTACCGGGGGTTGACCTCGTAGCGGTGCCGGTGCCGCTCGGACACCACGTCGGTGTCGTAGGCCTTGGCCACCTGCGAGCCGGCCAGGAGATCGGCCCGGTAGGCGCCGAGCCGCATGGTCCCCCCCTTGTCCACCACGTCGTTCTGGTCGTCCATCAGGTCGACCACGGGGTGGGGGGTGAAGGCGTCGAACTCGGTGGAGTTGGCCCCGTCCAACCCGGCCAGATCCCGGGCCACCTCGATGATCATGACCTGCAGGCCGAGGCAGAGGCCGAGGAGGGGCAGCTCGTGCTCACGGGCGTAGCGGGCCGCGGCGATCTTGCCCTCCACCCCCCGCTCCCCGAACCCGCCCGGGATGACCAGGCCGTCGAAGCCGCGCAGGCCGTCGTGCTCCAGCAGATCCGGAACGGTGGCGGCCTGGATCCACTCGATCTCCACCTTGGCCCCGTAGTGGAAGCCGGCGTGGCGCAGTGACTCCACCACCGACAGGTAGGCGTCGGGCAGGTCGATGTACTTGCCGATGATCCCGATCCGGACCGGCCGGACCGCCGCGTCGACCTGGCTGACCAGCCGGGTCCAGTCACTGAGGTCGATGGCGTGGTCGTCCTCGTCGAATTGGAGCAGTCCGAGCAGGTACCGGTCCAGCCCCTCCTCGTGGAGGACCAGGGGGATCTGGTAGATGTTGGCGGCGTCCACCGCCGACACCACGGCCTCGATGGGGACGTCGCACAGCAGGGAGATCTTGCGCTTGAGGTCAGCGGAGATCATCCGGTCGGACCGGCACACGATGACGTCGGGTTGGATGCCCCGGCTGCGCAGTTCGGTCACCGAGTGCTGGGTGGGTTTGGTCTTCTGTTCGCCGGACGGACCGAGGTAGGGCACCAGGGTCAGGTGGACGTACGCCACGTTCTCGCGTCCGACGTCCCGGCGGAACTGCCGGATGGCCTCGATGAACGGGACGATCTCGATGTCACCGACGGTTCCGCCCACCTCCACGATGACCACGTCCACGTTGTCGGTCCCGAGGGCCCGGACCCACTTCTTTATCTCGTCGGTCACGTGGGGGATGACCTGCACCGTCTTGCCCAGGTAGTCGCCCCGCCGCTCTTTGGCGATGACCGACGAGTAGATGCGTCCGGTGGTGGCGTTCGAGTTCTTGTGGAGGTTCTCGTCGATGAAGCGCTCGTAGTGGCCGAGGTCGAGATCGGTCTCCCCACCGTCCTCGGTGACGAAGACCTCGCCGTGCTCGAAGGGGTTCATCGTGCCCGGGTCCACATTGATGTACGGGTCGAGTTTGCACATGGTCACCCGGAGGCCCCGGCACTTGAGCAGGCGGCCCAGTGAGGACGCCGTGAGTCCCTTGCCCAGGGACGAGGACACGCCACCGGTGAAGAAGATGTACTTGGTCGACGACGGGGGTGCGGTCCTCCCCGTGGTCCCTCCGGTGCCCCCCGGAGTCGGGCGGAGGGGTGGTCCGGCTGCCGTCCGTCCCCCGGAGGGTTGCAGCGGGCCTTCCACGTCGGGCACCTGATGAGGCTAGCGGAACGGGCCGGGCCGCCGTGCGGACCCCCGCCGTGACGCGGGTCCGGTCATGCCGGGCCGGCCGGGGCCGGATCCTGGCGGAGAAGTTCGCGGGCGTGGCGCCGGGCCGAGTCGCTGTCCGGTCGACCCGAGAGCATCCGGCTCAACTCGACCACCCGACCCTCGGTGTCCAGCGTCACCACCTCGGTGCGGGTGCGGCCGGACCGTTCGGCCTTGTGCACCCGGATCTGGGAGGCGGCCTGGGACGCCACCTGGGCCAGGTGGGTCACCACCAGCACCTGGACGTGCCGCCCGAGGTCGGCCAGGGCCGCTCCCACCGTGGACGCCGCCGTCCCCCCGATGCCGGCGTCGACCTCGTCGAAGACCATCACCCCCGGCCGGTCGGTGGTGGCCAGCCGGACGGCCAGCATGGTCCGGGCCAGCTCACCGCCCGAGGCCACCCGGGCCAGCGGTTGGAGGGGCTCGCCGGCGTTGGCCCCCAGGGTCATGGTGACCCGGTCGGCCGCCCCGTCCCCCTCCACGGCGATGGAGAAACGGGCCGACGGCATGGCCAACCGGTGCAGGGTGGCTTCGATCTCCGTCGCCATCCGGGGTGCGGCCTCCCGACGGGCTGCGGCCACGGCCGCTTCCTCGGTCCGGAGGGCCCGGTGCGCCTCGTCCAGTTCGGCGTCCAGCTCCACGGCCCGGAGCTCCCGGTCCCGGAGGTCGGCCAGCCTGCGGCGGACGTCGGTGGCGAAGTCCATGACCTCCCCGAGGTCGGTTCCGTACTTGCGTTGGAGCTGGTGCAGCACCTGGCGCCGGGTCCGGACGGCCTCGAGCCGGGCCGGATCGTCCTCCCAGGTCTCCACCACGGTGCGCAGCTCGGCCCCGAGCTCGGTGACCTCGACCATCACCGAGCGCAGGCGGGACTCCAGGGGGGCCAGGGGTGCCGCTCCGGCCAGGGACCGTGACGCCAGGGCCAGGCGGTCGAGGGCGCTGGCGTCCTCGACGCCGTCCGGGTCCTCGCCGGACACCAGGGCCAGGGCCTCGGCGGCGGCGTGGCGGTGGAGTGCCGCCTGGGCCAGCCGGTCCTCCTCGGTCTCGAGGCGCCGGTCCTCCTCGGTGTCGTCGATGGCCGCCGCGTCGATCTCCTCCAGCTGATACGTGAGCAGGTCCGCCTCACGGGCCCGGGCCCGGGCGTCCCCCCCGAGGGCGCGGCACTCGTCGCGGAGCCGGCGCTCCCGGACCCGGGCGGCCTCGAGCGGTCCGAGCTCGATCCGCCCGAAGGCGTCGAGGGCACCCCGCTGGGCGTCAGGATGGACCAGCGACCGGTGCTGGTGCTGGCCGTGGAGTTCGATGAGCCCGGCCGCGGTCTCGGTGAGAACGGCGAGGGAGGCCATCCGACCGTCGACGAAGGCCTTGGACCGGCCGCCGCGTACCACCGCCCGGGCCAGCACGACCTCGTCGGAGGCACCGGGGTCGCCCGGGGTGTCGTGCCCCCCGGAGTCGGACGGGTCCCGCACGAAACGGCCCTCCACCAGGGCCTCATCGCTTCCGGCCCGGATGAGGCCGGGATCGGCCCGGCCGCCGAGGAGCAGTCCGATGGCCTCGACCAGCAGGGTCTTGCCGGCACCGGTCTCTCCGGTCAGGGCGGTCATCCCGTCGGTGAAGGTCACCGTGACATCGTCGATGACCCCGAGATCGCGGACCCGGAGCTCGGCCAGCCGGAGGCCGGGTCTCCCCACGTCCCTACCGGTCGGCCAAGTGGAACTTGGCCCGCAGGATGGCATGGAAGTCCCGGGTTCCGAGGGTGATCAGCCGGGCCGGTCGGCCCCCTTCGGCGCACTCGACCACGGCGCCGGGCTCGAGGGGGCACACGGTGATGCCGTCGACCACCAGGACCGCGGTCCGCGGCTCCAGCACCTGCAGCCGCAGCCGCTCGGCGGGATCGAGTACCAGGGGCCGGTCGAACAGCATGTGGGGGGAGACCGGGGTCACCACCAGGGCCCGCAGCCGCGGGGAGAGCACCGGGCCCCGGGCGGAGAGGTTGTAGGCCGTCGATCCGGTCGGGGTGCAGACCAGCAGTCCGTCGGCCGCATAGGTCACGAAGGGCAGGTCGTCGATGACGGCGGCGATCCGGACGGTGTGGCCGGGGACGGTCTTCTCCACGGTGGCCTCGTTGAGGGCCATGCGCCGGGCGATCCGACGCCCGTCGGGACCGGTGACCGTGACCTCGAGGGTCATCCGCTCCTCCACCCGGTAGGTGCCGGCCAGAAAGGAGGTCAGGGCGCTCTCGAGGTCGTCCGGCTCCACCTGGGTCAGGTAGCCCAGGCGGCCGATGTTGACCCCGAGCACCGGAATACCGGACTCCAGGGCCGCCACCACCGCCCGCAGGAGGGTCCCGTCCCCCCCCATGCTGACCACCAGATCGGCCCCGTCGACCGACGCCGTCCCGTCGCCATCCAGGGCCGCCACCACCTGGTGCCCCTGGTCGGTGAGCCACCGGCCGGCCCGGTCGGCCAGGGCCCGGGCCTCGGGTCGGCTGGGATGGGTGTAGAAGGCGATCAGTGCCATGGCCCGTCTATCCCTTCACCGTGGACCGGTGGGCCTCGGCGACCGCGGCGTCGAGCATCTCCGACAGCCCGGTCGGAGCGCCGTCGCCCGTCGGGCCGGAACCGTCGGTCGACGGGGCCCGGGCGTGGAGGAGGAACTCGATGTTGCCGGCGGACCCGGTGATCGGTGAGGGCATGACCTCCATGATGACTGCTCCGGCCGCCCCGAGTGCGGTAGCCACGTCGGCCAGGGCCCGGTGGTGCACCTCCGGGTCACGGATGACCCCCCGGCCGCGGGAGACGTCGACCCGCCCGGCCTCGAACTGGGGCTTGACCAGGATCACCACCGGCGCCCCCGGACGGGCCACCTCCCCCACCAGTACGGGCACGGCCCGGGTCACCGAGATGAAGGACAGATCGGCGGTCACCAGATCCACGGGTGTGCCCCCCACGGTGGCCAGGGTGACCGTGCGGATGTCGGTCCGCTCGAGGCAGGTCACCCGGGGGTCACGGCGGAGCCGGTGGTGGAGCTGGCCCCGGCCCACATCCACGGCCACCACCGAGGAGGCCCCGGCCTGGAGCAGGCAGTCGGTGAACCCCCCCGTCGACGCACCGGCGTCGAGGGCCCGGAGACCCCGCGGGTCGATGGCGAAGCGGGCCAGGGCGGCGTCGAGCTTCTCCCCGCCCCTCCCGACGAACCGTCGGGGCGGGCCGGCCAGTTCGAGCGGTTCGTCCGCCGCCACCAGCCGGGACGGTTTGTCGGCCACCGAGCCGGACACCAGCACCGCCCCCCGTTCGATGAGGGACACCGCCTGGGGACGGCTCTCGGCCAGGCCCCGCTCCACCAGGGCCCGGTCGAGCCGGCGCCGCGCCGACCGGGTCAGTCCGCCGACCCGGTGCCGGCAGCCTTGGCGGCTGATGTCTTCCGAGTTGATGCCGCCGTCTTGGCCGGGGCCTTCTTGGCCGGGGCCTTTTTGGTGGCCGCCTTCTTGGCCGGGGCCTTCTTGGTGGCCGCCTTCTTGACCGGTGCCTTCTTCGCCGGGGCTTTTTCGGCCGGGGCTTTTTTGGCCGGTGACCGTTTGGTGGTCGTCTTCTTCGCCGCGCTCTTCGCCGCCGCCGTGGTCTTGACCGAGGCGTCGTGGGCCGCCTTGCGCACGTCGGCCGTGGCCTCTTTGCCGGCGACAGCGGTGCGGGCCAGGAGGGAGGCCACCTGTTTGGACAGCTCATCGAGGTTGGTGATGCCCATGGCCTCGAGCTGGCTCTCCACCTCGCGGCGCACCTGGGTGACGAAGATCTCGCTGCTCTTGCGGCTCCGGTCGATGAGCTCGTCGACCTTGGCCCGGGCGTCGCCGCTCTGGAACTCCCCGCTCTTCACCAGCTCTTGAACCAGCTCCTCGGCCCGGGTCCGGGTGATGGCGGTGAAGGCCAGGCCGGCATCGAGGTACCGCTGGAAAGCGTCCTTTTTGACCATGTCCTCACCCTACCGGGAGAGCCCGGCGGGGAAGAAGCGCGTCCCACGACAACCGGGCATCAGGACAACGCATCAGGACAACAGGGTGTGCACCATGGTCACGAAGTCGGGGAAGCGGACGGCCACCGGCACGTCGAAATGGTCGGTGGACGCCGGGGTGACACCGGAGTCCACCAGGCCGAAGGGGATGCCGAGCCGCCGGGCCAACTGACCGTCGGTGCGCGGTTGGTCCCCGATCATGACCACCGACGGGTCGCCGTCGGCAAAACCGAAGGCCTCTCTCATCAGCGAGGCCATGGGGGCGTGGGGCTTGCCGGCGATGTCGGGGACCACCCCCGAGGCGGTGGCCACGGCAGCCAGAATGGACCCGGCCCCCGGCATGAGGCCGTCCGGGGTCGGATGGGTGGGATCCTCGTTGGTCCCCACCAGGTGACCGGACCGGCGGGCCGCGGTGGCGGTCGCCGCCAACCCGGCGAAGTCGAATGAGCGGGTCCATCCCACGATGGCGGCGTCGGACCGGTCCCCGACGGAGATGGAGACCGACCGGGCCTCCAGTGCCTCGAAGACACCGTCCTCACCCAGCACCGTGACCGACTGCCCCGGCTCCACCAGCGAGGCCGCCGCCCCGGCCGAGGTCACCAGATCCGCCGGATCCGCGGCGACGCCCAGACGGTCCAGTCGGGCCAGCAGTTCGGTGGAGGTGGGAGCGGAGTTGTTGGTGGCGAAGACCACCCGCACCCCGGTGGACCGCAGGGCGGCGACCGCCTCGCCGACGGCACCGATGGGAGCGCCCGACAGCCAGATGACCCCGTCCAGGTCGACGATCCAGAGTCGGGCGGAGGCGAAGGAGTCGGCACCGGGCGCCGGGCCCGGCTCCCGGGGGTTCATTCAGCCGGTTGGTCGGTGGACGTCGGTTCGGTGGGCCCCGCCGCCGCTCCCGTCCGGGTCCGGCGGGTCGACACGGCCAGCTGGTCGGCCGACTCGAGGGCCCTCGAGATGAGTCCGGACAGATGGATGAGGGGCTCGGACGCCGGAGCCGCCTGGTCCGCGCCCGCTCCGGCCGGTGGTGGCGACGGGGCGTCGAGGGATTCGGCTGACGCCGCCAGGGGCCGGGCGTTGAGATCGGCGATCCGCTCCCCGGTGACCTTGGCCGCCCGTTCCCAATAGGAGCGGAACATCCCGATGTCGAAGGCGCCGTCGCGCACCCGGGCCTGATCGAGCAGGCGGTCCGGAGGGTCCTTCAGGTCCCGGACCACCCGGATGGCCGCCAGGGCCCGGAGGGCGTACCAGGTCGGATCGATCTCCCACCAGGTGAACCCCTGGCGGGCCGAGGCCGGCAGGTAGTGGTGGTTGTTGTGCCACCCTTCGCCTCCGGTGACGATGGCGATGATGAACGAGTTGCGGCTGGTGTCGGGGGTGGCGTAGCGCCGCCGGCCCATCAGGTGGGCCATGGAGTTGACCAGAAAGGTGCCGTGCCACAAAAGCACGGTGGAGAAGAAGAAGCCGATCAGCAGCCCACCCCATCCCCCGAGGAGGAGGCAGGCGATAGCGAGGGCCCACGGGCCGACCCAGGCGAACCGCTCCACCAGGCGGAGTTCGGGGTAGGCGGCGAAGTCCTTGATGGCCGCGAGGTTGGTGTCCTTGTACCGGGTGGACAGGATCCAGCCGACGTGGCTCCACCAGAATCCGTCCCGCGGCGAGTGCACGTCCTTGTCCAGATCGGTGTAGCGGTGGTGGATCCGGTGGTGGCCGGCCCACCACAGGGGTCCCTTCTGGACCGCGGTGGTCCCGCCCACCGCCATGACGAACTGTCCCACCCGGCCCATCCGGTAGCTGCGGTGGGAGAAGTACCGGTGGTAGCCGGCGGTGATGAAGAACATGCGGACCACGTAGAGGACGGCGCAGAGGACCCAGTCCTGCCACGTGACCACCACGAAGAACGCGGCCAGGGGGGCGAGATGCACTGCGAAGAAGGGGATGGCGGCCAACCAGTCCGTCCTGTCGACGGACCCCTCCACCGGGCCGGGGTCCGAGGCACCTGTGGGTGCGGGGGCTGATGGGCTCATGGAGTGGCTGTGCCGCACGCCGGCGGCGAGGTGGGCATCGTACCCGACAGCCCCACCCCCGGAGGGACGGGTCTCACTCCGCCACGTAGAGGTTGCCGTTGCCCCCCTTGGCCACGGCGATCGGGGTCAGGCCCCGGGGGGCCGGACCCTGGATGACGGCGCCGGTGCTGGGGTCGAACTCCGAGCCGTGGCACGGACAGGCGATGACCCGGGCCGACGGTTGATAGGCCACGGTGCACCCGGCGTGGGGACAGACGGCGTCGAAGGCTGCGAAGTGGCCGGCGGTCGCCTGGATCACCAGCGACGGGTCACCGGTGGCCGGGTCGGTGAACGCCGCCGAACCACCCACCGGCACGTCCGCCGCCGGTCCGATGGCCGTCCCCGAGTGGGGGCCGGTGGTGGCGGTGGGGCCCGTCGTCGTGGTGGGCGCGGGGGTGGTGCCGCCGCCGGTGGTGGTGGTCACCGGTGCCGCCGTGGTGGGCGTGGACGAACCCCCGGTCCCTGCGCCCAGCGTCGGTGTGGTGGTGCCGGCGGCATCCGTGGTACCGCCGACGGCCCGGCCCAGGGCCGCTGCCACGCCCCCCGCCACCACGACCACCCCGGCCACCCCGGCGGTGGCCGCCCCGGTGGTCAGGACGGCCCGCCGGGGCACGCCCCCCTCCCGTCGGGTGGCGTGGGTGGGGCGGCCGGCCAACCAGGTGTCGAGGGCCGGGGCCCCGGCCGCACCGGCCAGGGCCAGGGGCGTCCAGGCGAAGAAGAACACGATGTCCGAGCCGGTGAAGTAGGGCGAGGAGTGGAAGCTCACCGTGAGGAACAGGCCGAAGGAGAGCGCCATGCCGGCCACGGCGGCCACCCGCGTCAAGAGGCCCACCAGCACACCGGTGCCGATGGCCACCTCTCCCACGGCGATGACCACACCCAGGGCGGGTGCGATGGGCACCAGGTGGACGATCAGGGCGTGGATCGGGCTGGAGTGGGTGGCCCCGACCAGTTGGGCGTGGATCGAGATGGGACTGGTGTTCCGGAGGAACTGCGGATTGGCCAGCTTCTGGAGCCCGGCGTAGAGGAAGGTGACCCCGAGGAACAGCCGGAGGGGCATGAGCGCCCAGCCGGTGGACAGCGTCCCGTCCGGTCGCGTCAGCGACCACGGGGACCCGGCTGCGGTGTGGCGGTCCGGGTTCATCAGGTCTCACCCATCGGTGGAACGTTACCGGTCATTCCTGCTCCGCCGAGATCACCGGGGGTGGACGGCCCGGGCCCGGAGGGCGTGCCAGCATGGACGGATGGACGGAGTGTCGGTGGCACCGCCCGGCGGTCAGCCCTCCCTCGGGGAGCCGGGCATCACCGCCGACGGGCTGGCCACCGAGGACACCCCCGAGACCATCGCGGTCGAACTCCCACCGGTGTCCGGATCGCACCACTACCTTCCGGCTCTGGACGGGCTCCGGGCCCTGGCGGTGGCCGGCGTCATCGCCTACCACTTCGGCTTCCGCTGGGCCAACGGCGGCTACCTGGGCGTGGACTTCTTCTTCGTGCTCTCGGGCTTCTTGATCACCGGACTGCTGGTGGGCGAGTGGAACGGCCGGGGCACCATCGGGCTCCGGTCGTTCTGGTTCCGCCGGGCCAAGCGACTACTGCCGGCGGTGATGCTCTTGTTGGTGGTGCTGTCGGTGTACGCGCGGCTGGGCGGGCCCAACATCACCGCCTCCACCTTCACCGGGGACGGCATCGCCACGCTCTTCTACTACGCCAACTGGCACCTCATCTTCACCCATCAGTCGTACTTCACCCAGTTCGAACTGCCCTCGACGCTCCGCCACACCTGGTCCCTGGCCATCGAGGAGCAGTTCTACCTGGTGTGGCCGCTGCTGATCGTGGCCGGATTGGGGTTCGGCCGGCGGCGGGTGGGCCGGCGGGGGGCCCACGCCGGCCCGCCGTCCCGGGCCCGCACCCGGGGCCTGCCCCGACCGGCCGCCTTCTGGTGCACGGCCGCCCTGGCCACGGCGTCCGCCGTGGAGATGACCGTCCTCTACACCCGCAGCCACGGTGCGGATCTGAACCGGGTCTACTACGGCACCGACACCCGGGCCTTCGAACTCCTGATCGGTGCGGCCCTGGCCCTCATGGTCACCGGCCGTCCCGACCACTCCCCCGCCGGGCGGCGACGGCTCCATGTCCTGGCGCCGCTGGCGGCGGTGGTGCTCGGGGTCCTGTGGGTGACAGCCGGCGGACCGGATCACGACACCCCACCCTCAGCTTGGATGTTCCGCGGAGGCCTGGTGGTGGCCGGGCTTCTGGCCGCGGTGGTCATCGCCGGGGTGGCCCAGCCCGACCCGGGGGGGTTCGGACGGATGCTGTCCTTCCGGCCGTTGCGGTGGGTGGGCCGGATCTCCTACGGGCTCTACCTCTGGCACTGGCCGGTCTATGTCCTGATGACCGATGTCACCACCGGCCTCACCGGCTGGACCCTGCTGGTGGCCCGGCTGGCCGCCACCGTGGGTGCCGCCACCATCAGCTTCATGCTGCTGGAGCGGCCGGTCCGGCGCTACCCGTGGCGGGGGTGGACGTTCCTCGGGGTGATGGCGGCCGGTGCGGCGGTCACCGTCACCGCCCTGGTGCTCAGCACCGCCCCGGCCGCCGCTCCGGTGGTCATCGGCAAGGGTGCCTCCGAGGTCCGGGTGGTCTCCCCCACCGCGGTCCCCCGTCCCCTCCCCCCTCCCATCGACCTCCCGGCCGGACGGGTCCCGTCGGCGGCCGACCCCCTCCGGGTCATGACCATCGGTGACAGCGTGATGGTCGACGGGGAGGCCGGGATCGCGGCGGCCCTGCAGGCCACCGGGGTGGTCCGGGTCAGCCCGCACGGCTACCCCGGCTGGGGTTTCGTCAACGACCCGGCCTTCCAGCACGATCTGGCCGGCGCCATCTCCGAGGACCACCCCGAGGTCATCGTGATGATGTGGTCGTGGGACAACGCCGACGCCCTGGCCCGTCCGGCCCTCTTCCGGGCGCAGCTGACCGAGGCCATCGACGTGATGCTGGCCCCCGGCGACGGCGTGGACGGGATCGCCGTCGTCCAGTTCCCGAAGATCGGACCCAACGACGCCGTCATCGATCCGGTCCAGCGCCAGCGCGCCGCGGCGCAGGCCGAGGCGGGCCGCCGGGCGTTCGACCGGATCGTGTCGACCCTGCCGGCCCGGTATCCCGGTCGGATCACCTACCTGCCGGTGGCACCGGCGCTGGAGGTCGACGGCCGGTTCTCCCCGTGGCTGCACACCAACGACGGCGGGTGGATCCGGGCCCGCAAGACCGACAACGTGCACCTGTGCCCGGCCGGAGCGGCCGTGCTCGGCGCCGCTGTGACCTCCGAGCTCTCACCGATGTTCCACCTCCCTGCGCCCGCCCCGGGGTGGATCGACGCCGGCTGGACCCGGGACGAGTCCCGGTTCGGACCCCCGGGCGCCTGCCCCGACGATCAGCCGCCGGCCGGGAGCACCTGACAGGCCCGGTCGGCCCCGGCTGGTTGGCCGGAGCGGCCGGGCGTACCATGGGGCCGTGGAGCAAGCGACCGTGGCACCGGCGGGACCCGGGACCGTCACCCGTCGTTCCCGGCCTGACGAGGCCATGCGGCGGCTTCTGCGGGTACCGGACGACCGGGCACCCATCGACGAATCCGAGACCCACCGGATCTTCAGCGCCTCCATCTTCCTCTCCGCCCTGCGGTGCCTTCTCAGCTACATCGTCCTGCCGGTGGTGCTGCCGGCCATCGGGGTGGCCCGGGGGGTGGGACCGGCCATCGGCATCCCCATCGGGGTCCTGGCCCTGGTCTTCGACTACCTGGGGGTCCGCCGGTTCTGGCTGGCCGACCACCGCCAGCGGTGGGCGTTCACCGCCCTCTACACGGTGGTGGGCGCGATGGTCCTGGCCCTGGTCATCGTGGACATCGTCAGCGTCCTGACCTGACCCCGGCGCCGGCGCCGCCGGCCGGCCGCTCTCAAGGAACGGTGGTGGCCGGACGATATCCACAGAGATGCCGTCCGTGCCGCCGCAGGAGCACCCCACGTACCGCGGGAACGACCGGATGCTGCGCGCCGTGGTGGCCCTGGCCCTCGCATGGGGGGCGGCCTACCTGGTGTGGCGGATCACCGACACCCGGCGGGGGGCCCAACCCGAGATGTACGCCGTCCTGCTGGCCTGCGAGATCTTCGGCTGGCTGATGCTGGCGTCGTTCGCCTTCATGGCCTGGCGGATTCCGGTCAGCCGACGTCCCGACATCGGCTGGCGGCCGACGGTCGACGTCTTCGTCTGCACCTACGACGAAGGTCTGGACATCCTCGGGGCGACCCTGGTGGGATGCGACCGGATCACCTATCCCCACACCACCTGGGTCCTCGACGACGGCCGGCGCGACGAGGTGCGGCGTCTGGCCGACCGGTTCGGGGCCCGCTACATGACCCGGCCCGACAACGCCCACGCCAAGGCCGGCAACATCAACCACGCCCTGGCCCACACCCACGGCCAGCTGCTGCTCATCCTGGACGCCGACCATGTGCCCCAACCCGACATCCTCGACGCCACCGTGGGGTACTTCGACGACCCCGCGGTGGCTCTCGTCCAGACCCCCCACGACTTCGGCAACCATGACTCCTTCCAGCACTTCGAGACCGGCCGGCACGACCAGAGCATGTTCTTCGAGGTGATCATGCCGGGCAAGGACCGCCACGACGGTGCCTACTGGTGCGGATCGGCGGCGGTCATCCTGCGCCACGCCCTGGAGGGGATCGGCGGCATCGCCACCGAGACGGTGGCCGAGGACTTCCACACCACCATCCGGCTCCACGGTCAGGGGTGGCGCACCCGCTACCACGACGAGACCCTGGTCCAGGGACTGGCTCCGCACGACCTGGCCAGCTTCCTCCTCCAACGTGACCGCTGGGCCCGGGGCAATCTGTCGGTGCTGCGGACGGCGGAGAACCCGTTGATCGCCCCGCGCCTGACCGTCAAACAGCGGGCCAGCTACCTGTCCTCCCTGCTGGCCTACTTCGTGCCGATCCAGAGGCTCGGGATGCTGGCGGTGCTGGTGGCCATGCTGATCAGCGGGCGGCTGCCCCTGCACGGGACCCCGTGGCAGTTCTGCGTGTTCTGGCTGCCGTGGATGGTGCTCAACCTGGTGGCGTCGTCGCGGCTGTGCCGGGGCCAGGCCAGCCTGTGGGACGGGACCTACTCGAGCCTGCTGACCACCGAGATCTTCGTCCGGGCCGCCTTCGTCCTCGTGCATCCGTTCCGCACGTCGTTCCGGGTGACACCGAAGGACGGCATCGACGACGGCGGGTGGTCGGCGGCCCGACAGCTCCGTCTGGTCCTGGGCCTGGCCGGGGTGCTGGTGGCCGCGGTGGTGGTCCGGGCCCTGGCTGCGGTGGGCCTGATCGGGCTGCCTCCCCTCCGGGGGCTGGCCCTGGTGGCCGGGTTGGTCTTCGGGGCCTGGGAGTTGGTGCTGGTGTCGGCGGCTCTGTGGAGGGTCACCCGGCGTCACCAGGTACGCCGCCACTACCGGGTGCCCGTGGAGGTGGCCGGGGTGGTGGACGGCACCCTGGTCCGGGTGGTCGATCTGACCTCCGGGGGCGCCGGGGTGATCGGCCCCCGGCCCATCGAGGTGGGACGGGAGGTGGGACTGCGGATGGATCTGCCCACCGTGTCCGGCCCGGTCCGGGAGGTCCGGGTGAAGTTTGCGGTGTCCTCGTGCCGGAGGGCGGCCGAACGGGGGTGGCGGATGGGTGGGACCCTGACGGCGGTGACCGACGAGGACGCCGAGGTCCTCATCGAACACTGCCACGTGGTCACCTCACGGACCCGGCTGACCGAGTCGGGACGGCTGGCCCCGCCACCGCCGGTCGGTGTGCCCGACCGGTCCGTGGGCGCAGCCGTCGGACGGAGTGCGGACCCGGTCCCCCGTCAGGCGGCCGGTCAGTCCTGAGGTCCGGGGGACCGCCAGTCGGGATGGAGGCGGTGGGTCAGGGCCAGCTTGAGGGCCTTGACCGTCTGCCCGTTGGTCACGTCGTCGGGGTGGTCCACCAGCCAGGCGATCGCCGCGGCCGGGGCCGAGGGGGGAGCGCCCCGGTAGTGGCCCACCAGTCCCAGGGCGGCCGCGTTGACCTGCTGGCGTTCGGTGTCGACATACCCCGGGTCCACGTTGAAGGCCCGGATGCCCTGACCGCCGAACTCGACGGCCAGGAGGGGGGCGAACCGGTGGAAGGCGGCCTTGGAGGCGGCGTAGGCCAGGCCCCATCCGCCCTGCCCGACCGGGCCCGGGGGGTCGGCGGTGGCCGTGTGGGAGGTCACGTCCACGATGATCCCCCGACCCCGCTCGACCATGCCGGGCAGGACCGCCTGCACCAGCACCAGCGGGGCCACCACGTTGGCGGAGAGCTTGGCCTCCAACTGCTCCACGGACAGTGTGACGATCGGCACCATGCTCCCCGGCCCGGTGTCCACGGCGTTGTTCACCAGCAGATCGATACCGCCCCACGCATCGACCACCCGACGCACGGCCTCCATCAACGCGGTGCGGTCGTGGAGGTCGGCCACCAGGGGGAGTGATCTCCGACCGCAGCCGCGCACGTCGGCCGCGGTGGTCTCGAGGCTGCCGGGGAGGGGCCGGCCGCCGCCGGTGTCGGAATCGTCACGCCCCCGGCCCTCGATGAGGGTGCGGCCGGTGACGGCGACATCCCAGCCCGTGGCGGCCAGGGCCAGGGCGGTGGCCCGGCCGATGCCGCGGCTGGCCCCGGTCACCAGGGCCCGTCGGGGTTCGGCGACACCGGGCATGGCCTGTGGTCTACCAGCCGGCGGAGTCGGCGGGGTGGTCCCCGGCACCCGGCCGGAGGAGGCACGCCGGTCAGGTCGGTCGGGTCCCCGTAGCCAGGACGCACCGGGTTGCGGCGTCCACGGCCACGGTGCCCTCGTAGCCCAGGCCGGCCAGGCAGTGCGAGATGCGGGTGGTGGAGGGCGGCGACCAGGGACGGGCCGGGATGAGTCCGGACCACACCCAGGCCTGGGCCCGGTGCACCGGGAGGACCCCGGTGGCCGCCGTGATGAGGGCGGCGGCCTGGGTCACCGACCGGATCCGTTCGTAGGCCGGCAGGCCCGGCTGGTCCGGGATGACCACCATGGTGACCCCCCACTGGCGCAGGGCCCGCCCGGCGGCGGTGGCACCGGCCCCGGTGATGGTCTCATCGGGGCTGAAGAAGAAGGTGGCGTCGGTGATGGCGACCTGGCCGGCCCCTTCGGGTCCCGCCCGTTCGACCACCCCGGCCGGTCCGCCCTGTCCGACCATCGAGTACCCCATCCCGTCGACCGCCTGCCAGGTCATGGCGGTCTGGGTGACGGCGAAGGGGGCCGGAAGGACCAGCACGACCTGGCGGCCGGTCAGACGGGGCGCCACGGTGCGGAACCAGGTGGGCAGGGTCACGGGCTGGGTGGTGAAGGGGAGGGCCGGCGCCATGTACGCCGCCACCGGCACCACCGCCACGGCGGCCACGGCCAGGCCGGCCAGCCCGGCCGACCAGCGGGACCGGCCCGGCCACGCCCGGTGGACGTGGTCGATGACCACTCCCACCAGCACAGCCAGGCACAGGTACGTGATCAGCACGAACCGGCTCGAGGAGATGTTCTCCAGCAGGGGCAGGTGGGCCGCCAGCTGCCAGGGCAGGACATGGTGTCGGCTGGCCCCGAGCGACAGCACCCCCGAAACCACAGCCATGGCACCGAACAGCCAGATCCTCCGGTCCCGCCTCCAGAGGAGGGCACCCGCCCCGACCACGGCCACCGTGCCGAACCCCACGTACTGGGAGGAGAGGATGGGTCCCTGGCTCCCCCCCACCACCCTGCTCATGGCCGCCCCGAAAAATCCGGTGGACAGCGCCGGTGCGGGCAGGACGAAGTCCTTCAGGACCGTGCCGCCGTAGGCCGGGTAGAAGTGGGGCCAGACCAGGCCGCTCAGATGGGCCGGACCGTCGAGGGCGAACCAGACCGGATAGGCCAGAAGAACGCCGGCGGTGACGGCGGCGGCACCGACGCCCACGGCGGCGCGGGGGACGGCCCGGCGGAGGGCGGCGGGGTCCCGCCAGGCCGACACCGCCACCACCAGGGCCACGGCGATGACCGCACAGATGGCCATGATCACGAGGACCTCGGTACCGATGAAGAACTGGACGGTCACGGCCAGGCCGAGGAGCACCCCGACCGGCACCGGCCGGTACCGGCGCCGGAACGCCAGTTCGTCGAGGCCCAGCACCACCAGGGGCGGGACGAACGCCATCCCCAGCATCAGGTGGGCATCGGCCAGGCTGACCAGGACGAACGGGGAGAATCCGTAGAACAGCCCGGCCACGAAGGCCGCCGGCGCCCAGGTCACCCACCGGCGGACCAGCGTCCACATGGACAGCGCCGACAGCACCGGGGCCAGCGTCAGGGCCACGTTCAGCGAGGCGACCGGACCGAACAGCCAGGTGACCGGGGCCAGGACGACCCCGATGGCCAGGACGCTGGTGTTGGCCGGGAGGTTGACCCCGCCGGGATAGCCGGTGGCCGTGGAGTAGAACGGACTCAGCCCGTGGCGGATGGCGTAGGCGGGCCATTCGATGAACCAGGTGAACAGGGAGCTGTCGCCGCAGCCGCAGGTGGTGGTGGTGGTCGGGTGGCCGGACCACACGCCCCACCACAGCACCACCCCGAGGACCAGATAGGCCGCCCCAGCCACAGCCGTCGCCGGCCACCGCCGGCCCGGCCGGTCCGTCCGGGACCGTCGGTGGTGGAGGCCGCCGGCCCGGGTCTCCGGTTCCTCCACGGGGGCGGCGGGACGGGGGTCGGTCGCCACCCCGGCGGCGGTGGTCACGCCGGAGCGGAGCGGACCGTCAGGGACCTCCCCCGGTGGGTCTCACCCTCCATGACCTGCGAGTGTACGGCACGGTAGATCCCCGAACACGCTGTCTCGGCCGCCGGGTGGCGGTGTTCTCCGACCGGAAGCCTGTCGTCTCGACGGCAGGGGAACCGACTCCTCGCCGGCCGGTCGTGCTGGCGCACGGGGTCGATCCCCGGTAGACCTGTCGGCGGAGGGGAACGGCACCGGCGCCCGCCGGCTCCGGTCGACAGAAGTGGAGGCCCGGTTGTGGGACTGATGGACAAGGTGAAGGCCCAGGCCACGGTGTTGGCCGACAAGGCCCAGACCGGGATGCAGCAGGGGCAGGTCAAGCTGCAGGAGATGCAGGCCGGCAAGCAGGTGGACCACCTCCTGCGCGAGCTCGGGGCCCACGTGTTCCTGAGTGAGCGGGGCCGCACGGCGCCGGACAGTGAGGCCAAGGTGGCCGACCTCATGGGTCAGCTCGATGCCCTCGAAGCGGCGGGGACGACTGTGGCCCTCTCGGCCGACCCGACCGCCGTGCCGCCGGAAGGCGCGGTCCCCCAGCCCCATGTCGAGCCCCCCGGTGGCACACCGGCCCCGGCCACCGACACCGCCCCGCCGCCACCTCCGGCGCCACCGGCCGCCGGGACCATCCCCCCGTCGGGGAGCAACCTCCCCGGCTGAGGCCCGCCCCGGGGGGTCACTCCCGGAGGAGGACCAGGTAGCCGCCGACGAAGAACAGGGCCAGACCGACGGCGGTCCAGGCGTAGAGCAGTCCCGAGGCCAGGGCGTCGGCGGTGACGGCCTCGATGAGCAGAACCACCGCGGCCAGGCCGAGGACCAGGGCGCCCCGGCGTCGGGTCCGGTGGCGGGGGCTGGGCGCCAGAGCCCGGCCGTCGGGTCCGATCCCGGGGACCCCTTCGACCGGGGTCCCCTCCAGCAGGTCGTCGGCGATGTGCTCGAGCCCGAGGGACCGGGCCACGGCGACCCCGAGCTCGGGACGCTCGATCAACAGGACCTGGAGCCGGCCGATGTAGGCCCGCCCCCGCGGGGTCCCGGCCCGGTGGTCGCCTTCGGCCAACTCCTTCAGCTGGTCGACGGCGCCCGACACCACCTCGGGCGAGGACCGGGCGAGCCGGTCGGCACCGGCCCGGATGACCTCCACCGGCGGGCGGGGGGTGCCTGCCACGACCATGGGGCCCCGGTCAGCTGTCCAGGCCCATGTCCTTGCAGATCTGGGTGACGGCCGCCGTGGTGCCCGACCCGACCTTCTTGCCGGCCACGAGGGCCCGGCCCCACTTGTTCGCTTCAGCCCGCAGCTGCTTGTCGTTGGCCTTCCGGAGTTCCTTCAGGGTTGTGCGGATCTGGGCCTTGGTGGCCGAGGAGCCGGCCGTCTTGAGGGAGACGAAACTGGCGCACGCCACCTTGTCCCTGGCCCCGGGGGTGATGGCGGCGGTCCCGACGGTGGTGGCTGTCGCATGGTGCGCCGCCGTGGTGGCCGTGGAACCCGAACCCGAGCTGCACCCGGCCCCGAGGGCGGCGATGGTCACGATCGCGAGTATCCACAGATTGCGCATCGGAGCAATATACAGCCCGGGATGTCGGCTGTCCGGGGCAGGAGAACCCCTGGCCGGAGTAGCTTCACCAGGGAGATGCGTGACTCCGAGCGACCGAACGTCGCCGCCCGCTGGATCAGGGCCCACGACCCCCGGCTGCTGGCGGTCAAGCGGTCGGTGCGGGCGGCGGTGGTCATGCCTCTGGCCTTCGGTACCGCCCACATCCTGTTCTCCAATCCCCAGGTGGGCCTGTTCGCCGCCTTCGGGTCGTTCTCCCTCCTGCTGCTGGTGGAGTTCCCGGGCCGCGCCCGTGTCCGCCTGGTCTCCTACACCGGCCTGTGGGTGGTGGGGGTGGGATTCATCATCATCGGGACGTTGGTCTCGACCGACAAGGTGGCCTCGGTGGTCGCCATGGCCGTGGTGGGCTTCGTGGTGCTGTTCGCCGGAATCGTGACACCCCAGGCGGCCACGGCCTCCACCGCCGCTCTCCTGCTCTTCGTGCTGCCGGTGGCGGTGACCGTCCCGCGGTCGGACCTCGGTCCCCGGCTGCTGGGCTGGGTCGTGGCCGGGGCCTTCTGCATTCCCGCGTGCATGCTGGTCTGGCCCACCCCCTGGCACGACAGCCTGCGCCAACGCCTGTCGGCTGCCGTGGCTGCCGTCGGGGTGTTGGCCGGGGCCCATGCCGAGGGTCGGGCCGATGCCGGGGCGCGGGACGCGGTGGACGAGGAACTGGCCCTTCTGCGGGAGCAGTTCCGGGGGACCCCGTATCCGCCCACCGGTGCCGCCGGGGGTGCGGTGGCGCTGGCCAAGCTGGTGGGCCGGGTGGAATGGGTGGCGGGGAACCCCCTCCTGTCCGGGGACACCATCCCGGAGGAGGCGTCCGGTCTGCATCCGGTGGTGGCCCGGGTGGCGGACACCCTTCAGCTGAGCGCCGGGCTCCTCGCCGACGGCGGGACCGCACCGGCGGACGACCACCACCGGGTGACGTCGTTGCAGGAGTCCACCCGGCAGCTGGACCAGCTCCTGACGTCGACCCTCGACGCCGAGGTCTCCGAGCTCATCCACCCGGACCCGCCGGTCGGAGCCACCGCGGTGGCTGGGCCGGTGGCGCAGCCGGGGGACGCCGGCGCCGCCGGTGGTGTGGCGTCGGCCCTCGACCCCAGCTTCCGGGTCCGGTCCCTCGGGGTGGCCACGGAGATGGTGGCCGACGCCGCTCTGGAGTCGGTCGGAGCGCAGGCCACCGGCGACCGGCGCCTCGGGGCCCTCGGGGAGCCGCCGGCCCGCCAGATCGGACGCCGGATCGTCTCCCACCTGTCCGGGCGGTCGGTGTGGTTCCGCAACGCCGTGCGGGGTGCCGCCGGGCTGGCCCTGGCCGTGGGTGTGATCGAGGTCACCGACGTCGAGCACGGATTTTGGGTGGTGCTGGGAACTCTGTCCGTCCTGCGCACCAACGCCGTGGGCACCGGGGCCACAGCCCTCCGGGCCATCGGCGGGACGACCGTGGGATTCATCGTGGGGTCGCTCGTCATGATCGGGGTGGCCGGACACGCTCCGGTCCTGTGGCTGCTCCTGCCGCCGGCCATCCTGATCTCGGGCGTGGCCCCCGTCATGATCTCGTTCGCCGCCGGGCAGGCCGGGTTCACCCTGGTGGTGATCATCTTGTTCAACATCATCGCCCCGGTCGGCTGGAAGGTCGGCCTGACCCGCATCGAGGATGTGGCCATCGGGTGCGGGGTCAGCATCGTGGTGGGGTTCCTGTTCTGGCCCCGTGGCGCCACGGCCGCGCTGGGCCGGGCGCTGTCGGACGCGTTCGTGACCAGCTCGGGCTACCTGTCCGACGCGGTGGACCGGCTGACCGTCACCGACCGGGTCGTCGACACCGGTCCGGGACAACGGGCCTCCCACCGGGCCTACCTGAGACTGGACGACGCCTTCCGCCAGTTCCTCGCCGAGCGCGGGACCAAGGTGGTGCCGGTCGAGACGGTGGCCCGGCTGTTCACCGGGTCCAACCGGATACGCCTGGCCGCCTTCACCCTGGCCAGCCTGGCCACGGTGCCCCCCGGGCCCGGCCGGCCCGAGATGGAGTCGGTGGCGGTGGCCGGTGCGGTGCTGCGGGACTCCTTCGCCGCCAGCCACCGTTGGTACGAGGAGTTCGCCGAGGTGCTCGCCGACCACCGGACCACCCTCGATCCACCTCCGGCCCACGGGACCACCGTGCGCGACGTGCTCCAGGAGGCCTTTGACGATGCCCGCGCCCAGGGCCGGGGTGACCGGCTGCGGAAGGTCCTCCAGATGCTCTGGGCCGACGAGCTGTTGGAGAACCAGTGCCAGGTCCAGGCGGATCTGGCCGGGTCAGCCGCGCTGTTCTCCCACCGCCGGCGCCAGGGGCGCCTGGTCTGACCGGGGCCGGCCGGGGAACCGCTTCGCGATCCGGTCCGCCACCCGCTGGACGGGGATCAGCAGCAGCCAGCAGTACTGGGCCACCGCGGTGTTGAACCAGGCCAGCACGGCGGTGAAGGTCACCACGGCAACCACGCAGGCCGACCGCACGTAGCCGGCGCGGACCTCTTCGTCGATCACCCGGGCGGTCTGGAGGTCGTGGCGCCGGGCGAAGATCCGCACCCCCTGGGTGGCGGCCGTGGCCAGCACCAGGTTGAGGGCGAAGATGTCGATGGCCAGCGGGTTGTGCCCGAACCGGCCCAGCAGGTCGCTGGTGAAGGGCATGAGGGTGATTGTGAACAAGAAGGCGAAGTTCCACCAGGCCAGGCCCTCGACGTGTCCCCGGATGGACCGGAAGACCCGGTGGTGGGTGAGCCAGAACTGGGCGATGACGTAGAACGAGATGAGGTAGGCGGTGAACTGGTCACCCCCGGTGCGGACCAGTTGGTCCCACAGGTACTGCGCCGAGTGGGACTGGGCGGAGGTGACGCCGTCGAGGGTCGGCACGACCAGCTGCAGGACCAGCAGGGTGAGGGCGATCGCCACCACCCCGTCGGTCAGGGCCAGCAGCCGTTCGACCCCCGGCGTCCCGTCGGCGCCGTCCGACCGATCGGGTGGCGGATCCCCATGGGCCCCGACGATCTCCACCACGGCACCAGTGTCCCAGATCCGGTCCGTCCACCGGTGGAGCCGATCCGTGACCCGGGCCACCGGAGCGTCCGGGGGATGCCCCACTCCCCCGGTGGGCCGGAGCCACCGTAGAATCGCCGGCGGGTCGAGCCGGGGAGCCGGGGGAAGGGAGCTGTGGTGGTGATATCGGTCGAGGAGGACGAGGTCGACCCTCTCATCGCCGGACTGGTCGGAGGGATCGATGTCGACGGCGGGCCCACGGAGGAGCAGCTGACGGTGCTGGGATCGATGGTCTCGGTCCTGTGGAAGAGGGACGGGAGCCTGGACGGCGTGACCCCGCTGACCCCGGCCGAGACGGCCCGGGCCCTGACCCGCCGGGAGGCCCGCCTGCGTTTCTGCGAGATCCTGATGGCCCTCGAGCTGTGCCGCCATCCCCTGTCCGGCCCGCAGATCGACCGGGTCGAGGAGTACGTGGCCGCGCTCGGGGTCGACGGCATCGAGGTCCAGACCGTCCGGGAGGCCCTCGAGCGGGGAGCCGACGAGACGTCCAAGGACCTGGAACGGTTCTACGACGGGATCCTCCCGGAGATCTCCGAACGCTCGCTGCGCGACCACTACCTGCGCCTGGATGAACCCGACCCCACCCTGGCCGAGCGACTACGGGCCCTGCACGACCTGCCCGAGGGCACCCTCGGTCATGCCTATGTGGAGTTCTACCGCCGCAACAACATCACCCTGCCGGGCGACGACATCCACCTGCCGGCCCACTACGTGAATCACGACATGAACCACGTGATCACCGGTTACGAGCCCACCGCGCCGGGGGAGATCGCCCGCTCGGGGTTTCTCTGCGCGGCCGACGACAGCCGGCGCAACTGGCTGGAGTTCCTGATCACCATGTCCATCCACGAGACGGGCGTCCTCACCCACGGCGACATCCGGGCCAAGGTGGCCACCCTCGACCGGCACGGGGTACCCCACCTGCTGGGGGAAGGCCTGGAACGGGGGGCCCAGTGCCGTGTGGATCTGAGCCAGGTCGACCACCTGGCCCTGGTGGAGATGGACCTCGACGAGGTCCGGCGTCAGTTCAACGTGGTCCCGTTGGCCCACCCCATGGTCTGAGCCGCC
>Ga0182012_10001130_pt1 | contig 29564 bp, 21 predicted proteins | sample 612S2SmetaG_FD_120486 | JGI IMG/M metagenome (GOLD analysis project Ga0182012, IMG submission 120486) | Permafrost microbial communities from Stordalen Mire, Sweden - 612S2S metaG | ecosystem: Environmental > Terrestrial > Soil > Wetlands > Permafrost | place: Sweden: Stordalen | collected...
ATCCTCGTGCCCGGAGGAAGTTCCGCAACCGTACGCGCCAATAGTGGCCTCCTGTCCTTCACTCATACAGAATGCCACAGATTTCGTTAAGTGAACAGTATTACCTTTAGGCGAGATTCCAAGCATGCCCGGCGACGGCCAGGGGGCATACAAGACCCATCGGTATCGCGACCTTTTCGCCGAGCAGGGCCACACACCCGCGGAGAGCAAAGCGAAGACCGACAAAGCTTTCCAGCAGTTATTTCATGGCGATGGTCAGGAGGAGCGGCTGTACTTTGAAACCGGCGCCAACGAGAATGGCCCTCTGGCCTACATAACCGATTGGGCCAATAACGACGCGCGCACCGAGGGCATGAGTTACGGCATGATGATTGCCGTGCAATTGAACAAGAAGCGCGAATTCGACGCTCTCTGGAACTGGTCCAAGACATACATGCTTATTACCGATCCAAAGAATCCATCGGTGGGCTACTTTGCGTGGTCCATGGGCACCGACGGAACGCCGCGATCGACGGGCGCCGCGCCCGATGGTGAGGAGTACTACACCATGGCGCTTTACTTTGCCGCACATCGCTGGGGCAATGGAAAGGGTATCTATAACTACCAGGCCGAGGCAGACAAGATACTTCGCGGCATGCGTCACCATCCGGTACTGACTGCCATCGGCCCGTTTCGGATTCATCCGGATGATCCACTCTTTACTTACCCCGACCATCCTTGGCCAAGCCCGAATAACACCGCGCGCGAGAGAGAAGCGGCCGCAAATGGCAACGCGGCCCGTCCGCCGATGTTCCGCTTTCCCCGTGGATCGCAGACCGAATCGATTGGCCCCATGGTCGACGAGGCGCACTTCATGATTCGCTTTGTGCCGGACATTGCGGGCGGAAATACCGATGCGTCCTACCATCTCCCCGCGTTCTACGAGTTATGGTCGCGTTGGGGTCCTGTTGAGGATCGCGCATTCTGGGCCAAGGCTGCCGATGTGAGTCGCGCCCTGTTCTCTAAAGTGACGGGGCCTGAGACGGGACTTACACCAGATCGCAATAACTTCGACGAGACGCAAATCCTCTTCCGGGACGGCACACCAACGCCATTCAGCTATGACTCCTGGCGAAGCGTGAGCAACTGGTCGGTGGACTATGACTGGTGGCAAAAGGATACTCGCGAAACTGTTCTAAGCGATCGTATTCAGAGGTTTCTTTTCAGTCAGGGCATCGACAAATTCGTCGATCGCTACACGCTGGATGGCAAGCCACTTTCAATGCGGCACTCGGTAGGCATGTTGGCAACCACCGCTGTAGGAAGCTTCGCAGCAACACCAGGGCCCACGTCGAAGGCCTTTGTCGAAGCGCTCTGGAACACTCCGGTGCCGTCAGGTGAGCAGCGCTACTATGATGGCATGCTCTACCTGATGAGTATGTTGCATTGCAGTGGGAAGTTTCGCATAATCGAACCGCAGGAAGTGAACGGAGGCGCGCACGGCGATTAGCAACTGCCGGTGCTCATCGTGCCATGGACAAAGGGGCAATGGTGCTGTGCGTTCCGTTGCCCTCGCGCTCATTCTTTCGCGCATTAATCCACTCAAGCCAATTGCGATAGATGCAGGCTGCTGCGCTTCGCCATGTAATGTTTATATGCGTATCTGCCATCGCCGCAGCCACACGAGCCAATAATGCCGAGCTCCGGCACGCAATAACCTTCTCATGCAAAGCGGTCAAGGCCTCCTCGGCCAGGCCATCGAAATACCCGCGAGGTAGCAATGGATAGATGCTTGTCTCACCATGGATGTACCTTCCCACGTCCCGGCGATATTCCTTCATCAACGTGTCGGTTTCATATTCAAAGTGGCCTTGAAAGAAGACAAACAGGCTTTTCTCCTGCTTGATGAATGTATCAACTCCGTCGCCGGCGATGTGCGAGAGAATGCTGTATCCGTGATCTGTCAAGTCGGCTTGGGCAACGCCGTTCCACCGAGAATGAGGTACATGGAAGCGAGAAGGCAGGCCGTTTGTAAGCAGATGATTGGACACATGCACGCATTCAAAGACGCCGAAATTCTTTTCGTCGCTCTTGCGGCGGTCAATGCCGTCCATGTGCAGGATGGCGGCGTGTGCAGCCAGGCAGGACCAGATCGTCGAGTGCGTATTATCCCGCGCCCATTCCAAAACCTGCGTAAGACTTTCCCAATATGGTTCGTCGCGCAGGCTTGCCATCTTAGGCTCTCTGCCCGTGACGATGAGCCCATCCAGGTGCGTTTCCAACAGCGCATCCAGGTTCGAATAGTGACCGGCAAAATGGTGACCACCGGACTCAGCCTGCGATAATCCGGGCAATGCATAAAACAAAACATGGATGGGAATTCCATCGGAAGCAGAATCGAGAAGAGAGACAAACTGCCGTTCGGTGGCCTGGAATGCGGCGCCAGCCATGTTATTGAGGAGCCCGATCCTTAAAGGTCGACTCGCCCGCTCGGGAAGGCGGCCCGCAAACGTACGTCGTGCTGCTCGCGCATTGTCCGACGGTCGGCCATTGTTGAAACGATTTGGGTCAATATTAACGTCCATTCGGTTCCTCTTTCCTAGAACATCTCTATTACGATTTATAGTTCGCGGCCGCTTTCGCAGTCGTTGCAAGAGCTTGATCGAGATCTTCGACGATGTCGTCGATGTGTTCGATTCCGATGCTGAGGCGGATCATCTCCGGCAGCACGCCTGCATTACGTTGTTCCTCCGCCGACATCTGCCGATGCGTTGTCGATGCTGGGTGGCAAGCCAATGATTTTGCATCGCCCAGGTTCACAAGACGAGTTACCAGTTTCAGCGCGTCGTGGAATTTTACCGCAGCGGCGTAACCACCCTTGATACCGACGGACATGAGCGAGCAGGCTTTCCCATGCAGATATTTCTGTGCAAGCGCATAGTAGGGACTCTCGGCAAATCCGGCATACTTCACCCATTCCACTCGTGAATCGTTGCGCAAGAACTCTGCGACCTTCCTACCGTTCTCCACATGCCGTTCCACGCGAAGCGCAACTGTTTCGATCCCCTGCAATAGGAGGAAGGCACTGAGTGGCGACAGCACCGCTCCGCCCGTGCGGAGATAAACACTGCGGCAGCGTGCAATATAAGCAGTTCTTCCAAAGTGCTCGGCGTAAACGAGACCATGATAAGAGAGGTCTGGTTCGTTGAAAGCAGGGAAGCGGGATGCGTTCTGCCTCCAGTCAAAGTTTCCGCTATCTATAATTACGCCGCCTAGAGTAGTCCCATGTCCGCCCAGAAATTTTGTCAGCGAATTGATCACGATGTCTGCGTTATGTTCAATGGGCCGCAGCAAAACCGGCGAAGCAACAGTGTTGTCCACAATGAGCGGAACACCACGATCGTGGGCGACACGCGCCAGTCCCTCGATATCGCAAATATTCCCCGCGGGATTGCCGACGCTTTCGCAAAACACCGCACGCGTCTTGTCGTTAATGAGCTTTGCAATATCCTCGGGCCGGTCGGTTCCAGCAAACCTGACAGTAACTCCCTGTCCCGGCAGGATGTGCGCGAAAAGAGTGTGTGTCGTGCCGTATAGTTGCGGAACAGAAACGATGTTGCATCCCAACTCTGTCACGTTCAGCACGGCATAATTCACCGCTGCCTGCCCGCTGCTGACGCACATGGCTTCCAAACCGCCTTCCAGTGCAGCCACGCGCCGCTCCAACACAGCAGTGGTCGGGTTCTGGATGCGCGTGTAGCGAAACCCCTCAGCCTCAAGATTGAAGAGTGCAGCCGCATGATCGGCGCTGTCGAAGGCAAACGCGACCGTCTGATAGACCGGCACAGCCACGGCCTTCGTTGTCGGATCGACATCGTAGCCGCTATGGATCGCGATCGTTTCCAGTTTCATTGGTCCATCCGTCCTTCAGGTGCTTTGTTCATGCGGTCTTTCTCTGTTGTACATTCGATACAAGACTGTTCATCTGGCCGACCGCCCACTCGATATCCTTCTCCGTGGTCTTGAAGCTTGTGATGCATGCCCGCACAACCTGCTTGCCGCCAATCAGCGCATCCGACATCCACGCAATCTGTCGCCCGCGCAGTTCCGCGATAAAGTCGGAAGTAGATAATCCATCGCGGGTAAAGCAGATCACCGGCAGCGGCGTGGAATTCACGATGCGCCAGCCTGTAGCTTCGAGCAACTCGCGCAGCACATTCCCCATGCGCGCTTGGTGATCCAGCATCGCTGCGTATCCCGCTTCGCCGTATTGCGCGAGGGCCATAAAGAGCTTGAGCCCGATAAATCGCCGCGACCACTGGGCCGAATTTGTAAGTGGATTGAACGTGGCCGAAGCATCTTCGCTCGCCGGCTTAACGGGCATATACGTAACGTCAGAGCGGAATGCCTGGGCAACGCTTTCGCGGTGGCGGCAGAAAAACATCCCGCACCCCATCGGCACTGAAAGCCACTTGTGCGCATCGCATGTGATCGAGTCCGCGGACTCGATTCCAGCGAGCCAAGGCTTCAGGCTCGGCGAAACTACAGCAGAGCCACCGTAGGCTGCGTCCGCGTGAAACCAAAGATTCCGCGCCTTGCAAAATTGCGCAATCTCTGGCAGCGGATCGATAATGCCCGCGGCGGTTGTGCCCGCCGTGCCAATCACCATAAAAGGCAGCATGCCATTGTTGCGATCTTCATCGACGCGCCTTCGCAAATCGTCGACATTCATTTTCAACTTGGAGTCGGTTGCAACGATGCGCAGGTTACGCCTGCCAAGCCCTGCCATGTGCGCAATTTTGTTGAATCCGTGATGTGTCTCGTCGGTCAGATAAATGGCCGGATCTCCCGCCAGGTGTCGAAGACCATGCTCACCGTATTCAGGAAATGCCCAGGTTAATGCGACCACGACCGCGGAAAGATTTGCTTCCGATCCTCCGCTGGTGAAGGTCGCGATGGAATCCGCGGGCAGGCCGAACTTGTTCGCGAGCCATGCAAGCGTATGGCGCTCCATCTCGTTCGCCCCAGGAGAAGTTCGCCAGTTTGCCAACTGCGAGTTGTACATTGCTACCAACGTATCTGCCACTACAGACGCCAAGGTAACGCTCGGGTTGTAGAGACCAAAGTAGCGGGGGTGAGTTACCTGTACCTGCCATTTCCGCAGCATCTGCTCCACATCGGCGATAACTTCGTCCAGCGGCATTGCTTGCCTGAAATCAAATCGCGATTCAAGATAGGCGCGGATTTCTACCGCCGTCACATCCGGGACAATGGGGCCGTCTGCGATCGCGGTCTCCAGCGCTTCGAATTCATCCCGGATTTGATCGACTTGCATCTTGATTCTTCCTTCGTAATCTCTTACTGCACTTAGTGCCTGCGTGGCTGAGCGCAGCCTACAATCGAAATTCCCCACCATTAATGCGTTTGTACAAATCCTTGCCGAGCGGCACGAACTCCTCCGAATTATCGAAGTAGAGTTCATCCGCACAGGCGTCCGGATCATATCCTTCACGAAGCAACTCGGTCTTTGAATACTTGAAAGTCCCTGTCAGGTCAACATGGTTGCGAATGCGCAGAAACACAGGCTTGGCATAAGGCGGAAGGCAACTGGCCAAGTGCGCGCGAAATTCAGCCAGTTCCAGTTTGCGATCGGTAACCAGAGTCGCCATGCCAACGCGGCCCTCTACGCCGGGTACCGCGACCCCATAAACAAGGGCGTGCTGAATTCCTGGAAATTCACAGATGACTTCAGCAACTTCGGAAGTAGCGACATTTTCGCCCTTCCTTCGAAATGTGTCTCCAATGCGATCGACAAAGTAGTAGTAGCCCTTGTCGTCTTTCCGCATCAGGTCGCCGGTACGGAACCACGCGTCACCCTGCGCGAAGACGTTGCGCAGGATCTTCTTCCGCGACGCTTCCTTTGACGTATAGCCATCGAAAAGGCTGCCGGGGTTTGATGGATCGTTTGCAACCTTGCCGAGCGCCTCGCCAGCCTGGTTCGATGCACAACGGATGCAGAACCCTTCTTCGCTGCGGATCGGCTCCCCGGTTTCGAGATCGATCGCAACCAATGCCGGCGCAAAGCGATGCGTCAGATAACTCGGGATGTGGCCGATTGCTCCTCGCTTTCCTTGAATGTTGAACAATGAAACGCTGCTCTCGGTGGCTGCGTAAAACTCGAGAATTTGCGGAATGTGGAAGCGTTCCTTGAACGCGTCCCACACCTCGGCCGCCAATCCATTTCCGCAGGCCAGCCTGATCCGATGTTCGGATTCACTAGGGGATTCCTCGGTATGAAGCAGATACCGGCAAAGCTCGCCAATATACTCCAACAAAGTGCAATCCCAGCGGACAATGTCGTCCCAGAATTGACTTGCCGAAAACCGCTCGCGGACCACGACGGAACCGCCGCTCACCAGCATCGCACCAGGGACCTGCACTCCACCAACACTGTGGTACATCGGCAGGCAGTTATACATGCGGTCGATGGGTTGCACATCCATCATGCCCGCGAACCAGTGGCTCCACTGCATGGTGCGGCCGTGGCTTACCTTGGCGGCTTTCGGAAGCCCGGTGGTTCCGGATGTGTAGATGTAAAGCGCCAAGTCGTCGATTGTTGTCGCGCGTCGTTCGTCAGGAATCAGCGTGTCGCTGGAATAACGCGTAATTTCGCTGTCGATACGCGGGTAGGATCGGTCCTCACGACCGTGAATCCAGATCGAAGGAGATGAGTCAAGCAGAGGCAAGACCGCAGTCAGTGTGTCGATGAACTCGGTGGACACGATGACTTGTTTGGGCGCGACGATGCGGATGCAATGAGCAAGAGAGGAACCGACCAGGTTGGTGTTGAGCAATGAAACGACAACGCCTACACTCGTGATACCCAACCAGCAGGCGAAGTACTCGGGTCGATTGGTCATCAGCAGGCAGACTACATCGCCCTTGGCAAGACCCTGCTCGAGCGCCCATTGCGCGTATTGATTTGCCCTCTGCGCAAGCGCGTTGTACGTGAGACTCTCGCGCTCCGACAGGAGGGCCGGAGCGCCACCCATGCGAGCGGCAACTTCTTCGATCACCGTTGACAGAATGCGGTGGCGATTGCGCGCGATGGGCGCGGTCAGTTCAAGGGCGCCCAGCCATGCTTTCGCGGGGGAAACGCTTGGTGAAATCGCGTCCTTGTTCTCAATCGTCATCATGCAGTGTTCCCCGCGTCGACGGTAATCACCGTGCCGGTAATGTTTCTCGATCCCTCGCCCATCAGAAAGTCAACCGCATTCGCCACGTCCTCAACGTCCACCATTCGCTTGAGTGCGCTGCGCCTCGCAATCTGTTGCCGATTCTCTTCCGTCAGACTCTGGGTCATATCAGTCGAGACAAACCCCGGAGCCACCGCGTTGACATTGACACCGGTGCGGCCCACCTCTCTTGCCAGCGAACGGGTAAAGCCAAGCAGCGATGCCTTGGTAGCGGCATATACGGAAAGTCCGCTATAACCCGTAAAAGCGATGATCGACGAGATATTGACAATGCGTCCGACCCCATCGGCCATCATGAAGCGAACGACATACTTCGTCAGCACCATGGGCGAAGTGGTGTTCAAGCGAACTACTTGCTCGATTTGATGCGTCGACGTGAGGGCGAGAACGCCATCTGTACTCATCGCGGCGTTGTTGACCAGGCCGTAAATAGGGCCGAATTCTTTGCGCACTTTCTTCACCAGGTCCGGGATATCTTCAATCTGTGCGAGGTCGAAGGCCACAAAGTGCAGTGACCCTGGATGAGTTACCTCGAGTTCATTCGATGCCGCTTTGTACTCGTCGCTTTCCTTCCGCGCAATGACGATGGTGCGGAACCCTGACGCAATCAGTCTGCGCACAATACCCAAGCCGAGCCCCCGGCTCCCGCCGGTGACGATTACGTTACGCATTGCGGCGCACCAGCTTTCCCGATTCGCCGATTGTCAGCATAGGCACAATGTTGATCGCGGCAGGAACTTTGTGCGCATCGAGCTCCCCACGGCAAAACTGCAAAATCTCCCGCTCGATGGCAACATCGCTACCGCCGTACACTTTGCCTGGAGATGATTTCAAGACTACATCTGCAATTACCAGCGCACCTGTGATGGGACTCTTCTTCGCCTTCACCATTGACATGGCAACTCCAGGATGGCGATTAATCGTTGCCTCCACTTCTTCGGGATGAACCTTGAAACCTCCTACATTGATGATCCCGTCGCGCCGTCCCGTAAAGTAATAGCGGCCATTCCGCAATTCGACTGTGTCGCCTGTATCAACGAAGCCTTCGGCATCCTTCGGGAATTTATTCTCTGTGCCGAGATACCTGAAGGCAGTTCGCGTAGAGCGGATTTTCAACGTGCCGTCCTCGACCTTCATATCGACCTTCGGATTATTGCGGAGCAACTCCGGGGGAAAGCCCATCAGCCCGTCATTCACATAGAAGCCCACGCCGGCCTCTGTCGAGGCGAAGGTATGCGCGACACTTGCTTGCGGGTATTGCGCTTGCACCTGATTCAGAATTGCCTGGTCGACAATCTCTCCGGACATGCGGATGTATTCAGGCGCAATACGATCTGCGAAGGGACTCATCAGCGCGCGACGCCAATGAGAGGGAGTTCCCGAGATATGCGTAACTCCATTTGCACCGGCGCGTTCAAGAAAGTCCGCCGTCGGCTCCTGCGCGCTGGATAAGACCATTGAAGTTCCGGTGAGTGCGGCGTGTAGAAAAATGTGCAGCCCGCCATAACGACGCATGTCGTAAAACGTACTCCATATAGTGGACGCGGACGAGGGGTCTTTATGCCAAGCTGAGTCTGCCAGGCTTCCCAGCGTATGCGCGGCCAGCTTCGGATGTCCTGTTGTTCCGGAGGTGAGCAGAATCCACTCGGTCTCAATTTGCGAAGCGCGCTCAAGCTTTGCCGGCGAAATGCATCTTCCGCACTGGGTTACCCGGCCGATTCCGTGATCCATCGATGCGATCTCCGGCCGGTCAGTCACCAGCATATCTGCCTCAGCGGTCATTGCGACATAGGGCAGATGTTCCGGCGATAGATCGGGAGGATAAAGCACAATGCGGCGTGCGATGCCATCCAGCTCAATGAGCGCGGCCGAGGCGCGAAACTGATCAGTGGTGGCAAGCAGCACGGATTGACCGCGCAGGTCGCTGGATCGATCTGCGCGGATTGATCCTTGAAGCAGCTCGTCCCAACTTGCCTTTGTGTCAAGGCCCACAAGGATGCACGACAGATTGCCGGCAGCCGTGATTGCGGACCAGAGGGAGGGCGGATTATTTTGCGGCATTTTCATAGAATCGAATGAAGTCGCCGAACGTTACAGGGAAGCGTGCGTCTTCGTCGTCGCTGAATGGGTCGACTCCAAGCGAGTTCTCAAGCCTTGCTACGACGATCGCGAAGCAGAGCGAGTCCAGGCCTGAGTCGAGCAGGGCGAGATCGTCTGTGAGGGGCGCGAGCTGCTTGTCATGCTCTTGGGCGACCTGTTTGAACTGCGCGATGATTTCCGATTTCGTATCCATATTCCGATTTACCTGCCTTCCAGGGCACAACACCCGTCGGCCGGCGCCATCTGTGACTTTCTCGAACCGCTCTGACCTTCGTTCGCGTGAAAGGAAGCAGTCCCCTTGGCGCTCAGACTGAAATCGGTCAGAGGAAAATGCGAAACCAGCCAGGCCGCGATGTGGCTCTGAACTGCCAACCGCCCTTCGCGATTGGCAAACGAATGATCGGCGCTCTCGACAAACTCGACTGAGACCCGGTTCTTACGGCCTGCCAATTTCATCACATGGTCGATATAGTCGAACTCGCCAACTCGCGGCTTCGATCCTTGCGCTTTGATCCCAGGCGCCTGGAGGAGCAAAATGGGCAGACCTGCTGTGGCTACCTGCTTCCAGCAGGCAAGAAGTTGAGTGTTCGCGTTTCCCGGTAGCGCTCTTCCACGCAATCGCAGGCGAAGATTGCGGGCTCTATCGTAGCCGTTGCTCAGGAATCTACCGATTCTGCTGCGGCGGGCCCAATCACTCAATTCCTGCCGCACCCTGGGCCGGGAGGCCTGGGGCAGATGGAAGTAAGTATCCAGAAGAATCAGACCTTTGCATTCGGGGCTTGCAACGCTCGCATAAAGAGCAGAAACGGAGCCTGCGCAATGGCCAAAAATCACCATTCCTGTGAGGCCAAATCGGTCAACCAACTGCCGTACTGCGACGGACGCGACGGACGCAAAGGCTCCTGCGTTGACCAAGTCCAGCAGATCGGTGGAAGCTTCTCCCGCGGAATCTCCCAGGCCAGGGAGATCGATACGAAACGCCGGGTAACCGAGCTCCGCGATGGAATCTGCCCAATGTACCGCAGAATCGCCGCTCGCAGCCCGCGGCAACGAGAGCGAATTCACAAATAGAACGCCAAGCCGATCCCTGCCTCCGCGGCTCGCCGGCAATTCGGAAGAACTGTCGGCAACGGGATGGTACGTCCCACGAAGACACTCCCCGAGGCCATCCAATACGATAAGTTCACGCTTTCCAATGGCCTCATGCATGGGCAATTTCCTTGCTGGATTGTGACGCAACCTCGACGATCCATTCCCGGTTGGGGCTGAACAACCAGCTGAAATCCTTCAGGTCGTCGAAACCTACGATTCCACCCTTGGTCAACGGTGCAGCATCCCTGGTGAGCTTCACAATTCTGACCGGCCGCTTCTTGTATGCCTGAGCGGCGACCTCTTCGTTGGCAAGTGCGGCGGGCAGCGTGAAATGGAAAGAGTCGTGCCACAGCTTCACGGACCAGAGATAACCATCCACTTCCAGCGGCGAGCCTTGCTCCAACTCACGAATATAGTCCGACGCAGATCTGCGATCGTCGCCGAATTTGAAGATCTGTTCCAAACCCACCCAGCGCATCAGTGTTGCTCGCAGCGCCTGGTTTGCGTTGGCAGGCGGAGACCATAGCAGCAACCCTTCGCCAACCCCCTCGTCAAAAGCCCGGCCGGCGAGAACTGCGCCAAGTCCCAACCCATGGAGCACCAGCGGCACATGCGGCGCGCGGCTTTGGAACCAGTTGGAGAGAAGCCGAACGTCCTGGCTCCAATCCTCGAACGTCATCTGCTCAAAGGCGCCGGTGCTTTCACCGATTCCACGATAATCGTAGCGCAGAACCTCGATATTCTTCCCGGCCAGATCGCGCGCCCAGCGAACCCAGGGCAGATAGGAATTATGGCGTTCCGAGGCGAATGGCCCAACAAGCAACACCCGCGCCACAGGGTCTATTACCTCGTGGAGCACGGTGTAAAGATGTGCGCCGGATACGGGGAAGTATCCGGCGCGCTCTTGAAGCTGGCTGTTCGACTCGACCTTATTTTGCACAGCAACGCCTTAATTTGGACCTGCCCTGAATTCGGGCTGGCCCTGTCGGTTAGGCCGCAGCGTTTGACCCGGGACCCTGAACGATCGCGATAATCAGAGTGCGAAGAAGGTCCACGCCTTCAAACAAATCCGCCCCCGGACCGATCGGGTTGGCGGCCATTTCCAAACTCAATGCGCGGAACAACTCGGCAGTGTGCGTGATGTCGCATACGCCGTGGACATCGGTGTATTCTCGTTCTGAGGAGCCCTGCTCCCCGGCCAGCTCTGCCAGAAAGCCCATGAACCGCTGGATCCAACCCTCAAAGAAGGCCATCGTCAGCACCGACTGTACGCCCTGAAGTTTGCCCAGGAAGAGGCGCATGTTGGTCAGTTCCCGATCAATCGACAGCGCGTCGTTGGCAGTTGGGAAAGCGTGGGCAGCCACTGCGAACTTGCGCATCATGACGGGATGGGCGTCGCGAACCTCTTCGAAGAGATTTTCCGCCAGGATGGGGCGCACTTCATCGCTCTTGACGGCAATATACGTTGCGGTCATCCAATAGATGAAGTTGCCTTCGAGAACCGAGGTATAACGAGCGATAATGCCGCAGCGCTGCTCATTCGTGAGGCTCTTGGGGTTGGGGAGTTGGGCGATGAGATTGTCGATCATCGTCGAGATCTGTTGTTGGATCACGGCTCCAAGGGATTCGCCGTGCACCTGCGGAGCGAGAGTGATTGTGCTCATTTTTCACCTTCAAGACAACGGAATGAGGAATGCCGGACAAGAGCATCCCGACAAAAGCAAAAGGCTATTCGTGCTCGCCCTAAGAATGTGAATCACTGGCGGCCATACAAGGGCAAAGAACAAATTGCCGGCCGCAACCCGAGTCAGACACAGCCCAACGCCGAGCCCTGGGAGCGATCATTCGAGCCGTTCCGCGAACCTTTGGAATCGTCCTACCTTAAGTCTGAGATATGCTCCCGATTCCCGTTCAGCGAAATCCCCACCTTACGAAGTGGTTGCCTCGATGTGGATACAGCATACAGGATTTCCCGAAAAGTTCGGCAGCAATACGTTCATCTTGACGCCCCAAAGCGGGCATGCCAATGCCTCTTTTCCGTCAGGAGGATGGACCGTTAGTACTTCGAAAAAGTGGTTACTGGTAACGAATTGCTTGGGTTACGGGCGGGAAACCGCGTCTGCGCATTGCAGTCTCCCCGCTCGGAAGGCCTCTTTCGCTTGGTTTCCGGCCGGAATGGCTTCAGCACACCCGGTGGAATCCAACTCCCATCAGGGCTGCTACCTTTTCTAGCGTGGCTGCCAAATGGCCCACGCCCACGGCGCAGTGGTGCGCGGGCGCCTGGGCATTCCACGCATTCACAAACCCGCGAGCACCCAGCGGAAAGCGGAACCGGCTGTTGGTGTTGCCGATCTCAAGAATCTCTCCGGCTACGCATTCACCCTCCGCGGTGAGCAGCTTGAAACGGGATTGCGGGTCCTCAACCACCGAAAGAAGTGTGACCGGTCCGTGTTTCACGCACATCTCAACGGACAAACCCCGCCCCACCTTGCCGTGGTAAACGTTGAGCGGCCGCACCTTGGCTCGTCCTTCAGCGATGGCCATGTGTCCGGGCCCGTCGTGACCCATCAGCACCAGGTCTTCGTTGAAGTCCATCGCGTAAAACTCAGTGAACGATCCGCCCGCGCCCAGAACATCCAGGATTTTCATCGCCAGCGCATTCTTCACCTCAAATTCGCCGGCTACCGGAATGTGCCGTGCGGTCAGCATCGACGTGCCAAGGATGATGGAACTTATTATGTCTTCATTCGCAGCATTGCCCGAACCCTTGTAGTAGTAGGCCAAAGCGTTCAGATCGTGCAGCGCGGCAAAGACATCGAGAGCTATCGATGTTCGTGCGGCGCGGCATAGTTCGTCAGCCGGACAGTCGGCCTGCACATCGAATGTGGTGTGGAACTCTACGACTCGCTGCGCTATATCGGCATCGCTGACTTCCGCGGCAAGGGCGCTGAGCTCATCTACTTCAAGAATCTCAACGTGCGTGCCAAAGGCGACCGAAACCAGGGTCACGTCGGTCATGATGTCGAGCATGCCGCCGTAATAATGGCCCATTAGACCCAGCCGTCCAGCCGCCAGCGTAGAACGTACTCGGGCCGCCGCCAGCCACTCTTCAATCTCCGCCCAGGTCCGCTCTTCATCCAGTACGCCCGTTACCTGGTGAAAGGGGATCCGTGCTCGAGTCATCACATTCGCGATCTCCGGAACCGGGCATGCCGAACAGAAAGCGAGCCATTCTCCTGTCATGGCGGTACGATCCTGCAACTGATTGAATGCCTGATAATCGATGGCGGCCTCAGGCTGCAGGCTGAGCACGATGACCGGTACGCCTGCGCGCTGCACAAGCGGGAGTACTGTGTTCGAGAGCGCGTAAGTCGTGACATAGAGAAACAAAACATCAATATCTTCTCGCCTGCATTGGTGTCCGGCTTCGCGAGAGCGCTCGGGCGTATCGATGAGGCCCAGGTTTACCACTGTGACACCGGGGCGTGACAGGCGCTCAGCCACGCGAGCCACATGACTCTCGAGCCGCTCTTTGAGCCCGGCAAACTGCGGCCAATAGGCATCGAGGCCGATCCCACATAGACCCGCGCGCAGATCAGGCTCAGCAGCGGAACTCACCAACTCACCACCATCACCGCAAACGGTTCCAGCTTGATTGTTTCGCCTGAAGGTTTCACGCTGCGTGCCGGGCCATCTCCAGTTTCGAGATCTACAGTCAGCGCGCTCGCCTTGTCGGCATTGGGCAGAGTAACTTCAACGGCGTGGTCCCGTTTGTTTGCCAGCAGGAGTTTATGGCCGCCGGCCGTCACGAATGCCTGTGCAGTTACGCTGCCGGAGCCATCGCCGGAAAGCTTCGTCTCCACCAGCGAGTCTCCGGGGTGGAAGGAATCCTTGATAAGCTTGAGCACCCAGTAGCGCGCGTTGGGCCTATTGTTCTCCCAATTCATCATGCTTACGCTGGGAAACTGCGTGGGATAGCCAACCAGTTGTGATTCCCCGATAACATCGATTTGTAACTGCGATAACTCGATATAGAGATAGGCATACAGCGAGCCGGCCAGATTCCAATAGGCAGCCGGTGGCGGGATCTTGTCTTCAGCCGTGTTATCGGTGGGCAGGATCACTCCAAGCTCGTCTGTGTCTGTGCGCGTCTCGGGTGAAAGCCGCTTCCGAATGTCCTCGATATAGCGGACTGAATTTAGAAAGCCCTCGGCCTGGTCGAAAAATGTGTATTGCCAGTGATCGATGGTCTGCCCTCTGCTGGCAGTCGCGTAGAAATGATATGAAATTAAGTCCAGTGGAATGCCGGGCCGATGCTTGCTGTGGTCCAGAAAATATTCGAAGTACTTCGGATTGAGGCTTGGCATGGCCAGCGCAAGTCCGACGAACTTCGTCTCCGGTGACACCGCGTGAACCGCACTCACGATTGCGTCGTAACGATCGGTGTATTGCTCCGGTGTCATATTGTGCTCAAAGTCAACCTCGTTGAGCACCTCCCAATAGGGCACTTTGTAGTGGTAGCCGGAATCGTGCCGAACGCCGTTTTCGTCGGTGAAACCGCCATTCGCATACCAGCTCACCAGCCGCGCATAGTAGTCGCCCAGGTCTTTGCCGCTTGGGTCGCGCAACTCCGTGCCCTGCGTGTAGTCCCAGAAGACCTTATTCGGATCGTCCGGATAAGTGGCGGGCTTGTCCGTTTTGAAGAGCCACGTTGGAATTGTGCTGAAATTCAGAATTGCGGGATGCCCGTCGGTGGCGGCCAGAAAATCCTTCGTCATGGGGTCGATCAGGCTGAAGTCCCACGACGTTTTCTGCGGTGTAGGCGGCTCAAGCTCCGCCACCGCCAGCCGCGGATAAGGCAGCCAGGGCACATAACGCACATAGTCCGCGCCCAGTTCCTTGACCGCTTTGTACGAGGCCACGCTCAGTGGCTCACCATGCCGCAATGGCGGATTCACCACCACCTGGAGCGTCGGCGTCGATTTGGAAACCACCGTCGTCTTGTCCCAACTGACGGCGAGCTTCGCAGCCTGCTGCGCGCAAAGTGGGGCGGCCAATCCGATGATGCCCAGGGCCACAACAAAGCAGCGGTTAATACAACTGACGAACGAATCTTGAACCGGGCTCATCGCAGGCTCCTCCGCGTATCGCAGACAGGGCCCTCCAGCTTTATACAGCTTCAACAAAGGCCGGCAAACGACCGCCGCCAAGGTATATCACTCTGGCAGTCTCTCTTGCAATATTTTCTGTATTGATATCGCAGGAACATCGCGCGGTACGAGCCACAAGCAAATTATCGTTACTCGCATGGCAATGGGAGAGTCCCACGCGACAAAGATTCGACAGCAGAATTCGAATGCCTCATCCATTCTGCTAAAGCGCCGCTCGCAACTATTCTAGGACCTGGCTCCCGCATCCACATCGGCTGAGAGAGTCGATGTTCGCGACGGCGCTTGCCCCGTGGACTCACGAACAACCAGTTTCGGATAAACAGTAATCGCCGCTGGGTGGGGATGGGGAATCTCATCTCGGATAAGTCCCAGCAGCGTAGTCGCCGCGGCCTGTCCCATCGCGCGCAAAGGCTGATGGATGGTGGTGAGTGGTGGGTTGTTCATCGCCGCAACCAAAATATCGTCAAAACCAAGCACAGAGACATCGTGCGGAACCCGCAGGCCCGCCTCGCGCAGCGCCAGAACGGCTCCGATCGCTGTTACATCGTTAAATGCAAAGATCGCTGTAAATGGCTGCCTGGTCTTCAGTAACTCACGAGTAGTTTCGAGTCCAGGTCCAGACCCAGGGTCCGGCCCCTCAAGCTGAACGACGAGCTGTGGGTGCATCGCGATGTTTAGCTGTTTCGCGGCGTCCACAATCGCTTGCCAGCGGTGGCCGGTGTCGGAACTGAAGGCCTGCCCTTTGATGAAGGCGATTCGCGTGTGCCCCAGGCTCTGCAGGTGCTCAAGCGCCAGGTGCGCGGCCTGCTCGTGGTGAAGCTCGATGTTGATCACGCCTTGCCGCCGGCTATGGCCGGAGACTGACACCAGTGGAATTGGAAGTCCCTGCTCCAGGGGCGTATCGACAGCGATAATTCCCTCCACTGAGCGGGCCAGCATCATGCGTAAATATCCCTCAAGCAGATCTTCACGATGGCGATGACTCACCACAAAATAGAAGTATCCAACTTTGACAAGCTCATCCTCGATCCCGCTGAGAACGGCGGTCGAGTAGCCTTCACTGATCTCCGGAACAATAACTCCGATGGTGTAGGTTCGCTTCTGCCGCAAGCTCCTCGCAACGGTGTTGGCGGAATAGCCATAAAGTGCAGCGGCGTGGAGAACGCGCTCCTGAGTCTCCTTGGCAATGCGATGCTCTGCCGCAGCTCCGTTGACGATGCGAGACACCGTGGACTGAGAAAGTTCGAGAGATGCTGCGAGTTCCTTCAGAGTTATCGGTTTGAGAGGAGTCTTGCTCACTTGGGTTATCCAATCATAGCGCGCTCAATAGCACTATGGAACCCGATGTCTCTAACTGCGCATTACTCCAGCAGTGAACGACAAGATCAGAAGGTTACGCTGCAAGCCCTTTTCCATGAAATCCGGCCCGTTCCATTGCTCTCAAACTCTCCCGGTTGCGCATGAATGTGTTCCAAACCAGCCCTGAACGAAGATTTTCAGCCATCAATACCGAAATACCCTGATCGATTCCGAGCACATCCGGGTCAAACCAGTTGGCAGCGGGATGGAAGGCGTCCAGGAACCCGTACCGACCCCAAGTCTGCTTGCCCCATTTGGAGCGCATGGCCTTCAGCACGGAGATGCATTCAGCCGGAAGAAAGGGAAGAGATCCTGCCGCGGCCGAAGGAACCACCGTTCCATCAAGCGGTCCAATCGCCGGTGGCCCTCCCCACGCTGTGTATCCGCCTACATAGTCGGACGAGGTCACGCCCCAATAGTTTTCGCTGTACCAGTTAGGGTGTGCGAGGCAGAAAGCCTTGTGCGCACGAGTTGCGGTTATTGAATTGGTAAAATAGTCCGCATAGGCGTCGCGCTTGTCGCGAAAATCAAACCAGGCCTGCGAATACTGATGTGTGAAGAGTGGGTCGTCTCCGCTTATGTAATCGTACCCTGCATAGTGAAGCGTCGAACGCGTAAAGTTGTTCCAATCCTCTGGTGGAATGGGATGTGTAGGCGAGCCAATGGCCAGAAGGTCAATCATCATCAGCTCGCAATAATGATCCCAGCGGTATTGCAGGAATCCTGTTTCCGGCTGCCAGCCCATTGAGAACGCCTTCCCGCCGTTCAGCATCCATGGCCAATCCACCCGCTCATAAATCTGCTGCGCCAGCGACTGAATCTGCCGATCCTCAAAGTACGCTCGAGCCGTGAGCATTCCGCAAAGCAGAATCGCCGTATCTATCGAGGAAAGTTCTGAGCCGTGGAATCGCTGCCCAGTCTCAATATCGGTGAAGTGGTAGAAAAAACCATGCACCTCCGGCGCGCTGTTCAGATGCCAATACAAGGTATCTCGCACGCGTTCCACGATCTGTGCGTGGGGCATGTAGCCGCGATGATCTGCGATGCACAGCGCGGTCAGACCAAAGCCAGTAGACGCGATGCTGGCCATCCGGCGCGGATCGCGTCCGCCAGTAAGGTTGTTACGAGCCCGGTCAAGAATCTGTCCCGTCTTTGGACTGCCTTGCTCCCAGAAAAACAGGCACCCTTGCCGCTCCAGATCGTCGAGGAATGCCTCATCCTCTTGCGCCAGCTGCCAATCCCTGCTTGCGAATGCCACGCCGCCAGGCACGAGCGCGCATCCAGCCGCTGCCGCGATCCCCTTCAGAACCTGTCTGCGATTAACCCTTGAATAATTGCTCCGCTGCGCCATTCCAACTCCCCAGTGTATTTATCGGTGGCGGCTTACTGATTTATTAATCTGGTGCATTGCAGATTGCGTCTCATGGCCATCTGCAAGCTCATTTGTTAACTGTCCGTAGCACGCCACCCCAGATTCGTGCTACGGCTGATCTTTGTCGATCTTTCCTCCAAAGTCGTGCGGTTGATTGGGTCCCCCAGCCCGATCACGAGAGACTCTGCCAATCCAGAATAACCTTTCCGGAGTTTCCTGAACGCATTGCGGCAAATCCTTCTTCATATTGGTTCCAGGCAAGCCTGTGGGTAATCACTTTGCAGATATCCAGCCCCGATTGCAGCATCACCGTCATCTTGTACCAGGTCTCATACATCTCGCGTCCATAAATGCCGCGAATCGTGTATTGGTTGAAAATCACCTTCGCCCAGTCAATCGACATTTCCGAAGGGGACGGAATGCCAAGCATCGCGACCTTTGCTCCGTGGCTTAGATTGGCCAGCATGTCGCGGAATGCATTTGCATTTCCCGACATCTCAAAGCCGATATCGAACCCCTCTTGCATGCCGAGATCCTTCTGCACCTGTTCCAATGTTTTCTCGCGCGGATTCACCGCTTCCGTCACGCCGGCAGCCGTTCTTGCAAGCTCTAGCCTATACGGATTCAGGTCTGTAATCACCACGTGGCGCGCGGCAGCGTGCCTGGCAATCGCCGCCGCCATAATTCCAATAGGTCCGGCGCCTGTGATAAGAACATCCTCGCCCAATACCGGAAAGGCAAGCGCTGTATGCACAGCATTGCCCAGCGGGTCGAAGATCGCGGCAACTTCAAGAGGAACACCCGCAGCGTGCCGCCAGATATTCGTCATCGGCAGAACGATGAACTCGGCGAATGCTCCGGCGCGATTGACGCCAATCCCCGCCGTGTGTGCGCATAGATGACGCCTGCCCGCCAGGCAGTTGCGGCAGCGCCCGCACACCACATGACCCTCTCCGCTCACACGGTCGCCAATCTGGAAGTCGGTGACGTTCGAGCCGGTCTCCACAATTTCGCCGACAAACTCATGCCCGATCACCAGCGGAACCGGAATCGTCTTCTGCGCCCATGCGTCCCAATCGTAGATATGCAGATCCGTTCCGCAGATTCCGGTCGCCAGAACTCGAATTTTGACGTCGTTGATACCCACCGGAGGTTCCGGCACATCTTCAATCCAGAGACCGGGTTGCGCATGTGCCTTGACCAGAGCCTTCATTTTTTGTCCCTTTCGATTGCAAAGTAATTATTATAGGTCCCGGTCCGCTACGCGGAAAATTGACCAGCGCGCAGCCAATCAACGACACAGAGTTCTCCAATCGGGCTGTTTGCAGTGATGACACGCGGGCGGTACGAGATTGAATTTCAGGGTTCGAACGACGGAACCCACTGGACCCCCTATCCCTTCCGTTACAAGCCGCAGGCGCTCGACAAGGCGCCCGGCATCTATGCTCCCTACCAGCCGCGATTCGAATGGAACCTGTGGTTTGCTTCGCTCGGCGATTGGAAGGAAAACAATCTTGTACCCCTTACAGAAAAGCGCCTCCTTGAGAACGATCCCGATGTGCTCGCTTTATTCGAGTCGAATCCCTTTGGGCCCACGCCGCCACGCTATGTGCGAGCGGTTTTGTGGCAGTATTGGTTTACGTCGATGGAGGAAAAGCACCGCACTGGGAATTGGTGGAGACGCGACCTGATGGGGCTCTACGCGCCCGAACTGACAAGGCAGCAGGATGGAGAGTTTACCGTTATCGAATGGCCCGAGGAGCTTCCGCCCCACAACTAATCCAAGCTCAAATGAATAGCCGGGCGGTCTTTGCCTTGGCCATTCCGTCGTGTAATGTAATCCAGTAGGACCATTCCAATGTCTTCCCCGACGCTCAGCTATTCCGATGCAGACCGTCAGCACACGGTTCTGCTCGATCGTCCTTCCACTTCGATTGGCCGGTCACCCGGTCAGGATGTGGTGCTGCGCGACCCTGCAACTTCGCGCCAGCACGCTGTGATTCTGCGCGATCGAGATACTTACACCGTTGTCGATCAGAATAGTACCCACGGCACTTTTCTCAATGGTGTACGCGTGCAGCGCGCCGTTCTTGTTCCCGAAGATGTGCTGCAATTGGGATCGCTGAAGGGTCTGAGCTTGCGGTTTCATCTCCAGCAGGCCGACGAAACGGTAACGACCAAGCTCCATCTTCCAGTCAACGACCTGCTCGCGTCTCTCCGGGAATTCCAGATCCCCGCCGGAGAGGTTCGCACCGCGGCGCGCGAAATGGAACAGCTGAACTGGCTGCTTCGCGCGGCCCGCCAGTTAAACGAGGGCAGCGCGATTGAAGACATTCTCGGCGTGCTTCTGAAACTGACTCTGCAACTCACAGGTGTTGAGCGCGGCTTCGTTTTTCTGTCTAAGGACGGCGAAATGCGGTTTGCACAGGGGCTCGGAACCCATGGAAAAATTGTAGAAGAGGATTCGACAATCTCGCGCCGCGCGATGCAGAAGGCGATCGACAGCGAGTTGAAGTTTTCGGTCAGCGACACCTTGACGGATGACCGGGCATCGCAATGGGCCAGCGTGGTGGCGAACAATATTCGCAGCATCTACTGCATCCCGCTCCGCAAGCGAGGCTCGGCAAATGAAGCAGCCCGTTTGTTGGGCCTGCTTTATCTCGACAGCCAGATAGGACCGGGCTTCCTGACTCAAGTAGATCATCAACTGCTCGACACGATTGCGACCGAGGCGGCGGCCCTTTTGCATAATGCGCTGCTGGCTGAGTCGGAACAAAAGGCTCGCCTGGTGCGCGAAGAGCTTGCCCTCGCGGCCAGGATTCACAAAGGTCTGATGTCGAACACGCTGCCACAGGTTCCATACGCCGTGCTGCAGGCAAGGAGTCTTCCCTGCCTCGCCATCGGCGGCGACTTTTACGATGCTGTGGCGCTCGACGACAGTGTGTGCGTCACTCTCGTCGATGTATCCGGCAAGGGCGTGCCCGCGGCAATCGTAGCGGCAACCCTCCAAGGCATCATTCATGCTCAACTGCTGGCCGGGCAAAGCCTTCCGCAGATTGCCGCGATGGTCAATCGATTTCTGTGCACGCGCAACATAGGTAAGTACGCAACCATGGTGATGGGGCGGCTTTATCCGGACGGCTGGTTTGAGTATATGAATTGCGGCCACATCCAGCCGCTTGCGATCTTCGGAGGCGAAATGCGGCGTCTCGAAGAGAGCAACCTCATCGTCGGCCTTATTTCCGGTGCTAGCTATACGTCTGCCTTTGAGACACTCCGTCCAGGGGAGCGTATTTTGCTCGCGACAGACGGCATAACCGAAGCGGAAAGCTGTGCAGGCGAGCTATTTGGCGATTCAGGATTAAGCGAAGTTGCGCACTACGAAGATATCGATGCGTTCCTTGACCGTGTGGCGAAGTTTCAAGCGCCCAATCCGGCACAGGACGACATAACTCTGATCGATGTTCGATACGCCAGCATGGCGTCCTAGCCGCTCGGTCAGTGCTTCTCCGGCAGCGGTTCGGAGAGCTTCTTAATAAAGTATTCCAGAAAATCATCGCCCGCAGGGACGTGGTACTGCTCGCGGAGTTGTTGCATCCTCCTGAAGCGTTCCTTCGGTTCGAGCAATTCGATTGAGTTCGTATTCTTGTTGACTAGATATCCACCAACCACCTCGCCCAATTCGGCCAGCAATTTACTGTCGTCCGCCGTGCCGGAGCCCAGAAACACCCTGAAAATGCGCACTTCTCCGTCTCCATCGGAACCTGTCAGCACCTCTCGTCCGTCCGAGCTGAAGACTGCGAAACCGATGTCCTTATCTTCGGTTATTGGTTCGCCGATCGGCTTGCCGCTGTTGGCCTCCCACACCTGCACCGCGTCCTCTGAACCGGTTGATGAGGGAGACTCTGAAACAGTCAATACCGTTTGATTGTCAGGGCTAAAGCTCAGAGTCTTGATCCATCCCCTGGGGCGAAGAATGTCGCCCAGCCGTTCTCCGGATCTTGCATCCCAAATCTGCGCGGTCCTATCCATCTGAGTGAGGATGCGCAATCCGTCCGGACTGAACTTTGCCGACTTCACCTTTTCGCGATGCTCCAGAGGTTTCCCGGAGGTCTTGCCGGTCGCGATCTCCCACACTTGGGCAGTGTCTTTGCAAGCGGTTACCAAGCGCTTTCCGTTTGGGCTGAATTCAGCGTCGGCCACCCCGCCATCGCACTGGATGGGCTTGCCAATAGGGGCTCCTGTGTCAAGTTCGAATACCTGGGCTCCGGTGGGAAGATCGGCGACAAAACGGCGCGAGTCCTGGCTGATGTGGAGCTTGACCACATCCTTAATCGTGTACGACTTCAGGCCGTTCCCCGTTTTCGCATCGAAGACCTGGAATTGCCCTTGGTGGTCCTGGTCGTTCTGGATAAGCACTCTGAGACCGTGGGGGCTGATGAATAATTGAGCGCCATCCAAAAAAGGCATAGCCTTCCCAACTGGCTTTCCGCTGTTTTCCCAAAACTGAAACGTTTGATTAACGTTGTCCAGGGTGATTACGCGCTCTCCGTCGGGAAGGACATAGGCATTCATGCTGTCGGCGTAAATCCCAACCGCAATCGGATTACCTACAGGCTTGCCCATCTCGTCGATTACCCGAACGCTCCCATCCGCCGATACGAACGCAATGCGCGCCCCGGAATGCGTGAACCTGACGTCGGCCAAGCTGCCCTTGAAAGCTACTGCCTGACCGGCTTCCTCGATCCGGTGCTCAAGCTTCCATACCTGGGCGGCGTTGTCTGAGGAGGTCATGAGTCGATTGCCGCTGGGAGCAATTCTGTAGTTCACCAGATCGCGTCCGTGTTGGAGGGAATTGCCGGTCATTTCCCCGGTTGACACATCCCAAACGCTCGCGCTGTTGTCCCTGGAAAGGGTAACTAATAGGTTGTCTCCTTCGCTGAACTCCGCCTGAAAGGGAGTGTTTTCATGATTCAGAATCCGCTGTAAGCGGCCGGTCGATGTGTTCCAAATCTTTCCTGTTTCGTCATAAGCGGTGGTCGCAATCGACTTCCCATCGTGGCTGAAACGCGCATCGGTCACCCAGTCGTCGTGGAGAAAGTGCAGTAGATCGCGACCGGTGGCCACATCCCAGAGCACAGCTTCGGCTGCCTTGTTCGTGTTGGCGATTGTGAGCACTTTGGTCCCGTCGGGGTTGATCCTTACGCGAGCGCTGTCGGTCTTGATTGGAGTCCCGACGGGCTGGGTCGTTGCGGCATCCCAAACCTGTGCCTTATCGGCGAATGCCGACACCACGCGTCGCCCGTCCCCACTCAACTCAGCGGAGTATATCTCGGGGTCCGGCTGGTTCGGTTCCGCATCCTGGCGCCGGATCGGCTTCCCGATCAACGAACAAGTTTCCGCGTCCCACACCCGGGCGCTATTGTCTTTCGCGGTGGTGACCAGTCTCTTGCCGTCGGTGCTGAACCTCTCCTCGAAGATGTCGCCAGAGTGTCCCGACACCGTACACACGAGTCTCTGAGTCTCCATATCCCACATCTGTCCGGTCCGTCCAGACACGATGAACACATGCCGCCCATCGGGACTGCGCTCCGCATCGGTGATGGGACCATTGATTGAGAAGGGCTGCCCCTGGCGCACGCCGGTCTCCGCGTCCCAAATCTGAACCATTCCCTCTTTGGTCATGGTCACCACGCGCCGCCCGTCCGCGCTCATCTCCGCCATCCGCACCGGGGGTTCCTCGAGCACGATGGTTGGCAGCCACCACGATTTACGCGTCAACAGGTCGGTAGCCCAGGCCCGCGCGCCTACTGAATGCGGATCGATGCGCAACGCCCTCGATAGATAGGCCAGCGCCACGCCGGAATTGCCATGGTTATCGACGGTCTGCAGGACATTTGAAATTGAAGCCTGCACGACCGCGGAACGCGCCTCGTCGCGCCCCCTCCTGGCAAAGATTCCACCAACAATAGCGGCCAGGGCCAGCGCGATCACGGTGCAGAAGACGGCAATCTGGAATTGCTTGCTTCGATTCTTGTCTACCGAGGCCGTGAGAAACTCGTCCTCCGTGGCTGTCAAGGGGCGGTTCTTGACGGCCCAGACGCGCGCTCTCTTCAGGCTGCCGGCGAGAAGGAGCAGACCTTCCGGTTTGCCTTGTTCCGACCAGAGAGAGGCTGTCTTCTGCAATTCGCTCAGATGAAGGCCGAACCAGCTTTTGTTGCTTTCCTGCACGGGCTTGATGAGACGGTCATGCGAAAGCTCGTACCAGGTGGCGCCAGCGCGCTGTTCACCGCGTACCAGATGAGCTTCGATCAAGCCCTGGATCAGGCTGTTGTCGAGTCCTCCGCTCGTCCCCGCCTCGCGCAGCACCTGCCCGCGAATGTTTCCGCGGGTAATCAGCATACTGCCAATCCATGCGCGGATGGCCCGTTCCACGCGTTCGTCGTTGCCGGCAGCCTTGGCGACCTCCGCGTTGTAGTATTCGGCCAGCGCGCCGGTTACGTCGCCAAACGACTCGATGTCTCCGTCTTCGATGACCGTGCGGTCCGGCGCCATGCGCTCCCAGAGATTCCGGCAGACCACCTGAAGATGGAGCGGCTCGATGTAAGGGCCTGGCTCGGTCGTAAATTCTCCACCCGGTTGCTGCACCTGCATCATCGCCAGGTCTGCCACCAACCTGCCGAGCGCCTGGGGCGCAAAGCTGCGGCCGCCGGCTTCCGCCGTTCTGCATATCGCTTCCTCCGCTGCTTTCCTGCCCAGCAGATCGAGACGGAACCGGCTCTTCAGGTGTGTGGGAAGTTCCTCGGCAAAAGGGTCGAACGGAGCGAGGTAGTCCTCGCGGATGGCGAACAGAGCCCAGATGCGAGGGTTGTCCTGGAGCAGCTTTCCCAATTCAGCGAAGAACTCACGTTTGGCCTCAACACCGAGCGGGTCTACGGTGAGGATCTCCTCGAACTGATCGAAGATGAGGACGATATTCTTTGGCGCAGAAGGCCGTATGGGCCGACCGGCCACGTATGTGGCCAAAGACATGGTGGAGAGGGATTCCTCATCACGTTGCAGCCGCTTCGGAATTCCTGCCTCGAAACCGATATTGCAACTACGAACGAAGCGGTTGACGCGGTCGCCGGATTGCGGAGGCAGGTTCACGCGCACCGGCTTCCACACATCGAACTGCTCCGCGAGGCGTGGAATCAATCCGGCTTGAATCAGAGAGCTCTTGCCTGCGCCGGACGGGGAATGCAGCAGCACGATGCGCTCCGCGAAGAGAAGATCGTATAGCTCGGTGATCTCCGCGTCGCGCCCAAAAATAGGCTGGCCCCTTTCGATCGGCCGTGGACCTACGAACGGGTTTTTCGGGGTTTCATCCATTGCGTCACGGCCAGTCATCGGGATCCTTCTCTATCGCTTTGGTTCGAGCGCTGCCGGCCGTTGCCTCCATCTGCTGTTGCAACTGGCGCAGGAAATCGGTAGGGCTGCCCCAATAAATTGAAATGCTGGGGGCGTTGCTGCTGTTACCTCCCTGGAAGTATTTCGTCATGTAGCGAATTGCCCGGTGCACATCGGCCACACTCTGCTCGCCGGGGTTCACCTGCACGCCGACATGGCACCTGCCACTCAACGCCGCCGCGCCCGGCTGGGTCACAATCAGTCGGTAGAGAACGCGAAATCTCCAGTCGTCCAGCCGGAAACCAAGAAAAACAAGCGAACTCTCCATCAGTTTGCTGATCAGCGCAGGCAGAAGCAGGTTGAGCCGTGAAGAAGCGATGAGGTAGTCGAAGAAATCGTCTTCGGTGAGCACCATGGTGTCCGGCTTTCCGAAGACACCGAAGATGTGGTAGACCCACGGGTTGTCCGAGGTAGGGCTCGCGGTTTTTGGTTGCGGCTTCTGCACAACTTCCGCCCCGCGCCATGGACCAAACACAGGCTCTGGAGACCGCCCCTCTGCCTTCAGGACTCTCAGCAGCATCGTCTCGTAGCTGGCGCTCAGGTAAATGTGGACGGGGAATTCCCTGTTGCTCAGAAGCTTGTAGGGGTTGTCATTGTTTGCCCGGCACCCGTCCACGGAGCCCTGCAGTAGAGCTGGAAGTTCTCCGGGATCGGTTCCGCCGAGCTGTCGCACAAAGTCGATCGCCAGTGCCTCACACGCATGTTCGCGCCCCTTGTCCACACTAACGTACTGGGCAACCTTCGCGAGATTTGAGCGTTCATGGCTGGCCAGCGGGAATTTGTATTTGTCGGCGAGCCGGGCGGCCTGCTCCTGCGTTGAGCCGAACAATTCTTCTCCCAGCTCCGGACCCAGGATAGGAGAAAACCTGCCTTCGCGCACCTTGATGCAGATCGATTCCCAGTTATCGAATTCGTCTTTGCTGTCGCCCCCAAAGCCAGGTTCATACCAGATGCGGCCGTTGCGCAATCGCAGGAAAAGCACCGGCATCCAGAAGTCGTCCGCCTTCCGCACCTCGCCGCGCGCGACAGACATGGCGCGATCGATTTGCCCGTCAATCAACAGCTCGGTGAAGAATCGTTTCATGAAAACCGCAGCCGTGCTCATGAAGATGTTGCCCTGCATCGCGATCACCGCAGGCACACCGGCCTCCGCCAGTCGCGGCCCCAGCCCTGCCAGGCCCACTTCACCTTTGCCCGCGCTTTGGCATGAAGCAAGCACAACCATGCGCGGGCGTTGATCCAATTCGCGAATCCTTTGCACCAGGTCGAGTCCTTGATCAGGCCTGCCCTCGCTCATATATAGATACGGTTCCTGGTTCACCTGCTTGCCGTGGCAGACAAGATAAAGAATGTCGAATCCCTCGCGAAGCTTTGCCGCAACTTCGTTCAACGCGACTGCGCCTCCGGGAGCCATGGCAGTTACGTAGATGCCCGTCATCGCCTGCCGGATCCGCTCCATTTCGCCGGGGACGTCGATGGGTTCGAGTCCGTAGGCGCTCGATGTGCTCGGATTCGCGATCACCACCAGGGCGCGCAATGCGGCCTTGGGTTGTAATCGGACAGGCCGCCAATCTCCACTGGTCAAGAAGCGCGAAACGACAATCTGCTCTCCCGTAAACAAGTGCGCGTCTTTCTGCTCCGGAGGCAGGTAAGGATCGCGCAGCGTCTCCCAGCGAACAGCATGAAGCTCCGGCGCGCTTGCATCGATGGAAAGCCGAACTCTGAGAATGGATGACTTCTGCTGGGTGATTTCGCGAAATCTTCCGAATTCCGCCTTGACTTCATGAGTGAAAAACGCCGCGGTCAGTGCGTCGGAATAGGCCGTTGCATCGTCGCCTCTCAACTCGGCGCTGTCCAGAGTAATTACCGGCTCAATCAGCGCGGGATGGTCTGCCTCGTCGTCAGGGCTGCTGTAGCGAAAGCTCAATACGTAGGAACGCTCATCCCGTTTTCTGAAAACAATCTCGAGATCGGCGTATTGGCTCATCGCGTCCCTTTCCCCATCCGTAATTGTGAGCCACTTTCAGGCCGCCGCCTCGACCGCGGCAACCAATCGCTCCAACGCCTGTTTCAATGCCTTTGCCGAAGCCAACGCATGAAGCACTGTGAGCGGATTCGAAACCGCCAGCGATATGGAAGCGAGCGCGCCGCCCACCGCACCGATTGCTCCTACGAAGGCTACACGTAGAGCATAAGTCTTTCCGAGCGAATCCAGATGCGCACCCGCCAGTTCGGATGAAGTTAAGCTGCTCCATGCAGAAGCCGCTCGACCGGTGTACAGAACTACCGTCCTCGCAGTCATTCCGTCTCGAGAAGTCTCGATCGTTGCAACCGGCACCAGCTTGGCAAGCACCGCGCGAACCGAAGCTACGATCTCTGCCACAGTCTGCTCTGCGCCGGAAATTGGCGAGATGCCGGAGAACAACCCGAAGGAATAACTTAGTGCGGCATCCGGCTTCATACCCGCGCTGCCGGCCGGATTGCGAGTAGCACTGTCAATTCCCTCGATTTCGGCGCGCAGCATCCTCATTGCGTCCAGTTGGGAGTCCGTAACACTCAAAGCGCCTTTACTCCCGGCACCAGGCTCGCGATGGCCGATGCTGCTGTTTTGAGTAATTCGACACGGTTCGCGAGTGCTTTATCGAATGTATCGGAGTGGATCTTCCACAAGGCGTCATCGACTTTGCCATCCTGCTCCGGTACGCAGACGACAGTATTCCCATCGAGATTCGCAATGGTCACGGCACGCAATTCGGCGCCGGTCAACACACCGTTTAAATACTGCACATCCTTGAGGCTGTCGCTTACATAGGTGCTGACGTGAACGCTAGTGACCGTCTGGAATGAGTCCGCGAGCCACGCGCCGATCTTCTGTGCGGCGTCCTGCAACGATGCCGCTGCGCCCCGCACGGAATCGATTACGCCGTAGTCGACAAGGGCGGCGTTGACCGGAATAGCGCTGGGCGCTGACGAAACCTGCTGCGAGGGAGAGGGAGCTTCAGGCACGGAAATAACCTCCAGAACAGGCCGATGAACCGGCTCTAATTCGTGAACTAACATCAGGCGGACAGCCGGGTCTCCAACCACCGAGTAGCTGCGCGCATCGTTATTGGCGGTCCACAGGCCGGAAATCAGGTACGGATCGACCGCCGCGCCAAACTTCACATCCTCCAGCGTAGTCGACAAATCAGACGAGAGCTCCGCATACCGCCCGTTGAAGTATTCGAGCGCTGAGCCCACCGGATGACCTTCCATGAGACGCTTGATCGTGCTCTTGAAAACCTCGGTCTGACTTCCAGCGCGATCCCAATGGAACGAGCATCCCCAGGCGCGCTCCACATGGCCAATCACGGCCAGCGCACCCCCGCGCGGATGAGCAATCAATCGTTGCGGCAGCCGGCCAAGAAAGCCTTTTGGCGCGATCGCAGGCGGCGCGCCGGATACTGAATAGTCGCTGGATTGTGGCGTGCCCGCGCCGAAACACGCGAAGTGCATCGCAATCGTGCCGAAAACCCTGGCATCGGAGGCAACGTCTTCACCCGAGAAGAAGAAGCCATCTGGAATCGCTTGCTGAAACGACGGACCCGGCCAATCCTGGCACAGCAGCGCGCCCTGTTCCGCCTGTTGCCGGACGTCGCCATTGTTGTAGCACATCCCATGGCTGGCCGTGAAAAGAAATGCCGGCGCCTCATCGCCCAACAGGGACGCAAGCCGAGCCTTCGTCGCATCGCCGTTCACATACTTGTCCACCGTCCAGCCGGTCTGGGTCGCGGCCCACTCCGCCAG
>Ga0182012_10001131_pt1 | contig 29553 bp, 37 predicted proteins | sample 612S2SmetaG_FD_120486 | JGI IMG/M metagenome (GOLD analysis project Ga0182012, IMG submission 120486) | Permafrost microbial communities from Stordalen Mire, Sweden - 612S2S metaG | ecosystem: Environmental > Terrestrial > Soil > Wetlands > Permafrost | place: Sweden: Stordalen | collected...
GCGCAGGGTGCGAACCGCGTGGCGATGATCTGGGCGACCGCTTCGGAGTTGGTCGCCCTGGCCGGTGGATTGATAATGAGGACGGATTCGTGCTCTCGGCCCGCCCTGTTTTGGAATCGGACCTTGGGCATGGCCAGAATTCGCAAATCCGGCCAACGCCACCAACTACGTCTCATAGCATGCACAAAAGCCCCGCAATTTCACTAAATTCACGTTCCTTTCGCTTTCAAACGCATGGGCGCAAAGGGCAGGGGGCGGAGGGCTGCGGTCCCCGCCATTTGAATAAATGGGGGGGGAAGGAAGGGGAGGGGTGGGGCTCTCTCTCCACCTCAGACCACCACGCATTTCTGCTGTCTGCCGGGGCAGTGTCAAAATGCGCCCCGGGCGGGCCACTGGTGGGGAAAACGGCGATGTGGAGTCAGGGGCAGGGTCTTTTGGTCCAGTGGATGAAGTGGGAGTGGAAGAGGTGGCGCAGCATTTTTTCCCAGGCGCGGAGGAGGATGCCGTCGAGCAGGAGGCAAGTGCCGAGGATGAGGGCGGGCGGGCCCTGGAGGCTGGCGGACAGGACTTTGGCGTTGCCAAAGGCCAGCAGGACGATGGCGGCGATGTCGAGATGAAAGCCGGGGAAGGTTTCCCGGGCAATGGGGCTATGGCCGAAGGGTTGCACGACCCAGCCGCCGCATTTGAGGGTGAAAACATCACAGGCGAACCACCAGCCCAACTGGAAGAGCGCCGCGATGGCCGCGCCGCCGGTGATTATTTCCCCGATGGTCCAGACGTCGTCGTTGGAGGCGGGATGAATGGTCACCACCGGGATGGTGAACAATCCAATGAGCGCGATCTTTAGTTTGGCCCAACCGGTGAGTTTCATGGCGAATTGGGGGCTTTAATCAGGATGCCCGGGGGCGGGTGGTTTGACAATTGAAAAGTGAGGGCGGGCGGAGAGCGGGGCGTGGAAAAGGGAGCAAAAATGGGACAGAAAGGGCTTGCCAATGCGGGGGAGGAGGACGAGTATCTGGAATCATCATACAGAACATCCGCGCTGGTCGCGGGTTGGAATTTCAATGGGCAAACTCGGAGCCTACATCTCGAAATCGGTGCGCTGTGAAGGCGATTGTCATGGCCTGAATCATCGCCGGGGGTTCACGTTGGTGGAGCTGCTGGTGGTGGTGGCGATCATCGCGATTCTCGCGGCGATGCTGCTGCCGGCGTTGAGCAAGGCGAAGAATCAGGCGAGCAAGGTGACGGATCTGAACAATTTCAAGCAGATCATGCTCGCGGTGGATACGTATGCCGGGGATGACGGGGATGTGCTGCCATCGGCCAACTGGGACAGCGGCGGGGGGAGTCTGCCGGGCTGGTTGTACACGCCGGGCGGGGCGGTGAGTTTTGACATCACAACGGGGGTGCTCTGGCCGTTGTTGCGGGAGACCAAAATATATGTCTGCCCGAGCGACAACCTGCAGATGTGGCATTGGTCGAACAAGGATCAGCGCAACGAGCAGCGGCCGCAGCAGATTTCGAGCTACGCGATGAACGGGGCGGTGGTGGGGTACAGCTATGGTTATGAATTTACGCATCGGCCGGCCAAACTGGGGCAGATGCTGGCGGGCGACTGCGCGTTCTGGGAGACGGACGAGACGGAGCCGGCTTATTTCAATGACGGGGCGAATTATCCGCCGGAGGGGGTGAGCGGGCGGCATCAGGCGGGGGGCATTCAGGCGGCGTTCGACGGGTCGGTGAGTTATATCAAGCTGGCGCAATGGTATGCGGAGGATGTGACGAACGCGCTCCGCAACCGGTTGTGGTGCAATCCCAATTCGCCGGACGGGCATGCGTCGGCGGCATATCCGGGGCCTTGACGATGTGGCGCGTCATTCTGTTGATCGGGTTGGGGCTGGCGCTGGCCGGGGGGCTGTGGTGGCGGTTGTATCCGGCGCATCCCGGGCCGGTCGAGAGTGCGCGCTATGAGACGGACATGACGGAGGGCTTGGTGCGGGAGATCTTGACGGAGTTGCCGCCGCTAGTGCCACCGGTTTGTTTTCTGGCGTTTGGGGACGGCACGACGCCGCCGAGCGGGGCGTTCATCGCCCGGTTTGCGGGCAGCCGGCCGGCGGTACGGAGCTGTGGTTCGGCCGCGGCCCCGGCGACCGGCGAGTATTTTGAGACGTCGACGGGCCGGCCGGGGTTGATCGTCCATATCGTTGACTTTCAGGAATATATTCCGGGCACGTTTGACGTGGTGGTGAGTTTCTCGAATCTGCCGGCCGGGCACGACCGGTTCAGCTACCGGATCAGCGGGGCGGGCGGGGATTGGGTGGTGAAGAGGCGCCGGGCGGTCTGATGGCGGGGCCGGGGCCGGCGGTGGACAAAATAGGTGTCATACTAGGTAATTTACATTAAGGGGGGGCGGGTTGCCGGCCGGCCGGCCGGAAAAAATGGGGCGAAAAGCAGCCGTCGGCGGAGGGTGGAAGACAGCCAGGCGGGCGGGGGCGGGGCGGTTTTTTTAACCCGGCAAAAATAATTTAAAAAAAGTATTGCACATGGCATGGGATTTGATAGATTCTTCGCTCCGTTAAGCCCCAAAAGCTGACCGGACAGCACGATGGCAAGCCGATAACTGCACTCTCACCGAGGCAGGAATGATGGCGGGCCCGACTACCAAGAGTTGCTGACTTGGAAATATTGTATTTATGCCAGTTAAATCTTTTAGACCGCTAACGCCGTCTACGCGATATATTACCATCGCTGATTTCAGCGATATTACGAAGACGAAGCCTGAAAAGGCTTTGGTGATCACGCGTAAAAAATCGGGTGGCCGCAACCATTATGGGCGCGTGACCGCACGGGGCATTGGCGGCGGACACAAGCAGAAGATCCGCATCGTCGATTTCAAGCGCAACAAGCACGGCGTGGAGGCCACGATCATCGCGATTGAATATGATCCGATGCGTTCGGCCCGGCTGGCGCTCCTGGAGTACAAGGATGGTGAGAAGCGCTATATCATCGCCCCGGTGGGTGTGAGCGTGGGTGTCAAAATTTCCAGCGGTCCGACGGCTCCCCCGGAAGTGGGCAATGCCCTCCCGTTGAAGGCGATTCCGGTCGGCATTCATATCCACAATCTGGAACTGATTCCGGGTCGGGGCGGTCAAATCGTCCGTTCCGCAGGCGGCGCGGCGACGTTGATGTCCCGGGACGAGGGGTATGCGCAAATCCGGCTGCCTTCCGGCGAAATCCGGAAGATCAACGAGGAATGCTATGCGACGGTGGGTCAGGTGGGCAACACGGAGCATGAGAATGTGATTTTGGGCAAGGCGGGCCGTTCCCGGCACCGCGGCATCCGTGGCATCACGCGAGGTGTGGCGCGCAACCCGGTGGACCATCCAAACGGCGGCGGTCAGGGCAAATCCAAGTCTGGCGGCGGCTGGCAGCAATTGATGTCGCCGTGGGGCCGGGTGGCGAAGGGCGGCAAGACGCGCACGAAATACAAATATTCCAACCGTTTCATTGTTGTGCAACGCAACGGTTTGCCGATGAAGAACAAGTAATTATATGGGACGTTCGATAAAAAAAGGTCCGTTTGTGGAGACACACCTCCTGGAGAAAATCCAGAAGGCGAAAGACACCAAGCAGAAGACGCCCATCAAGACCTGGTCGCGGCGGTCAATGATCACGCCTGACTTTGTGGGGCTGACGTTCACGGTGCACAACGGGAAGATTTTCAACCCGGTGTTTGTGACGGAAAACATGGTGGGCCACCGGCTGGGGGAATTCTCGCCGACACGGACCTTCAAGAAACACGGTGCCCATACGGCGAAGGCGGAGGCCAAATAGTTTTATGCAAGTTTTTGCCATATTAAAGAATGTGCCGATGTCCGCGCAAAAGATGCGCGAGGTCGTGCGCCAGATTCAGGGGTTGCCGGCGGCGGACGCGCGGGCGGTGCTAAAGTTCGTACCGCGCAAGGGCGCACGCCTGGTGGCCAAGACGCTGGATTCCGCGATTGCCAATGCGGAGAACAACAACAAGTTGAAGCTGGAAACTTTGCGGGTGAAGGAAGCGGTTGCCGGAACGGCGACGACGATCAAGCGGTTCACCCCGAAAGCGCGTGGTTCGGCCGGCCCGATCCTCAAGCGCCGTTGTCACATCAAAATCACTTTGTCGGACGAATAATTGGTATGGGACAAAAAACTAATCCAATCGGTCTGCGTGTTGCGGTCAACAAAGACTGGCGCTCCAAATGGTACGCCGGGAAAAAAGAATTTGGCAACCTGCTGACGGAGGATCGTAAGATCCGCGATCTGCTGAAGAAGAAGCTGGAATCGGCGTCGGTGCCGCGCATCCTGATCGAGCGCGCCGCGAGCCGTTGCCGGGTGACGATTTTAACGGCGCGGCCCGGGGTGGTCATCGGCCGCAAGGGCTCGGAGATCGACAAGCTGAAGGAAGAGATCAGCAAGATGACCGGCAAGGAAGTCTACGTGGACATCGTCGAGATCAAGACTCCGGAACTGGACGCGCAATTGGTGGCGGAAAATATCGCGCTGCAGCTGGAACGCCGGGTGTCGTTCCGCCGGGCGATGAAGAAATCGCTGCAGACGGCGAAGGATTTTGGGGCGGAAGGGATCAAGATTCGCTGCGCCGGACGGTTGGGCGGGGCGGAACTGGCGCGGGTGGAAATGTACCACTGGGGCCGGGTGCCGCTGCACACGTTGCGGGCGAATATTGATTACGGTTTTGCGGAGGCGAAGACGGTGTACGGCAAATTGGGCATCAAGTGCTGGATTTGCAAGGGTGACAACAAGCCGCAGAAGGCGACCCCGCCGTCGGCCCCGACCGCAGAAGTAACGATTGGATAATTTTTAAGCGAAGAATTTTGTTATGTCAATGCAACCAGCCAGAGTAAAATTTCGCAAAATGCACCGGGGCAGCCGGACCGGGCTCGCGTACCGGGGCAGCACGGTGGCGTTTGGCGAATATGGTTTGATGTCCTGCGAACGTTGCTGGCTGGACACCAAGCAGATCGAGGCGGCCCGTGTGGCGATCGCCCGTAACATGAAGCGCCACGGCAAGCTGTGGATCCGAATTTTCCCGCAGAAATCGTTCACGAAGAAGCCGTTGGAAACGCGAATGGGCAAGGGCAAGGGCCCGCTGGAATCCTGGGTGGCGGTGATCCGGCCGGCGAACGTACTGTTTGAAGTGGACGGCGTGACGGAAGCGGTGGCCCGGGAATCGATGCGGCTGGCGGCGACGAAGCTGCCGATCCGGACGAAATTCATCTCGCGGCATCACGTGGCCAGCTAATTTTTACGACCATGAAATTTGTAGAATCCAAAGATATGACGCTGGTGGAGCTGGCGGCGAAGAGCCGCGATCTGCGCCATGAAATGTTCAATCTGCGCCTGCAACAGGCGAGCGCGCAACTGGAAAAACCCGCCCGGCTGCGGACCCTGCGGAAGGATATTGCACGTTTGGAAACGCGCATCTCCGAACTGCGCAACAAGGTGAAGGCCGCCTGATTTTTGTATGTCTGAAACTGTGAAACAAACGGAAGTCGTCCGCAGCAACCGCAAGGAGCGGGTGGGCGAAGTGGTCAGCAGCAAGATGGCGAAGACAATCGTGGTGCGGGTGGAGCGGCGGTTTCCGCATCCCCGTTTCAAGAAGATTGTCACCGCCTACAAGAAATTTTACGCGCATGACGAAAAGGGTGAGGCCAAAGTGGGCGACACCGTGCGCATCGAAGAGACGCGGCCGCTGTCCAAATTGAAGCGCTGGCGCCTGGTGACGGTGGAAACCCGTGCGGTGCAGGAAACCCCCGTGGCCGCCTGATTTAATTTTATATGTTGCAAATTCGATCCAGTCTGGATGTGGCCGACAACACGGGCGCGAAAATCGCTTGGGCCATCGGGGTGTTGGGCCGCAATCAAACTTATGCCGGCATCGGTGATGTGATCAAGGTGCACATCAAGGTGGCCGCGCCGGATGGTTCGGTGAAAAAGGGCGAGGTTCATGATGCCGTGGTGGTGCGCACCCGGCAGATCATCCCCCGCAATGACGGGTCGTATCTGCGGTTCGACCGCAACGCCTGTGTGATCATCGACAAAGAATTGAACCCGAAAGGCACGCGGATTTTTGGACCGGTGGCGCGCGAGCTGCGTGACAAGAAGTTCATGAAAATTATCTCGCTGGCACCCGAAGTGATTTGAAGTTATGTCAAAGTTTCATGTAAAAAAAGGTGACGAAGTGGTGGTCCTCGCCGGCAAGGAAAAAGGCAAGCGGGGCAAGATCATCACCATCCTGGCGAGGAAAGACCGCGTGGTGGTGGAAGGTGTGCAGATGATCAAGCGCCACACGCGCAAGAGCCAGCAGCACCCGCAGGGGGCGATCGTGGAGCGCGAAGGCTCCATCCACGTGTCCAACGTGATGACCGCCGTGAATTTTGATGCGCGCGCCGCCAAGCGGACGCCCGCGCCGGTCGCCACAACCTAGAATTTAAACGAACTGTCACGGCCAAATCCGTGATGCCAAAAAATGAAAGCCAGACTTTACGATAAATATAAAAACGAGGTGGTGCCGGCCCTGCAGGCCAAGCACAACTACTCGAACGTCCACCAGATCCCGAAGTTCGTCAAGATCGTCGTGAACATGGGGGTGAGCGCCTCCTTGGAAAAGGGTGCGATCGAGGATGCGCAGAAGGATCTGACGCTGATCACGGGCCGCAAGCCCGCCACGAGCAAGTCGCGCCACAGCATCGCCAACTTCAAGTTGCGCGAGGGCCAGGTGATTGGCTGCCGCGTGACGCTGCGCCGGGACGAGATGTATGAGTTTTTTGACCGGCTGGTGGCGGCGGCGCTCCCCCGGATCCGCGACTTCCGCGGGCTTTCCCCCCGGAAATTTGATGGACGCGGCAATTACACCTTCGGGGTGTCGGACCAGACGATTTTCCCGGAGATTGAACTGGAGAAAATCAAACGCCAGCAGGGGATGGATATCACGATTGTGACCACGGCGGGCAAGGACGCCCAGGCGTTGGACCTACTGAAACTGATGGGTTTTCCGTTCGCGGAGAAATAATTTTTTATATGGCCAAGAAATCATGGTTGGAGCGCAACAAGCGCAAATCGGAAACGGTGAAGAAATTCGCCGCGATCCGGGCGGAATTGAAGGCGAGGCGGGACTACGCCGGTCTTGCCAAGCTGCCGCGTGACGCGAGCCCTACTCGCGTGGTCAATCGTTGCTCGATGAGCGGGCGCCGTCGCGGGTACCTGCGCAAATTTGGTTGTTCGCGTATGACGTTCCGTGAGGCCGCGTTGAATGGTTTGATTCCTGGTGTAACCAAGGCGAGCTGGTAATTTTTTTATGAGCGATCCGATTTCTGACATGTTAACCCGTATCCGCAACGCCACCCGGGCGCTGCTGCCGGCGGTGGAAATGCCGCACTCGCGGATCAAGGAAGGCGTGGCCCAGATCCTGAAGAAGGAAGGCTATGTGGCCGAGGTTTCCGTGGATGGCAAGACCATCAAGAAGCTGAAGATCCAGCTCAAATATCAGGGCAAGAAGGGCGTGATCGAAGGCCTCAAGCGCGTCAGCAAGCCGGGACTGCGCAAGTACGTCGGGTCCACCGAAATTCCCCGCGTACTGGGTGGCATGGGTGTCTCGATTTTGTCCACGTCGGAAGGTGTCATGACGGGGACGCAGGCGAAGAAGAAAAATCTCGGCGGAGAACTGCTCTGCTACATCTGGTAATATTTTATGTCTCGTATTGGAAAACAACCGATTGCCATTCCCCCGAAGGTCAAAGTCGAGGTGAAGGGGCAGAAAGTCCTCGTCGAAGGCCCGAAGGGCAAGCTCGACTGGGAATTGCCCACGCGTACCAGCCTGAAGGTTCAGGACGGGAAAATTTTGGTGAGCCGGCAGGGCGATGACGCGCAGGCCCGGGCCTTGCACGGTTTGAGCCGCGCGCTGGTGAACAACATGGTCAAGGGCGTGACCGAAGGATTTGTCAAAAAGCTGGAGATTCAGGGCGTCGGCTTCAAGGCCGCCGTGACGGGCAAGGTGGTCAACCTTTCCTTGGGCTATTCCCATCCGTTGAATTACGCGATTCCGGACCAGATCAAGGTGACGGTGGAAGAGAATACCAAGCTTACGATCGAAGGGCCTGACAAACGTGTGGTGGGCCAGGTGGCGTCGGAAATCCGCGGATTCTATCCGCCGGAACCGTACAAGGGCAAAGGCGTCCGCTATGCCGGTGAGCATGTGGTGCGCAAGGAAGGCAAGACAGTCCAATAACCAAAGATTTTAAGCCCCGGCCAAATCCGTGGAGAAACTGAAATGAGAACTGAAAAAAAACAACGCCTGGCGCAGTTGCGCCGCTGGCGCATCCGTAAAAAACTTCACGGATCCGTCCAACGCCCCCGCATGGCGGTGTGCTTTGCGAACAAGAACATCCACGTCCAATTCATTGATGACGATGCCGGCGTGACGCTGGCGGCGGCCTCAACCTTGGGCAAGAACACGCCCGACCGCGACAAGCTTGCGGCGAACGTGCCGAGCGCCAAGGTGATTGGCGCACTGGCGGCGAAAACCGCCCTGGAAAAGGGGATCAAACAGGTGGTGTTTGATCGTGGCGGCACCCGTTATCACGGGAAAATCAAGGCGCTGGCCGACGCGGCCCGCGAAGCCGGCTTACAATTTTAACCTGAACCAAGAAGAATACTGTGGCTGATATCAAAAAAACAGGTGGCGAAGACCAACGCGGTCCCCGTGGGCGCGGCGGGCGGCGCGGCAAACCCGGTGATGGTGACGGCGGTTTTGGCGGCGGGTCTGCCGAGGAACTGATGGAGAAGGTTGTCTTCATCAACCGTTCCTCCAAGGTCGTCAAAGGTGGTCGCCGGTTCAATTTCAGCGCGCTGGTGGTGGTGGGTGATAAGCGCGGCCGGGTGGGCTATGCCCTGGGCAAGGCGAGCGAAGTAGCCGATGCGATCCGTCGCGGCGGCGAACTGGCGCGCAACCAGATGGTGCCGGTCTCGCTCAAGGATGTGACCATTCCTCACGAAGTGTATTCCACTTACGGCGGGGCGAAGATTTTGCTGCGTCCGGCATCGCCGGGCACCGGTTTGATCGCCGGCAAGACCGTCCGGGCCGTGTTGGAATCGGCCGGGGTACGGGACGTGCTGACGAAGTCGCTGGGTTCAAGCAATGCGGCGAACGTGGTCAAGGCGACCTTGAAGGCACTTTTGAGCCTGCGTTTGCGCGAGGATATTTACAAGGGCCGCGGTCTGGCCATCAAGAAAATTACCACTCCTGAACTGCCTGCGGCCGTTGTGGCGGCGCCGGCCACGATCTAATTTTTATGCGACTGCACAATCTTAAACCCCGTCCTGGCGCCAAGCACCGTACGAAACGGCTTGGGCAGGGTGAATCCAGCGGCCATGGCAAGACCAGCGGTCGTGGTGGCAAGGGCCAGACGGCCCGTTCCGGCAGTTCCATCCGGATTGGTTTTGAAGGCGGCCAGATGCCGCTGATCCGCCGTATCCCAAAGCGCGGTTTCAACAATGCGCGGTTCACGGTGCGTTACAGCCCGGTGAACCTCGGTGCGTTGGAAGCCTTTGACAACGGGGCGCGCGTGGATGAAACCGCGCTGCGGTTGGTGGGCTTGGCCAATGGAAAATCGGCCGGCGTCAAGATTTTGGGCAATGGGGCTCTGACGAAGAAATTGACGGTGGTGGCCAATGGCTTCAGCGCTTCGGCCAAGGCCAAGATTGAAGCGCTCGGGGGCACGTGCGAACTGGTGACCGCCAAAGCCGTTGAACCGGCCAAGGCCTGACGGATTGATTCATGTTTCGTTCCATCGCCATAACGTTCGTCAATTGCTTTAAGGTTCCGGAGCTCAAGTCCAGGATTTGGTTTACAGTTAAAATCTTGGCGGTGTGCCGGTTGATCGCCTTCATCCGCATTCCGGGGTTGTCCGGCGATGCGTTGTCGAAGTTTTTCGCGGACCAGTCGCACAATAGCGGCGGCGGCGCGATGGCGATGTATAATTTGTTCGCCGGCGGCGCGCAGGAGCGCGGGGCCATCGGCACCTTGGGCATCATGCCCTACATCAGCGCGACAATCATCATCCAGTTGCTCACGGCGGTATGGCCGAAACTGAGCAAGCTCGCCCGGGAAGAGGGCGGCCGCACCAAAATTATCCAATACAGCCGTTTTGTGACAGTCATCATCTGCTTGATTCAGGGCGCGGTGTTTGCCATTGGCTTTGAGAATCCGGATAAAATTTATGGTGCGGGTATCGGCCGGTTGATTTTGTTTGATGACAATCACATCTGGTGGTTTCTCATCCAAGCGGTGTTGCTGATGACCACGGCCTCCATGCTCCTTATGTGGCTGGGTGAACAGATCACCGAGCGCGGGATTGGCAATGGTGTGTCCTTGATCATCACCATCGGTATTGTGGCCCGCCTGCCCAACATGGTCACGGGGTTGCAGGACATGTTCTTCCCGTCCGTTGGTGAATCACAATATCACATTTTGGGCACGGGCCTGTTGCTGGCGGTGCTGCTGGCCGTGGTGATCGGCGGGGTCATTGCCATCACCCAGGCACAGCGGAAAATCCCAGTGCAGTACGCCCAGCGCGCCGTGGGCCGTAAGATGTATTCGGGCGGCACGTCATTCATGCCGTTGAAGGTCAACTACGCGGGTGTGATGCCCATCATTTTTGCCCAGTCCATCCTGATGTTCCCCCAAAAAATATTTCTCATCCTGGGCGACAAATACAACGTCCCGCTTTTCCATGATATCGCGCTGTATTTGAATGAGGGCGGCGTGATGTATTTGACGATGTACTCGCTGATGATTTTGTTCTTCTCGTATTTCTGGGTGGCGACGCAGTTCAATGAATTGCAGATCGCCGATGATTTGAAGAAGAACGGCGGTTATATTCCCGGGGTGCGTCCGGGGCAGGGGACCAGTGATTACCTGCACAAGGCCATGAGCCGCATCACGCTGGCGGGCGCCATTTTCCTGACGATCATCGCGACGATTCCGATCATCCTGTACAAGCAACTGGATGTTCCTTATTCGGTGAGCACTTTTTTCGGCGGCACCAGCATCTTGATTGCGGTGGGGGTGTTGCTGGACCTCATGCGGCAGATGGAATCACACCTGATGATGCGTCATTACGACGGCTTTTTGAAAAAGGGCCGGGTCCGGGGACGTTTCTAACTCACGATTGTGGGTAAGATTGTTCTCAAGACGGAATTGGATTTGCAATCAATGCGTCCGGCGTGTGCTTTGGCCGGACAAGTGCTGAAGGAAGTAGCGGCCTTCATCAAGCCGGGGGTCACGACCCGGCAGATTGACAATTATGCGGCGCAGGTCATTAGTGCGCACGGCGCCCGGAGCGCGTTTTTAGGGTATCGGAAGTATCCGTGCCACACGTGCATTTCGGTGAATGATGAAGTGGTGCATGGTCTGGCCGGAGAACGGCCGGTGAAATTTGGTGACATCGTAAGCCTAGACATAGGCGTGGTTTACCGGGGATTTGTGGGTGACACGGCCACGACTGTGGCAGTGGGCGGTTGCAGTGTGGTGGCGCAGCGGTTGATGGATGTTACAGAGCGCGCGCTTTACACAGGCATCGCGGCGGCATTGCCGGGCAACCGGGTGACGGATATTTCGCGGGCGGTGCAGGAATACGTTGAAAGCAACAATTTTAACGTGGTGCGGGAATTTGTGGGGCATGGCGTCGGGCGGTCGATGCATGAAGAGCCCCAGGTGCCAAATTTTGTGGACCGGAACAGCAATCAGAAGTTGCGGCCGGGAATGACGTTGGCGATCGAACCGATGGTGAATGCGGGTTCGGCCAACGTTAAAATATTAAAAGACGGCTGGACAGTGGTGACGCAAGATGGTTCACTATCAGCCCATTTTGAGCATACGGTGTTAATCACCGAAGGCCGGCCGGAGATTTTGACATGCCCGGAGACCAAGTTTTCCGAGTAACGGCGGTGGTGGTGGCAGTGTCGTCGAATGGCACCTACCGCGCCGAATTGAAAAACGGACATCGTTTGACGGCGTTCGTGACGGGTCGGGCAGGCGGGAAACAGGCCGGCATAAAAGCTGGTGAGACGGTAACATTGCAATTGACGCCCTACGACCTGTCCGTCGGGCGGATTTTGCTGGAAAAACGAAATGATTTAGAAAATGAAAGTTCGCGCGTCAGTAAAGAAAATGTGTGAGCACTGCAAAGTGGTGCGCCGTCGTGGCGTCATCCGCGTGATTTGCACCAACAAACGTCACAAACAACGTCAAGGCTAATTTATGGCACGTATCATCGGTGTGGAAGTTCCGCCCAACAAGCGCATAGATATTGCGCTACGCTACATCTACGGGATTGGTCCGACGAACGCGATCGAGATTCTCGAGCGCGCCAACATCGACCGTTCCGTGCGCGCGAAAGATTTGACCGAACAGCAGTTGTCCCAGATCGTCCATGCGATCCAGGAGGGCAAGTATGTGATCGAAGGGGATCTGCGCCGCGAAATCGGCATGAATCTCAAGCGGTTGCAGGGCATCAAATGTTACCGGGGTGTCCGGCACATGCGCGGCCTGCCGGTGCGCGGTCAACGTACCCAGACCAACGCCCGTACGCGCAAGGGTCCCCGTCGCACCGTCGGTGTGCAGCGGAATCCGAACGCCAAGACCGGCATCCACTAATTTTTGATTTGTATTATGTCTGAAGAAATTAAGAAAAAAGCGGCCCCCAAAAAGGAAGCCAAATCGGCGGCTGAAGCCGGCACCAAGGCGGCACCTGCCGCACCCGCCGCTCCGGCGGCTGGTGTGATTGATCCGGCCAAGCTGGTGGAAGCCCCGGTCGTGGCGGCCCCCACGGCGGCCGAACTCCTCGGTGAGGACGCCAATGCCAAGAAGATCGTCAAGGCCAAGCACGCGAAAAACGTGATCTCCGGCGTGGCGAACATTCTGGCCACCTTCAACAACACGCAGGTGACCATCACCGACGCGCAGGGCAATTTGATCGGCTGGTCCAGTGCCGGCCGCGTGGGCTTCAAAGGTTCCCGCAAGAGCACCGCATATGCGGCGCAGCAGGTGGCGCAAGACGCCGCCCGCCAGGCCATGGCTCACGGCATGAAGGAAGTGGAAATCCGCGTGAAGGGTCCTGGATCCGGCCGCGAATCCGCCATCCGCGCCCTGCAGGCGATCGGCCTGGAGATCAGCGCCATCAAGGATGTCACCCCCGTACCGCACAATGGCTGCCGCCCGCGCAAAAAACGCCGCGTCTAAACAATCACCGCTTTGATTTTGTAATTTTAATTTATGGCTCGTTATACAGGTCCTCGTGTTCGTATCAGCCGCCGTTTTGGCCTCCCGATTTTCGGCCCCTCCAAGTATTTGGAACGCCGCAACTACGGTCCCGGCGTGCACGGTCCCAAGTCCCGCCGCAAGCACACCGATTACGGTCTCGGCCTGATCGAAAAGCAGAAGCTGCGCTATTATTACGGCCTCATGGAACGCCAGTTCCGCGGGGTGTATGAAAAAGCCCTGCGCCGCCGCGGTGTCACCGGCGAGCAGATGCTCCAGATCTTGGAAACCCGTTTGGACAACGTGGTTTACCACCTCGGTTTCGCCAACACCCGCGCCGCCGCCCGGCAGCTCGTGTGTCACGGACACGTCACCGTCAACGGCCGCAAGGTGGGGATCCCCTCCTATGCGTTGCGCGTGAACGACGTGATCCAGGTCAAGAATCATAACGTCTCCCGGCAGCTGGCCACCAAGAATTTGGAAGTCGCCACCAGCCGTGCCGTGCCGGACTGGTTGTCCCTCGGCAAAGAGGAGTTCAAGGGCACCGTGATGCGCATTCCGACGCGCGACGAGATCCAGCCCATCGCCAATGAACAGGCCGTTGTTGAATTTTATTCCCGCTAAACCATAACCCGTTCCGCTCCGGCGGGACCAAACAATTATACGGGCGGTTTCAACCTCCGGGAATAAAGGTTGGACCGTCAGATAACAATTGTTGAAAGATACCTATGCCAGTAAGACTTGGAAGATTCGAGATGCCGAAGCGGTTGCAGAAGGAAGAATCCACCGCCACGCCCACCTACGCCAAATTTATTGCCGACCCGTTTGAAACCGGTTACGGCCATACCGTTGGCAACTCCCTCCGTCGCGTGCTGCTGTCCTCCCTTGAGGGCGCGGCCATCACCTCCCTGAAAGTCGACGGGGCCATGCATGAATTTGCCACCATCGACGGCGTCGTCGAGGATATGACCGACATCGTGCTGAATTTGAAAAAGGTCAAGTTCAAGGCTCACACCCGCGATGAACAGGTTCTCCTGCTCTCCGCGAACAAGGAAGGTGCCATCACGGCTGCCGACATCCAGACGAACCAGAACGTCGAGCTGGTCAATCCCGACCAGTTGATCTGCACGCTGGACAAGAAGAAGAAATTTGAGATGGAGCTGACCGTCCGCGTCGGCCGCGGTTACTGTCAGAACGACGAGAACAAGAAGCCCGGCCAGGCGATCGGCGTTGTGGCCATTGACTCCCTGTTCTCCCCCGTGACCCGCGTGCGTTATGCCGTGGAATCCGCCCGCGTGGGCAACCGTACGGACTATGATCGTTTGATCCTCGAAGTCTGGACCGACGGCCGCATCTCCCCGGACGACGCGCTGACGCAGTCTTCGGCCATTCTCGCGCATCATCTGGACGTGTTTGTCGGTTACGACAAGAACGCCATTGAATTTGAAGAAGCGGCTGACAAACAGGACGAAGAGAAGTCCAAGATGAAGAAACTGCTCAACATGAGCGTCAATGAGATTGAATTGAGCGTCCGGGCGGCCAACTGCCTGAACAACGCCAACATCACCACCGTCGGCCAATTGGCCATGAAGAGCGAGCAGGAAATGCTCAAGTACCGTAACTTCGGCAAGAAGTCGCTCAACGAAATCAAAGATAAACTGACGGCCTTGGGCCTCTCGCTCGGCATGAATTTTGAGCCGGGCCTGCTGGAAGCACCCAAGGAAGAACCCAAGGCGGAGTAATTTGTTATGCGACATTTGAAGCGAACGGCCAAACTGGGCCGCACATCGGAACATCGTAATGCGATGTTGGCCAATCTGGTCTGCAGTCTCATCCAACACCGTCGGGTGACCACCACCTTGGCCAAGGCCAAGGCGGCCCGCTCCGTGGCGGAAAAAATGGTGACGCTCGGCAAGAGCGGCACCGTCCATGACCGCCGTTTGGCGGTCGCCCGCCTGCACCAGGAAGACGCCGCCAAAATCCTGTTCAAGGAGATTGCCCCGGCCTTCAAGGATCGCAACGGCGGTTACACCCGGATCATTCAGCTCAACCAGCGCAACGGTGACGCCGCCCAGTGCGCCATCTTGGAATGGGTTGACGTGATCGCGGAAGCCCCCGAGCCCGCCAAGCCCGGTGACGCCACCGAAGTGGCCGCCACCGTGACCCCGGTGCCGGCTGCCCCGGAAACCAAGGCCTGAGCCTTGGATCAAACAATTCAAAAGCCTGTTCGCAAGAACGGGCTTTTTTGCTGCCCGGACCAGATTCTCAAGCCGACGATTTGCGTGGCCGGGAGGATTGCCAATGTCTGAGCTTGCCGTTCACCCGCAGCTGCCCTAATAGTTTGGATAATAATTTTATCCCAACCATTTATGGCAAACACATTGATTGACGGCGGCAAAACCGCGTTGGTGGTCATCGACCTCCAAAAAGGCATCGTGGGCCGGACCACCGCCCCGCATCCAACCAGCCAGGTGGTGGATAATGCGGCCGCCCTGGCCGCGGCGTTCCGAAAAAACGCGCTCCCCGTTTTCCTCGTGCGGGTCACCCCGTCACCGGACGGCAGGGACGCCCTGCGGCCCATCGCCGATGTCACCTGGCCCGCCATGAACCCGCCGCCGGACTGGGCGGACATCGTTCCCGAACTGGGGCCGGCACCGGGTGATTTTGTCATCACCAAACGCCAGTGGGGCGCGTTTTACGGGACGGATCTGGACCTGCAACTTCGCCGGCGCGGCCTCACTACCATCGTCCTATGCGGCATTTCCACCAACATCGGCGTGGAAAGCACCGCACGGTTTGCCTTTGAATATGGCTATCAGCAGGTTTTCGCCGAAGACGCCATGACCGCCCTCTCGGCCGAGGAGCATGCCAATGCCATTACCAAAACCTTTCCGCGCATTGGCCGGGTACGATCCACCGCTGAGATTTTGGCGGAATTATAATTGTCAACCTTGGGCGCGGCCTTGGCCATCAGATCCGGTTAATCGGAAAGTGTTGGTCAATGAATTGGTAATCCCGGTCGTTTTCCAGGAAATAAACGTTATGCTGGATGACCGTGGCCGCAATCAAACAGTCAGTGGAATTGCGGATGGTGACACCTTGTCGCCGGAGTTCGCGGTAAATTGTCGCCCCCAGTTCAAAGGGTGAACGGTCATCCGTCAGGTAAATCAAATTTTCAAACTGCCGCCGGGTGTTGGCAAATTGCTTCTCTTCGCGTATTCCTTGCAACACTTCGGTCAGCACACATCCGCAACAACAAATGTCGTCGCGGTTCTGAATACACTGTTCCAGTTTTTGCGTCTGGCGCGTTTCCTGTCCGTTGAGGAAGTCGATCCAGACGGTGGAATCCACCAGGACATTCATGCGGTCCGGGTGCGGCGCATGGCCGCCAGACTGCCCGACCAGCGGACTTTGCCCTTGAGGGAGAGCAGGGCGGTCTGTTTCTCACGGCGCACTAGTTCCTCAAGCGCGTGCTGAACCAGCGCCCGCCGGGTTTTCAGTCCGGTGACCTGCAAACCCTGTTGCACGAGCACCTCGTCCAAAACCAGATTGGTTCGTTTCATCTGATACACACAATACACCTTATTCATGGTATTCAAGTCCGAACCTTGGACCCCAAAAACTTTCCCCGGCTTTTCAGTCATCTCACCGCTCCAAGGTCACCGCCATCAACCCGATCACCACTTCGTTCGCCAGCGTGTGCACCGTGAGGGATTTCAGGTCCTTCGCCGGGTCCAGCGCCAGATCCAGCACTGTGGCGGCGCCCCCGGGAACTTTCTTGCCCTTGCCTTTAAACGTTTCGGGATTCAGCAGCCGCACCTCGCCGGTTCGCAGGTCCACCCGCGGCGGAATGGCTTCCGGCCGGCGGAAGGCGTAGTCATCAATGAAGTAATCCTGGTCGATCGGCCACCAATTGGTGGGATTGCGCAAGGCCAGCCGGTTGGTCGAACCGTCCGTATACGTGACGACGATCTCGCCGTTGTCGAACTGGCTTTGCATCGGGTTCGCCGACCCCGCCATGAGCAGGAAGGCATGGCCCGCCCGGCCGGTCAACGGCACGGAGACCGTGCGCGGATAATTGTCCCATTGCGAGGTGTAGGCGATGTTTTTGGCCCCCGGTGTGCCGGGTGTGGCGAAGGGCACACCGTCCGGCAGTTTCAACATGCCGTTGTTTTGGGCCGCCACCGCGCGCAGGCCGGAATCGTTCACGCTGAATTCCGTGGTCGTGTCGCACCACCCGCCGATACTCTGTTTCGGAATGGCCAGTGAATCAAACGGCGACCGCGGGGAACGATATTCGTTCTGGAAAATTTTGCCGACCGGGTCGTTAAATACCGCGCTCAAATCCACCGTGTCAAACTTGGCCGACGCCGGCAGGGCAGCCCGCCAGTCATACGCCGCCGGGGCCGGGGCCGGGGCGGTCGGCCGGATTTCAAACGCCACCGGCTGCCACCAGGTAAGATCCCCCTGGCTCACCTGCGCAAAAACCGTGCGCTGGCCGATCGTGCCGGTCGCCAGGCCGTGTAGGCTGGTGTCATCGGTGCCGGACTGGCTCAGGGCGCCTTGCGGATCTGCTGTCGCCAGCACTTTGGCCGCCCCGAACTGCGCGGTCAAAGTGTCGCCTTGATTCACCACGGCGGGCGTGGGGGCATCGGCAATCGCGTTGCCCGCCCAGTTGATCTCAATCACCTGCTGCGACCCGGCCGGAGCCGTCACTTCAATGCGCGGCACGCCGATGGAATTGGCCAGCATCACCCATGGGGCCGGCAGCCCGTTGACCGTGAGGGAGGCCACCAGGTCGCTCCGGGCCGGGAGTTGCAGGCGCAAAGCCATGGGCTTCGGAAATTTCGTCGTGATCGTATACGTTTCTGTCCGGCCATTCCGCTGGAAGGACAGGTTCACATCCGGATGGCTGATGCTCGCGTGATCCCATTCCGCCGGCCAGCCCGGGGTGATCCGCAGTTCGCCGCTGAGCGCGTCCGGATGCAGCCCGAACAGGCCCTCCACCACGGTGCGCGAGGAGATGCCGATCGCATCGTCAAAGTCCCGCTGGGCCTCACCACGCGCGACATCAAAATAAGTCATGCAGCCAAAGTTCCCCGGGCACAGCCCGAGATACTGGCTGTCCAGCAGGCAGCCCTTGAACGTGCGGAACGCCACGTCCGGCCGGTTCGCCTCCCAGTACCCGAGCGACGTGTGCGCCACCTCGGCCATCACCACATTGTTCAGTGACCACATGTACGGCATCCAGCTCGTTTCCGGCAGCGTGAAGAGCTGTTCGTCCGGCACATTCGGCCCGTGGATCGGGATGTGCGCGATCTGCGTGTCCACGAACCGCGTTATCTGCCAGGCCTGGAACGGCGTCGCCGCCTCCGAATCCACCGTGTGATAAAAGGTCCACAACCCCGCGTTGGGATGTGGGAGTTGCAGGCCCAGATAATCCTTGAACTCCGCGAACCAGCCGAGGTCCGGCAGCCAGAGATTTTCCGTCATGCCTCTGGCGATGAGGTCCGCCTCCTGTTCGTATGGCGTCGGGTCCTTGCCCAGCAGCCCGGCCACGCGCGCCGCCATCCGATTGTGCCAGTAATTATAGGCGGTCGCGTGCGTCACGCCGCCTCCCTCGTATTGCATGTTGTCGCTCGCCCAGATACAGCAATAAGCCTCATACAACGGCAGTTGGTCCGCGCCAAACGGCCGACGGAACAGCCGGCGTTCCCAGGCCAGATGCCGCTCGATCGTCGGCCACATCTGGCGGGCGTAATCCAGATCGCCCGTCCAGAGCAGGTGCCGGAAAAACGCATCCACGCCCACCAGATTCATGTCGTAATGGGTTTTGGTCAGGTCGCCGTTGGAATGGAGCGCCGTCTCGTTGCGCGCCAGATTGAAATCCTCATCCGCCGGGGGGATGACGTCCGGGATGGGCTGCACATTTTGTTGCTTGGCGAAGCCGGCAAAGTGGGCGGCCGTGCGCTCATGCCAGCCCAGATCATCGCCCGTGTAGGAACCACGCCAGCCCAACAGCCGCGTCCGCCACGCCACCGCCCCATGCATATACGATTGCTGCTTCGCATCCCACACCGCATCCCCCGCGATGCACAGCGCCGCCACCGAGGCGTTGATGAACGGATCGGGCGTCACCACCACCACGCGCTCCGCGATGGCGCGTCGCCGGGCCTCCGCCGCCGCAAATTGCTGGGGCAGGTCCAGGAACGGCCCGCCCCCGGTCTGCGCGGCGGCCGCCGTCGTTACTGGTGGCGTGGCCGGATAATCCGGTCCGCCCGCCGGCGCGCCATCCGCCAATTGTTGCAGCGAAAGATAAACTAGTTCCCCCGGCGGCACCGCAAAGCGGCCCACTACCAGCGGCAGTTCGCCCGGCTGACCGGCCGAGGCGAGCAGCGCCGTCGGCGACGACCATTTCGAGGCGTTCGCCAGGGCCAGGGTCGCCCCCGCCGGCAGCACGCCGAAAATGCTCGTGGCCTTGTGCGCGAGAGTGAACGTGTTGGCGGCCAGATGGAAGGTGTCGTCCCGGCATTGCTCCGGCTGAAGCTGGAAGAATTCCGTCACCGGTTCCCGTTCGCAGCCGATGTCGCCGTCCCTCGCCCCACGCACGCCGTTCGCGCCGCCATAGGCGCACACCATCGGCAGCGGCGCGGCGCCGTTCCACTGTACCTGCACGATGCAGCCCTTGATGGTCGCCAGGGGCAGAATGGTCAGGTCCAGTTCCGCGTCGCCCAGCAGGGGATCATGCACCGCATACAACAGCGAGCCGGGCCGGTAACGGGTGACAATCTGCTGCGCGTCATTCAGCCACTTCGTCCCGGCGGATGTTTGTACGCCCAGACGCAGATTGCCCCCGCGTCCCGGCAGATAGAGCGAAAATTCCGGCTTGTCCCCGCCGTCGATCCGGAACGCCGTGTTCAGGCTGTAGAGCGGCCGGTTAAAAAACTCCGCGCCGTTGGTGATCACAAAGTCCGTCCCATCAGGCCAGTAACGCAGCGGCCGGGCGGTGTTGTTTTCCAGCACCGCGCCCCGGCGCTGAACGTTTTCCGCCGGCACCCGGATGGCCGTGGTCCGGGCCGACTGCGCCGGTGCCGTCAGCATGCCCAGCGACAGGGCGGTGATCAGGGTTATAAATTTCATAGGCGATGGCGAACGTATTGACCGGTGCATGGTATGCCCTACCAGACGCCCGGCAAGACCGGAGGTTGCAAGAAATTTGCTCCAGAAATGGCTCGTGAAAAATTCCGCCGTCGCCGGCTTCTGTTCATTCCCATCATTTTTTTGTTCATTTTTAGCCGCCGATTTGAAATGCTGTGTCCATCAAACGACCCATATGAAATCTAATCATGCCTCCGACCGTACATTAACGAAGACTTTTGAACTCGCCCGGGAACATTACGCCCACCTGGGCGTGGATGTCGACCGCGCCCTGAAAACGCTCGCCACCATCCCCATCTCGCTGCATTGCTGGCAGGGCGACGACGTCGGCGGCTTCGAAAATTTTGGCGGCACCCTCGGCGGCGGCCTCGTGGCCACCGGCAATCACCCCGGCAAGGCCCGCACCCCGGATGAACTCCGCGCCGACCTGGAAAAAACCTATTCTCTCATCCCCGGCAAACATCGCCTGAACCTCCACGCCTTCTACGGTGAATTCGGCGGCCGGAAGGTGGATCGCGATGAGATCACCCCCGAACATTTCAAGACCTGGATCGCCTGGGCCAAGAAGCACGGCTTGGGGTTGGATTTCAATCCCACCTGCTTTTCCCATCCCAAGGCCGCCGACGGCTTCACCCTGTCGAACCGCGACAAGGGCATCCGCCAGTTTTGGATTGAACATTGCCGCCGCTCGCGCGAAATCGGTGCCGCCATGGGCGCCGTCCTCGGCAAAACCTGCGTCACCAACGTGTGGATTCCCGATGGCATGAAAGACACCCCGGCGGACCGCCAGGGCCCGCGCGCCCGGTTGGCCGAATCGCTCGACGCCGTCTTCAAAAAACCGCTCCTCGCCAAGTTTAACTTGGATGCCGTGGAGCCCAAGCTCTTCGGCATCGGTAGCGAAAGCTACGTCGTCGGTTCCCATGAGTTTTACCTTGGCTATACGGTCAGCCGCAACAAAGTCCTCACCCTGGATGCCGGCCATTATCATCCCACCGAGGGCATTGCGGATAAAATCTCCAGCGTGCTCCAGTATATGCCGGAGATCCTTCTGCACGTCAGCCGCGGCGTGCGCTGGGACAGCGACCACGTGGTCGTGTTGAACGACGACCTCCTGGCCATCGCCCGCGAGATCATCGCCAACGATTATCAGAAACGCATCCACATCGGGCTGGATTATTTTGATGCCAGCATCAACCGCGTGGCCGCGTGGACCATTGGTACCCGGAACATGATCCGCGCCCTGCTCATCGCGCTGCTCGAGCCCACGGCCCGGCTGCGTGCGGCGGAGGTCGCCGGTGATTTCACCACCCGGCTCGCCCTCCAGGAGGAGGCCCGCACCCTACCATTTGGCGCGGTTTGGGACTACTATTGCGCCGTCCGGGGCGTGCCCGTGGGGGAGGCCTGGCTGGCCGAGGTGAAAAATTACGAAAAAGAAGTCTTGTCGAAACGCCAATAAATTCACAATCTGGAGCCTCAACAGCACTAAAAAACTATGGCAAATCCATTTCTGGGAGTCGTATTGCACTGGCTCGGCGGCCTGGCCTCCGGCAGTTTCTATGTACCGTATAAGGGCGTCAAAAAATGGTCCTGGGAAACCTACTGGCTCGTCGGCGGGTGTTTCTCCTGGATCATCTGCCCGTGGTTGTTCGCCTACTTCATGACGAACGATTTGTTTGGCGTCCTGCGCCAGCAATCCGCCAGCACCCTCGGCTGGACCTACCTGTTCGGCCTGCTCTGGGGTCTGGGCGGCCTGACCTACGGCCTGACCATGCGTTTCCTGGGCCTGTCCCTGGGCACCGGCGTGGCGCTCGGCTACTGCGCGGCCTTCGGCACGCTCGTCCCGCCGATTTTCAAATATCTGACACCGGGTTTCTCGGTGTTTTCTGCCAGTACCAGCATTGTTGAAATCGCCAAGACCACCTCAGGACAGGTCACGTTATTGGGGGTGGGCGTATGCTTGGTTGGCATCGCCATAGCGGCCTTCGCGGGTTTCACCAAGGAATCGGAGATGCCCGAAGCACAGAAAAAGAAATCCATCAAGGAATTCAATTTCAAAAAAGGCATCTTGGTCGCCACCTTTTGCGGCATCATGAGCGCCTGTTTCGCCTTTGCCTTGCAGGCGGGGAAAACCATCAACGTGGACACGTTGAAAAGCGGTTATATTCATGGCGCGGCGGTCGCGGGAATCAAAGTGGCCGATCCGGGACAAATCCCGTCCGGGTCCGGCGATCAGTTTGTCAGCGGGTTGGATCCGGCTGCCTTGGGGCTGACCTTGGCCGGCAAACTCGATTTTGCCGGTACCGTTGACACGATTGAAACCAACAGTGTGTTTGCCGGAAAGATTGCGGCCACCTATGCCTCTTCCACGGATGCCGTCGGCCGGCGTTTGGCCACCTATGCCGCGGCTTACGAAACCATCCGTTCCAAAAATACGGCTGCTTCCACCAACGCGCTGGGCACCATCAGAGGTTTGAGCGACTTTTCAGAAAAGGAAATTGCCGTCACCATCGCTAACCAGGGCGGTAACGTGGTTGCCTTGCAGAGCCGCTATGGACTCTGGCAGGGGTTGGCCACTTTACCTGTGCTGTTGCTCGGCGGTTTCACCACCAATTTCATCTGGTGCGTGCTCCTGAACATCAAGAACAAGACCGGCTATCAATATCTCGCGGCGTATGTCCGTACCGAACACGCCCATCATGGCGGCAGCGGCGGTGGCGAACACGGCCCGGCCGCCACCACCACGGCCACCGCCACCCCGACGGACCTGCAGATCCCCAAGGTGAGCAACTACCTGTTCTCCGCGCTGGCGGGCACGACTTGGTATTTTCAATTCTTCTTCTACACCATGGGTGCCACCCAGATGGGCAAATATGATTTCGCCTCCTGGACCCTGCACATGTCCAGCATCATCATCTTCGCCACCATGTGGGGCTGGATCTTCCACGAATGGAAGGGTGCCGCCAAGAAGGTCCATCTGCTCATCACCGGGGGTATTGCCACGTTGGTGCTTTCCACCTGCGTGATCGGTTTGGGGGCGGCCATGAATGGCGGACGCTCATTCCATGACGTCCTCGCACTGCTCTTCGGCTAATCATAGCCTTTGACACATGACCCGCAACGCCTTCAAGATGAAGTTAAAGCCGGGCGTCGCGGCGGAATACCAAAAGCGTCACGACGAAATCTGGCCCGAACTGTCGGCGGCCCTGCAGGCCGCCGGCATTTCCGATTACTCCATCTTTCTGGACGAGGAAACCCTCACGCTCTTCGCCGTCCAGAAGCTCGCCCCAGGCCACACCGCCGACCGACTGCCGCATCTGCCCATCGTCCGCAAATGGTGGGACGCCATGGCCCCGCTCATGGAAACTCACTCCGACCACGCCCCTGTCTGCGCCCCCCTGCGCGAAGTGTTTCACCTGGACTAGCCAAGGTTTGCGGCCGCTTATTGAGGCACCTTGTGGCTAAAATTAGCTGTTGCACCCCGGGCGGAATCTGCTAGTCTGACCCTTCCTGTTACCGGCATTAGTGGCAGGAGAACGGCCTTAAATTTCGCCCGCGTGTGCGGGGGGAGCGGCCACAAAAACATAAAAAATAATCCCGTGTTCCGCGGGATGCTCCGAGAAAAATCGGGGTCTCAACCAAAGGAAAAAACGTGTTAAGCATTGGCGTAAAAGAATTGTTGGAATCCGGTGTCCATTTCGGTCACCAAACGAAGCGTTGGAACCCGAAGATGAAGCAGTTCATCTTTGATGCCCGCAACGGCATTCACATCATCGACCTGAGCAAGACCCTCACGCAGCTCGAAGCCGCCGTGGAATTTCTCAATACCATCGTCCGCAAGGGTGGCAAGGTCCTCTTCGTGGGTACCAAGAAGCAGGCGCAGCAGTGCGTCACCGATACCGCCAAGGAATGCGGCCAGTTTTATGTCACTGAGCGCTGGCTCGGCGGCACCATGACCAATTTCAACACCATCAAGACCTCCATCAAACGTCTCAAGGAGATTGAGAAGATGGAAGCTGATGGTTCCATCAACAACTACGTCAAGCAGGAGCAGGCGGTCATCCGCCGCGAAGTCGCCCGCTTGCACAAGTATTTTGACGGCATCCGCCTGATGGACAAGCTCCCCGCCGCCCTCTTCGTCGTGGACGTCAAGCGCGAGCACAACGCGGTGGCCGAAGCCCGCAAGCTCAAGATCCCCATCGTCGCCCTCGCGGATACGAATTGCGATCCTGATCTCGTGGATTATCCCATCGCCGCCAACGACGATGCCATCCGTTCCGTCCGCACGATCATGGCCACCATCGGCCAGGCGATCACGCAGGCCAATGCGGAATTTGAATCCAAGCGCTCCCGCCGTCCGGACGCCGATCCTTCCGCTGCCCCCGCGCCGGAAGCCCAGGCTGAAGCCGCGCCGGCCGCCCCCATGGTGACCGAAGCCGCCGCGCCCGTGACCGCCTGAGGCAAATAAGTTTTGGCCGGCGGGAACCGTTCCCGCCGGCCATCATTCCCCTAAATATTTTATGGCTGAAATTACACCTGCTGCCGTTGCCAAGCTGCGCGAAATGACCAGCGCTGGCATGATGGAATGCAAAAAAGCACTCACCCAAGCCCAGGGCGACCTGGAAGCCGCGGTGGATATCCTGCGTAAATCCGGTGCCGCCAGCGCGGCCAAGAAGGCCTCCCGCGACGCCAATGAAGGGCTCATCGCCCAGTTTATCCTGCCCGGCGGCAAGGCCGGCGTGCTCGTCGAAATCAATTGCGAAACCGACTTCGTCGCCCGCAACGATACCTTCCGCGCCTTCTGCGATGACCTCGCCAAAAAGATCGCCCAGGACCCGAACGTGAATCTCGAGCCCGACCGCGAAGCCGCCGTCGGTCGCATCGGCGAGAACATCAAGATCGCCCGTCACGCCCGACTGGACGTCGCCGGCAACGGTCTGGTCGCCGCTTACATCCACACCGGTGCCAAAGTGGGCGTGCTGGTGGAAGTCGGCGCCGGCAAAGCCGAGACGACCTCGCGCGATGAATTCAAGCAACTCGTCAAGGACATCACCCTGCAAATCGCCGCCGGTCATCCCCACGCCGTATCCCGCGAGGAAGTGTCGGCGGATGTGATCGCCAAGGAACGCGAGATCGCCGCCCAGTCGGATCGCCTCAAGGGCAAGCCTGATGCGGCGTTGGAGAAAATTCTCGCCGGTGTGCTGGACAAGTTCTTCCAGACCTACTGCCTCGTCGATCAGGGTTTCGTGAAGCGGAACTCCGAAGTCAGCGTGAAGGAACACGTCGGCCAGGTGGCCAAGCAGTTGGGTGACGAGATCACCATCCGCCGCTTTGTGCGGTTCCAGGTCGGCGAAACCGCCGCCTGAGCCATCCGCCCGTTATTTCACAAGGCGTCCTTCGGGACGCCTTTTTTATTGGGCGTCATTGCCGCAGGCGATGTTCGGTCAAAGTTTTTCGATTAACCGTTTTGGCGGCGACTTGCTATGGTGGGCACATGAAGACCAACGAATTACATGTTGAAGGTCAGCAGGGCGAATCCAGCCGCGGATTCTGGGCGCTCATCATCACCCAGTTCCAGGGCGCCTTCAGCGACAACGTACTGAAGTGGCTCGCCATCTTTCTGATCCCGGCGGCCCTCTCCTTGCAGGCCCATGACCGCCTGGTGAGCGTCGTCAGCGCACTGTTCGCCCTGCCGTTCATCCTCTTTTCCATGGCCGGCGGTTTTCTGGCCGATCGCCGGAGCAAGCGCACCGTCACCATCGGGGTCAAGATTTTCGAGATCTTCGTGATGCTGCTGGCGACCGTGGGCCTGGCCACCAACCAACTGTACCTCACCATCGGGTGCGTCTTCCTGATGGGCGTGCACAGCTCCTTCTTTGGTCCCTCCAAATACGGGCTCCTGCCCGAACTGTTGCCGGAGAAAAAGTTATCCTGGGGCAACGGCGTGCTCGAGCTTGGTACGTTTGTCGCCATCATCGCCGGCGTGGTTGCGGCCGGCGTGATGGGTGCTCATTTTAAAGGCCACCAGATTTGGTCGGGCATCATCCTGATCTCGCTCGCCGGCTTCGGGCTGCTCACCAGCCTGTTCATCACCAATGTGCCCGCCGCCGATCCGGCCAAGAAGTTTGACCCCAACTTTTTGGTCGAGCTGTGGGGGCAGATTAAAATCATCCGGCAGGACCGGGTGCTGTGGCTGGCCACGCTGGGAAACACGTATTTCTTCGCCCTGGCCTCGCTCATTCAACTGCTCATCCTGAGCTATACCATCAGTGCGCTGGGCATCAATGACCCGCAAAAGACCAGCTACCTTCAGGCTGGCACGGCCATCGGCATCGGGCTGGGCAGCTTTGCCGCCGGCTACCTCTCGGGCGGCAAGATCGAATACGGGCTCATTCCACTGGGGTCGGTGGGCCTGACGATCTGTGCCGCGCTGCTCGGGCGCACCGGCCTATCCTTCACCGAGGCGGCCGTGGAACTTTCCTTGCTCGGCTTCTTCGGCGGCTTTTTCATCGTGCCCATTTCCGCCCTGTTGCAACACCGGCCGGCCAAGGAGAACCGGGGCGGCGTGCTGGCGGCCGCCAACCTGTTGTCCTTCGTGGGCATCTTCCTGTTCTCCGGCCTGTTTTACTTGTTGTCCTCCATTCTCCAACTGACCCCGGCGCATATCTTTCTGATCCTTGCCGTGACCACGCTGGCGGCCACCGTATATCTCCTCTGGCTGCTGCCGGATGCGGTGCTGCGTTTTGTGCTCTGGTGTGTGACCCACTCGTTTTATCGTATCCGGGTGGATGGCCGGGAAAACATCCCCGCCCGGGGCGGTGCGCTCTTCGTCTGCAACCACGTCTCCTGGATGGATGCGCTTCTGCTCATCGCCTCCACGGATCGCCCGGTGCGGTTCATAATGTTCAAGGACATTTATGACCAGCCGTGGATCAAGCCGTTCGCCAAAATTCTGGGCGTCATCCCCATCTCTTCCGAGCAACGTCCGCGCGAATTGATCCAGTCCCTGCACACGGCTTCGGCGGCCATCAAAAATGGCGAGGTGGCCTGTATCTTTGCCGAGGGCCAGATCACGCGCATCGGCCAGTTGCTGCCGTTCCGCCGCGGCATGGAGCGCATCATGAAGGACGTGGATGCCCCGATCCTCCCGGTGGCGCTGGACGGTCTCTCGGGCAGCCCGTCCAGTTTCAAGCAGGGCCGGTTTGTCTGGTGGCTGCCGTCGCGCATACCGCATCCGGTGACGGTCTCGTTTGGGCGGCCGCTGCCGGCCACGACCTCGGCCTTTGAGGTCCGGCAGGCGGTGCAGGAATTGATCGCCACTTCCTGGCAGTACCGGCGCGACCGCATGAAAACCTTGCCGCGCAAATTTGTCAGCACCGCCCGCCGCTATCCGTTCCGCTTCGCCATGGCCGATGCCCAGACACCGAAGGTGAGTTTTGGCGGGGCGCTGGTGAAGACGTTGTTTCTGGCCCAACGCCTGAAGCCGACCTGGCGGGGGCAGCACATGGTCGGCCTGCTGTTGCCGCCCAGTGTGCCGGATGCACTGGTGAACTGGGCCGCGCTGCTTTCCGGCAAGGTCCCGGTGAACCTGAATTACACCTTGTCCGCCGCTTCGTTTGCGTCATGCGTAAAACAGTGCGAGATCAAGACAATCCTGACCTCCCGCGCGTTTCTGGAAAAGGTGAAGTTGCAAGTGCCCGGCGAGGTGGTTTATTTGGAAGATGTCGCCGCCAAACCCGGGACCATGGAAAAAGTAGCGGCCTTCCTGAAAGCCTGGCTGCTGCCGGTGGGCTGGCTGGAACGCAGGCTGCGCACCACGGTACCGAAGCCCGGGGAGAAACCGCTGGATGCGCTGGCCACCGTCATCTTTTCCAGCGGCAGCACCGGCGAACCCAAGGGCGTCATGCTGTCGCACTACAACATCGGCTCGAACATTGAGCAGATGGAACAAGTATTTGCCCTGACCGCCCGGGACCGGGTGCTGGGCGTGCTGCCGTCTTTTCATTCCTTTGGCTTTACTGGCACGCTGGCGCTGCCCGGTGCCTTGGGCGTGGGCGTGGTGTTCCATCCGAATCCGCTGGACTCCAAGTCCATCGGCCACCTAGTGCAGCATCATGCCGTGACCTTCCTCCTGGCCACGCCCACGTTTCTGCAACTGTATATGCGCGGTTGTTCGTCCGAACAATTCGGCAGCGTCCGGATTGTGGCGGTCGGCGCGGAGAAGTTGCCGGACCGCATCGCCCTGGCGTTTGAGGAACGCTTCGGTATCCGGCCACTGGAGGCGTATGGTTGCACGGAATGTTCTCCGGCCGTGACGGTGAACACCCAAGATTTTCGTGCCGCCGGTTTTCATCAGGTGGGGGCGAAGCGCGGGAAGATCGGGCATCCGCTGCCCGGCGAATCGGTTCGAGTGGCGGACCTGAACAATCCGTTCAGCGGTGTGTCGTTGCCGGCGGGCGCGGCCGGTCTGCTTTTGGTGCGGGGGCCAAATGTGATGCTCGGTTACCTGGGCTTGCCGGAGAAAACGGCGGAAGTGCTTCAGGACGGCTGGTATGTGACCGGCGACGTGGCTACGATCGACGAGGACGGGTTCCTGCAAATCATGGACCGGTTGAGTCGGTTCAGCAAGATCGGCGGGGAAATGGTTCCGCACATCAAGGTGGAGGAGAAGCTGCATGACCTCGCAGGCGTGACCGAGCAGACCTTTGTCGTCACCGCCGTGCCGGATGACAAGAAGGGCGAACGCCTGGTGGTGCTGCACAAGCTCCCGCCCGAACTGTTGCAGGCGGTGCTCGACAAGCTGGCCGCCTGTGACCTGCCGAATCTCTGGAAACCCCGGGCGGACCAGTTCTTTAAGCTTGAGGCGTTCCCGCTGCTGGGCACCGGCAAACTGGATTTGCGCCAGGTCCGCGAACAGGCGAAAACGTTAAGCGAGGTGCCATAAGCCGCTCACTGATTGTCCTAACAGGCCGTTGAAACAGTCGGGGAATTTGCCGGAATAATCTTGCCTGCTTAGGGGTATAAGTTAATATGTATTAATGTTTAAAGCGCACACCCCGCCCCCTCGCCTTTTTACACGAAAC
>Ga0182012_10001132_pt1 | contig 29536 bp, 12 predicted proteins | sample 612S2SmetaG_FD_120486 | JGI IMG/M metagenome (GOLD analysis project Ga0182012, IMG submission 120486) | Permafrost microbial communities from Stordalen Mire, Sweden - 612S2S metaG | ecosystem: Environmental > Terrestrial > Soil > Wetlands > Permafrost | place: Sweden: Stordalen | collected...
CAATCCCCGGACCAAAGCGGCTCTTTTCCGGCCCGGCCCCTCATCCATATCTGCGTTCATCTGCGGTTAAAATTCCCCGTCTTTTTTCGCCCCCTTTTGCGCCTTTTCGTAAAGGGTTGCACACTATTGACACTTTTCCTTTAAACGAAACCGGCGGGGCGCCTCCTGGCGCTCTTTGGCTTCCGAATAAACCTATTGGGCCGGTCTAAATCAACTCCAAACTGTGCGGTTCCCCCTTCCTGCTCCTTTTCCCCCTCACCGCTGTCAGGGCCCGGGTGAGGGGGAAGCGCGCCATCGGTCATTTCGCCACCCCGTCTGGGTTGGAATCTAACGATTTTCAAGGCAAAATGGTATTGGAGCCACTCGCCCTCAAGCTACACCCAATCACCGGCTGGCCTTGACCATCACGGCTTTGCCGGTGTAAGTCACGGTCTGGTCCGCCTGCGCTTCCGACTCCGCGCCCGCCCCGTGGTGGGGTGACACAAAAACGACGCGGAAGGTGCGTTCCGTCAACATGCCCGGAAACGTTCCCGAGCGTTTGCCGATCGTCAGCGTCTGCTTGCTGTCATTCCAGATGAGGGGAATGGTCGCGTACGCGCCTTTTTCATAATTGTAGCTGTCACCCTCATCCTCATAGAGCGTGAACTTGCCATCCGCCCCGCGATAAACGCGAATCTCCACCGGATCAGCCTGCTTTTCCGTCGCGTACTGCAATACCGGACCCATCGGCACAATGGCACCCGCGCGCACAAATAGCGGCAGGATGCCCACCGGGGCGTCGGCCGTCACGGTGACGCCGCCGGCGGTCGTCTCCCCCGTCCAGAAATTCACCCAACTGGTGCCCGCCGGAAGATAGACGGCGCGGGAGGTGGCCTGCGCCGTGGTCACGGGACTGACCAGAAACGCCGGACCAAACATGTACTCGTCCGAAATCGGGAGGACCTTCGCGTCCTTGGCGAAATCCATCACCAGCGCGCGCATCGGCGTGTAATGATCGCTCGTGATTTTCCAGGCCACCGCGTAATTGTACGGCAGCAGCCGGTAGCGCAATTGATCATAGGCCAGCAGGTTCGTCTGCGTCGTGGGCAGCCAGTTCCACATTTCCGTGGACGTGCCGTTGCCGTGAATCCGCAGAATGGGACAGAACGTGCTCCATTCAAACCAGCGCGTCAGCAACTCATTGTAATCGGCCGAGGTGTACTGGTTGCGCGGATGGAAGAAACCGCCGGTGTCGGTGGTCCAGTACGGCAGGCCGGTCAGGGACAAATTCAATCCACCGCGAATCTGCCGCGCAAAGGTCAGCCAGTCGCCACTGATGTCCCCGGACCACACCGCCGCCGCGTTGCGCTGCTGGCCGAGATAACCGGAGCGGGAGAGAATGACCACCCGCTTGCTGGGATCAGTCCCGCGCTGGCCCTGGTAGGTGGCCTCGCTGGCATAGAGCGGATAGCTGTTGCGCATACGGTTGGCCGAGCCGGTAAAAATTTGCACCCCATTGACCGAATTGCCGTCGTCACCCGGCTCGGTCGCGTCCTGCCACCAGGCATCGGCGCCGATGCTGAAAAACGCCGAGTCCATGTACTTCCACCGGAGATCGCGCACCGCCGGGTTGTAAACATCCATCCAGGCGGAGCGCGGAATCAGGCCGTGCGGCATGGCCCCCAGGGCTTTGCCGACAATGCCGCTGGGATTGGACCAGACCGAAATCATGTATTTGAAATGGTTGGTGTGAAGCTCGGCGATCATCGCCGCCGGATTGGGATAATTATTCAAATCCCATTCGTAGGCGCCCCAACCGTGGTTGCCCCAGTATTGCCAGTCCTGCACAATGTAATCCACCGGGATGTCCCGCGCGCGAAATTCCCGGGCCGCCTTCAACATTTGATCGGAACTGGAGTACCGCTCGCGGCACTGCCAGAAACCATAAGCGGCCTTGGGAAACAACGGCGCGTCACCCGTGGCCAGCCGGTACCCGGAAATAATTTCATCGGCGGTCGGCCCGTAGAAAAAGTAGTAGTCAATGGCGTCGCCCACCTCGGAACGAAACGTCGTCGTGTTGCCCAGCGGACGGGCAAAGATTTTGGCATTGCGGCCGCCGCCCAGCAGTGTCACGGCCGCCGTGGTGTTGGCCGGCAATGTGACTTTTCCGCTGAGATTGTACGTCACCCACATGTTCGTGATGGCTACGATGGTCTGGCCGTTGATTTGGATGCCGATCTGGTTGCGGCGGTCGCCGTCCTTCACAAAAAAGACATAGTCCCCGGCCTCGGAGGTGGTGAAACTGCCGGTTTTGTTGGTCAGCTCGACTTGCGTGTCAGCCGGATTGAAATCCGTTAGGGAGGCGTTGTTCCAGAGCAGCCCGTAGCCGTGGCTCGACACGATCATCGGGGCGGAAATTTCCGTGTTCAACTGCCGGAGTTGCTGCGGCATCCCGCGCCAGTTCCAAATGCCCTCCTGAAACTGCCCGAGACCGTAGAGAAATTCATCGGCCGGACTGGTGAACGTTTGCTCCGGCTTGAAAGTGGCTTCGCCATTCACGGTCGCAGCCGTCATGGTTTTGCCGCCGTCGGCGGGTTCGGCCAGCAGCACGTTGCCCTGGGCATCGGCAAATGTCACCGCCCCGGTCGCCTTGTCCACCGTTACCTTGAGCTTGTGCGTGGTGAGCGACACTTTGCCCTCCGCCTCGGACACCTTGAAGGAAGTGGACGGCCAGGCTTGATTGGTCACCACGAAGTCCTGTCCCGCCGGCAGCGTGTCGGGCGGGGAATACAAGACCCGGACAATGCCGTCCGTACAAACAGTCAGCCTCAATTTGCCCGGCGACATCGCGAGCGTGACGCCGGTGGCGTCCTTTTTGAAGGATTTCACCGCAATCGGCGCAGCGGCCGCGCCGAGGGCAATACCCAGCACTAGGGCTGGAACTAGAAACCAAGTCCGCGTATGGACAAACCAATTCGTTGCTTTCATTTTTTGAATAAAAAGATGCTTGTTCTTATAAACGTGCCGTCCAGCCCTAAATTCCGCCAAGGAAGTGATATTATTGCGTGACAGCCGCACTTTACCACTGGGGCGGCCGGGAGCAAGCTCTGATAGCGCTCAAAAACGCCTGTCATTGCGGACCAATTGCGCTATTAGGTGATTTTACAATGAAATCCCGATTCGTCCCTGCGTTTCGGTGAGCCGCCGACCTGGGAACGACTTCCTCCAGAATCCCTTTTGCATTTGGCTTCCGGGCGTTACAATGCCTTATGTCTGCTGGTGAAATAACCCAATTACTGCAAGCTTCAAGCCAGGCTGGCGGAAATGCCTCGGAAGCATTGCTGCCCTTGGTTTACGACGAGTTGCGGCGGGTGGCCATGGCGAACCTGGCCCGGGAAAAGCCCGGGCAAACCTTGCAGGCCACGGCGCTGGTGCATGAAGCCTGGCTCGAAGTGGCCGGCGCCGGCGGGCGAAACTGGGAAAATCGCGCGCATTTCTTTGGCGCCGCCGCCCATGCGATGCGGCGGATTCTGATTCAGAAAGCCCGGCGCAAAGCCCGCCTCAAGCACGGTGGCGGCCAGATTCGCGTGGATATTGCCGGTCTGGATGTGGCCGCGGCGAACGCCGATGAGAAAATCTTGCTGATCAACGAAGCCCTGGAGTGGCTGGAGCAATCCGACCCGGAACAGGCGCGCGTCGTCGTGCTAAAATTTTTTGGCGGGTTGACCAATGAACAAGTGGCCGAGAACCTGGGTTTAAGCCCGCGAACGGTGGATCGCCAATGGGCCTGCGCCAAGGCCTGGTTAATGCAACGAATGCGCGAATCCCGGTAACGTGCCGATCAGCAACTTGCCCGGAATAGTTTGCCCGGGCACTTTTCGTGAGGAAAATGACTATGTCGGACCGAATGATTGAGCTTAAAAAGTCGGTTGAGGCGATTTATTTCACCGCCTTGAAGCTGGCTGATCCGGCATTGCGAACAATGTTCCTCGAGCAGGCCTGCGCGGGGGACGAGGAAATCCGGGCTATGGTGAACCAATTGCTCGCCTCACCCTCGGAGGACTTTTTCGCGGCCGCCTCCCCGGCGCTGGAGCTCACGGCTGAGGACGTGGCCGAAGCCGCCAGGGAAAATGTTTTCCAGGAAAGTATTTTGGCGGATTCCCGGATTGGATCGCGGATCGGACGGTACCACCTGCTGGAAAAAATCGGGGAAGGCGGTTGCGGGGTGGTTTATATGGCGGAACAGGAGTCACCCATCCGGCGGCGCGTCGCCTTGAAAATCATCAAGCCGGGCATGGACACCCGGAGCGTCATCGCCCGCTTTGAGGCGGAGCGCCAGACGCTGGCTTTGATGGACCATCCTTATATTTCCAAGGTTCTGGATGCGGGCATGACCCAAAACGAACGGCCATTCTACGTGATGGAATTGGTGGATGGACTGAAAATCACCACCTTTTGTGACCGGCATAACCTGAGTGCGCGCCAGCGTTTGGACCTGTTTGTCGGGGTTTGCCAGGCGGTGCAGCACGCGCATCAAAAAGGCATCATCCACCGGGACATCAAGCCCTCCAATATTCTCGTGTCGTTGGTGGATGGAAAGCCGTTGCCGCAAGTCATTGATTTCGGGATTGCCAAGGCCCTGCAAGGCCAGCCATCCGAAACCACCCAATTTACCCGGCAGGAACAATGGCTTGGGACCCCCGCCTACATGAGCCCTGAACAGGCGGGTTCCGGCGGCCTTGATGTGGACACCCGCTCGGACATTTACAGTCTGGGCGTGCTGTTGTATGAACTATTGACCGGACAAACGCCATTCGACCCCGCCTCAGTGACGGGCTCGAACCTGGAGGTCATGCGCCAGAAATTGCGCGAAGTCGAACCGCCGCGACCCTCCGCCCGACTGGCCGCCTTGCCAGGACCGGAGTTGATTGAAATTGCCCGGCACCGGCAGGCTGAATCGTCCCAGCTCCTCTCCCAAGTGCGCGGCGACCTGGATTGGATCGCCCTGCGCGCCTTGGAAAAAGACCGGACCCGGCGCTATGCCACTGCCAACGACCTGGCGGCCGACGTCCAGCATCATTTGGCCAACGAACCCGTGACCGCCCGGCCCCCCAGCCAGATTTACCAATTTCAAAAACTGGTGCGCCGAAACTGGACGCTGTTTGTCGCCAGCGTGATGGTCGGAGTGGCCTTGCTGGCAGGCACTGGTATTTCCACCACACTCTACTTCCGGGAAAAGGCGGCGCGGGAGGAACAAGTCCTGTTTCAAACGCTCGTTGAGGAAGCGCGCGCGAAAGAAGCGCATTTGCTGAGCCAGTCCGAGGCGCGCGAACGACTGGCGCGGGCGGCGGTGTTTCTCAGTCAGGACAATGTTGCGGAGGCCGATTCGCTCCTGGCACAAACCCCCCTGGATTCCATCCAGCCATCCATGGAGGCGGCCGGGGTGCTGCGGGCGATTGGCGAATGGAATGCCAGTTACAACCGGTGGCGGCCGGCGGCGGATTATTTTGCGGCCTTGATGCAGGCCAATCAATTGGATTTGCCCGCCCATGTGGCGCATTCCTCCGACCTGTTGCTGCCCGGACCCGCCTGGCTGGAATTGGGCGATGTGACGGCTTATGAGCAATTCCGCGCGTCCGCCCTGAAGCGATTTGAGGATTGCACCAATTCCAACGTGGCCGCCGAACACATCATCAAAATGAGCCTGTTACTTCCGGCGGACGCCGCCACGCTGGAACGCCTGAAACCCATTGGTGACACCATAGCCCGCTCCCTCAACACCCGGTCTGCCGAGGGGTTTTCCGCCTGGAGCGCGGCGGCGCTGGCCCTGCTGGATTACCGGCGTGGTGATTTTACCAACTCGCTGGCCTGGGCGCGGCAATCCTTGGATTTCCCCGACGCCAATGCGGCCAGCCAGGCGACCGTCCGTTGCCTCATGGCGATGGACTGGCAACGACTGGGGCAGGGCGAAGCCGCCCATGGGGAAGCGGAGCAGGCGCTGAAACTCAACGAAGCCAGCCCGCTGAAGCCAGGCATCAAAGGAAACCTGCGGGAAGGCTTTTGGTATGACTGGGTGGTGGTTCGCCATTTGCTGCTCGAATATTCCAAACTGCCAGGCCGGGAATTACCCTGAAAATTTTGGCGGACTTTTGGTCCCGATGGCACATGTTAATGTAACAAGCACCATTCCTCGTTACGGTTTGGCCGGAACTTTCGGATTGGACGATAAGCAATACAAATGTTATCATTGGAAAAGACATGAACAACTCAACTCACAACCAAAAGCCGGCTGCGACCTTCCGGAAGGCCTTCACCCTGATTGAACTTCTGGTGGTCATTGCCATCATTGCCATTCTGGCGGCGATGCTGCTGCCCGCGCTGGCCAAAGCCAAGCGCAAGGCGCAAGGCATTAAATGCGTTTCCAATCTCAAACAAATTGGCCTGGTCATGGCCATGTACACCGGGGACAATCGCGATTATTTTCCGAGTGCGACCGGCGCGTCGTGGTGGAAGTTTCCCCTAATTGATCTCCCGGGATTGCAAAATCCCTATATCAGCACGAACAATCGCGCATTTTATCTCTGTCCTAGCGATGTGACTCCCAAAGGCTGGAACTACCAACTGGCCAGCAATCCCACCTGGGCCGGCGATGGCAGCGGTAAAACCGCTGCGGATCTACCGTTTCCTTGTTCATATTATTATTACTCGCAATTTTATTCCTCCGCAACGGATCCAAGTGGACAGCCAATAAACCCGCCTTACAAAGTATCAATGGTGAATTTCCCGGTCGAAAAGGCTATCCAACAATGTCAGGCCAGCGGCTCGTTGGCCTTTTTTGAGACGGATTATGTGGCGGGCCAGGACCCGATGGCCAGCGCCCACGGCAAAGGCATGAGTCTGCTGTTTGTGGATTCGCACGCCCAATTCGCGCCTTATACCAAACTTAATACTTGGAATAACGGGAGTGGGGGACCTTGTTATAATTTCGACACCTCTCCGCTGCAGAAACGACAAGATTTGAAATAACCCTGGCCTGCTCCCGGGCCTTAACTCGGTTGTTTAGACTGTCTGGCTCGCACTGCGCGGGGTTGGTGGTGATTATGGGCGCATCTTGAGGGCATGTTGCCCAAACCCCGGCGGGTCGCGCCGTAGCCTGAGCGAAGGCGGAAGCGCGCCCGTCCCGGGCGCAGACACCACTCAACTAAAAGCCGGTTTTGTGTGCCAACGAACCAGGCACCGCACGGTTTCCGATGCCCGATTACCCTGCCGCACGACTGCCCTTGGCACCCTCTCCTTGGCGCTTTAGCGGAGGAGCGGGATGGGGAGAGGAGGCGCTCATAAAAATGCCCGTCGTTCCCCGCCGCCGATTATTCCACGTCAATTTGAGCCTTGGAAAGCATTCAAGCGCCTGAAATAACGTTTGGTTGGCAATGCCTTGGCACTGCCAGGGGTGCGGGTTGGATTCCACCTGCGCCATTTGGCCTGTAACCACAGTCATTCACCACCCGGCTGTCCGGGCTTTCAACCCCGCATCGCCAAGTGGTGAATAAGCGTGGTCAAAATACCAAACTCTTCGGCCCAATTCCACCAGCTCAATGGAAAATAAGCTGGGCAAACTGGTACAAATCCCGCTTCCACACCGGGAATTCATGCGCACCGTAATCCACCTGCCAGATGTGGGGAACGTTCATTTTCTTCAAATAAGCGTGCGTCCGCTGGCCGTAAGTAATCAACCCGTCATGGTCGCCGCCGGAAATCCAGAGCAGCTTGAGCATGGCCGTGGCTTTCGCGGGGTCGGGCACGAGTTGCTCGGGCGTCTTGGTGTTCGGCGCGCAGGAGAATCCGCCGATCCACGCGAACGTGTCAAGGTGCGCGAGACCGAAATTCAGCGACTGTCCGCCGCCCATGGAAAGACCCGCCAGCGCGCGGCTTTCCCGATTGGTGTTCACCGAGTACTTCGCCTGGACGGCCGGGATGAGGTCGTTCAGCAGGTCAAACTCGAAATTGGCAAACGCCGGCGAGGCACCGTAAATATTGCCCTCGGCGCGGTCATTCGGCCGGGCGCGGCCATTGGGAAACACCACGATCATCGGCACCGCCTTCTTGTCAGCGATGAGGTTGTCCAGGATGACCTCGGGACTGCCGTGCGTGTGCCACTCTTCCTCGTCACCCCCGATGCCGTGCAGCAGGTAAACGACGGGGTATTTGACATCCGTGGTGTAACCCGCCGGCGTGTACACCAGCGCCTTGCGCGGGTTGCCAACCGTTTTGGAATCGTACGTCATCATCTCCAGCTTGCCGTGAGGAATGTCGCTGCGGACGACATCGAAGCCCTCCGGCGGATTGGCGTAAACGTGTTTGTCATCCGGCCCGAGCACCACCCCGCGTCCCATGCCGATCCGCGGTTCCGGGGCCGCGTTGGCGGACGGGGAATTCGTGACGGCCGGCGGCGCATTGGTCACGACCGGCGGCGCCACCCGGGTGGCGGTGAAATCTTCCGTGGCAATATCCCCCACCGCCCGGTGGAAGGAAATGTCATTCGTGCCAACCTTGCCGGTGTAGACAATGCGCACGTCGTTGTCCTGGATTTTCAACACTTCAACAAACGTCAGCTTGTCGCTGTCCAGCTTCATTTCCTGGAGGTCGGCCTCCCGCGTTTGATCATTTGCGTCCACCGATGCTTTGCCGGCCAGCGTGTCATTCGTGGCCGTGAAGGTGAACACGTACTTTTGCAGGCCGATTTGCGTGTCAATATCCGCCTTCCACTGCCCGACGAGGTCCGCCGGGCTGGCGGCAAAGGCTTGAAATCCGATCACGCTGCCCAGCAGGCAGCACCATTTTAACAGGGTGGTTTTTCTCATAATTATATTTTGTTGTGCGTTTATCGTTAATTGCCCATCTATCGTTAATTGCTCACTTGTCGTTGGTTACATGCTCATGGCTCTTTGCACACTTATCGTTGGTTGCCCATGGGTTGAATGTTGAAATCTTGAAGTTTCGTGTTGTTCCACTAATTCTGCGGATGAATCCGGTACAACCCCGCCCCATGCGAATTTATGTCCCGCGCAAACGTGGTTGTGAAGGCCCCGAGGTCTTGATGATTCCACAGATCGCGTACCGTGACGGTGCCCGTGAAACCCGCGTCAGCCAGCGTAATGGAAACGCTTTTGGGCAGGGTCGCATCGGCGGGCGGCACGTTGGTCACCACCGGGGCCGTCATCGCCACCGGCCCGCGCCGGGAACGAGCCGCCGGCTCCGGGGTCGGATTGAAGAGCGCGACATACTTGTCGTTCGATCCCGGCACATCCGCGATCCAGGCGACCGCGCTGTTCGTGTTGAAAAGCTGCCGGTTGTTCACCGAGTTTTGGTCCACCGCCAGCACCTCGTCGTTGGTCATGAGCGCGAGCGTGAAAGCATCATTCTTCGGCATGTTTCCGCCCATGATCAAGGGCGAGCGGGCGATGCACCACAAGGTCATTAATGTGTACTGTTCGTTCTGGGTGAAATCCGTCCAGTTGTCGCGCGTTTGCCAGGCGCGCACATTGCCCAGCGGCAGCATGTCGGCATCCGGCCAGTGACCGGGCGCGCGGTAGGGCGTCCAACTGTTCAACCGCGCGAATTGCTCATAGAGGGAGCGCCAGTTGTCCCAGAAATCGTTACTGACCCGCCATAGATTCGCGTGCGTCTCCACGTGCGGTCCCTGATTCACCGGCGTGGCGCCGGGAGAGGTCGAAAACACGATGGCCCGGCCCGAGTGATCAATCGCCAGGCGAATGGCTTCGATCTCGTCCTTATGATAGGGCGATGAGAGATCATCCACCTTCACGTAGTCCAAGCCCCATGAGGCCATCAAGGCGAACACCGAATCGTAATACTCCTGCGCGCCGGGTTTGCGCATGTCCACGCCGTACATGTCACCGTTCCATCCACAGACGGAGTTCGTGTTAGCGATGTCGGCGGCGGTGTAGGATGTTCCCAGAACGGGGGTTTTTTGATACACCGCCTGGCGCGGTATCCCGCGCAGTAAATGCAGCCCGAATTTAAGGCCTTGCGCATGCAAATAATCCCCCATCGGCTTGAACGAGCGCGTCGCCGCCGTCATCGGAAAACGATTTGTCGCCGGCAGCAAACGTCCGTAAGCATCCATCTCCAGAATGGCGCCCCGGCGGTAGGTGGTGGTGTGCGCGAGCGGCTCATACCATTGGATGTCAATCGTGATGACGTTCCACCCGTGCGGCTTCAGATACTGCGCCATGTAATCGGCATTCGCCACCGCATTGGATTCCTGCACCCCGGCGCCGTAACAATCCCACGAATTCCAGCCCATCGGCGGCGTTTGCGCCCAGTACCAAAAGGCCGGCTCGGCGGCCGTCGCGGTCAGACCCGTAGCCAGCATCCCCAGCAAACCGGCCTTCCAAGTGAGCGCGAGGATCGAAGTCATTTTCATGTGGGGCAGTTTAAGTTGGATGGATTGCTTGTAGTGAATTATGAACTAGCAATTATTCTCTTTATTAGAACCATCGCCAATATGACGTTTGGCATATAGGTTCTTACGGCTGTCTTACGGCTGGCGTAGCAGAAAAAATTGCACCGGGGCGTTGGCGTTTAAGGCATTGGTGACCCCGAAAATGCCTTGGGCATCAAAGGTGCCGCCGCCCGCAGGCAGCCAGCCGGACAGGGGAGTGGTCAAATTCGTGGCGGACCAGATCGTAAAAGCTCCGCCGGCCAATCCATTCGAGCCGCTGAATACGAGGTTGCCGCCAACCATGGCAGCCCCAACGATCCGCGGTGACGGCGGCGGCATGGGCATGACCATGGCTTGGAATGAGTTGGCACTTTCGCCGGCCAGATTCAGCGCCGAAACCACATAATAGTAGTTGGTGCCATTGACCAGTCCGGTGGCGGTGTAGGTGGTCGTGGTCACATTGTTGGTAACGGTATAAGGCCCGCCATAGGTCAAAGAGCGCTTCACGTTGTAACTGGTGGCTGTGCTGCTGGCAGGCCAGGTCAGCACGGCCTGCCCATTTCCCGCCGTAGCCGTTAATCCGGCGGGTGCCGCCGGCGGGGCGGAAATGACGGTGACATTATCGAACGTGGCGGTGGCCAGTGTCCCACTACTATGGCTGGTGAGCGCCAGGCCGATTTCCACCGAAGTGGTCAGGATGAAGTTCGTCGTCCCTTGTTGCGTCCAGTTCACGCCATCCGGGGAAACGTAGCCCGTAAAGGTGTTGCCATTGCGCACCAGCCTGACCCAGTAAGGAGCGGTCTTTCCGGAGGTGTTATTGAAAGCTGTGGTGCCACCCGTACTGGCACGGTTTTGCCAGGTCACGCCATTGCCCGGGGTCACGGCCGCGAACACATTGGCGGCGTTGGTGGCCGAGCTCTCGCGGATCATAACACCGGCTTTGGTCCAGGCATTGATGTTTTGCTCCGTGACCAGGCGGGCGGTGATCGAGCAGTTTCCCGTGGCCGTGACATACACCCAGCGGAAAGCGTCGGCGGTATTTTGGACGTCCGCGCCCGCGCCAGCGACCGTGAACACTCCGTTGGAGTAATTAGCACTGCCCTGAACGCCCACAGTTCCGATGTCCACCGTCGTCCAAGGATAAGGAAGATTGGGCGCTACCTGCGTCGGCCCCAGTTCCCAGGCCTGAGCGACGCCATCCGCCGTCATAGCGCCATTATAAATGCGAAACTCCTCCATTGCGCCGTTAAAATAAGGATCACCGCCATATTGCGATTTGCCCAGATAGTTGTTGGCCATGCCGCCGAGAATCGAGGGATTTAGCGTCAATGACTCGGTGAAGCTCGCCTTGGCGCCGTCCACATAAAGAAGGCCGGTTCCACCCGATGCGGTCAAACCCGGTATGCCGGTGTTGCCGGACAGGGTGATGGCCACCTGATGCCACACCCCCGTGCTCAAGTTAGTCGTGGCCGTCATCTGTTCCTCGCCACCGCTGCCACTGGCGGTGATGCCAAATTGTGGCGTGCTGCTGTTGCCATTTTGGGCGGTCAGGTACAAGTAACTCGTCGTGTTGTTGCCAAGGTCAAAAATCCGGCTCCAATTGGCATTGGTATTCAGGTTCACCCAGGCCATCAAAGTGATGCCGCTCAACGAACTGGCCAGACCCGCCGGAAAACTGACATATTGTTGAGCGGCGGAAGTGAACGACAGCATGCCGCCGCCCAGCGTGGCGCCGTTGTGCAGCGTCCCCGCCCAGGCCGAACCGCCCGCTGAATCCGCCACCGTGGTCCCGCCACTGCCGGTGAAACTGTACCGATGGGCTAGAAACGGTCCGGTCGTGAAGGACCAAACCGGGCCCGGGTTTTGGTTCGTCCCGCGAATCTCGTCCACCCGCCAATAATATACCGTCAACGGGGCCAGGGCCGCCGGCGTGAAATTAGTCGTCGCCACGGTGCCCTGATATTCCGGCGCGGCAAAGCCCGCCTGGGCCACGGCATTCGAACTGGTCCCGACATAAACCGCATGCGCCACCGCGTTATTGCCGGGCAACCAGCGCAAGGTTGGACTCCATGGTACGTTCGTTACTCCCGTGGCTGGCCACGGCGCCGTTGCAACACCCGCCAGTAGATTGTCGTTCCTCGGCGGCACGCTGACTCCCGCCGTGGTCTGGACGATCGGTTGTATCGTTCCATCGGGATTGTAATAGAGATAATCCAGACAGACGCTCCGGTTAAAACTGCCGCCGCCCGGAAGCGCGCCATTGTGATAGACCATATAAGACTGGCCATTGAAATCAAAGATTCCGTCCTGGATGGTGTAGCTGTTGTCGGCATAGCCGGTGATGAGTCCGCGCGGCGTCCAAGGACCGTTAATGGCCGGTGCCGTGGCGTAACGAATTTTCTCCGACCCATTGTCAATGGAGGCGTAGGAAAGATAATAGAGGTTGCCGTGCCGGTGCAGAAAGGGCCCTTCCGTGTAATATGGCAGATTGGGCAGATGGCGGTTGACTTGGATCGGCCCGGCGAGGGAGATCATGTTCGTCCCCAACTGTACCAGATAAAAAGTGCCATGCCCCCAGCCGAGCCAGCTCACCCCGTTGGTATCTGTGAAAACGGTGGGGTCAATGTCATCCCAAACGTCACCACCCGTGGTCATGCCGTCCGTGATCAAAGGGACGCCGATGGCGTCTTGAAACGGCCCGGTGGGGCTGGCCGACACCGCCACGCCAATGTTAAAGCCGCCATAGTTGCCATTCCCCATCATCGGCACGTACCAGTAATATTTGCCGTTGTTTTGCACACACTGGCCGGCCCAGGCGCTGCCCGCCGCCCAGGAAAAATTCGTGAAGGACAAAATGGAACCATAGGACGTCCAGTTGGTCAGGTTCGGCGAGGAATAGCACCGCCAGTTGGTCATGGTGTAACTATCACCGGGCTGCGCCTGGTCGTGCCCGGTGTAAAGATATACCGTGTTGCTGAGAACCAGCGGCGCGGGATCCGCCGTGAAGGCATCGGTGACGATCGGATTCGTTCCAAGCGTCGCGCCCAAGGCGGGCATCATGCCTGCGACCGCCGCCATCAGCCCCAGCGCGGCGAGAACGAATTTTTTTATAATGTTGGCCATGGGATCATTTGAAGGCGGCCGGCTCGCTCCATGAGCGCCCTTCCCGCCTCACTTCATCAACCGGTAAAAGACCGGGCGGGCATTGGTCGGCGGCGGCAGCGTCACCTGCCATTGACTGCCGGCGATTTGCGGATTCGCAGGGGTGACATTCACCCACCCGCCCAAAACCAAATTGGTCCGCGACTGCAACGTGTAACCCGCGCACGCCAGCGGCCACGTCAGCGTCTGGCTCGTGGCCGAAGCGGTCACGCTCATCGGGGGACTGTTGGTGCTGAGCATGACGTTGGAACCCAGGGCCATCGTCGCGGCAATCTCGGCGGCGGACAGCCCGGTATTGTAAATCCGGAATTCGTCAAATACCCCGTTCAGGTACGGATCCGAATATTGTGACTTGCCGAGGTAATTGTTGACCGTCCCGCCTAAAATCACCGGGTTCAGTTTCATGGCCGAGTTGGTTCCGACCGCGGCTCCATCCAGGTACATGACGCCCGTTCCCCCGTTCAAGGTGACCGCCACCTGGTGCCACACGCCCGTGGTCATGGTCGAATTACAATTGATCTGCTGCTCCGCCCCGGAACCATTGGTCGTCATGGCAAAGCGCAGGGTGCTGGTGGTTCCATTCTGCGGGACGAGATACAGGTTCGTGGTCGTGCTGTTGCCAAAGTCAAAAATCCGGCTCCAATTCGAGTTCGACGTCAGCTTCACCCACGCCATGAGCGTGAAGTTGGTCAGTGAATTGATGATGCCAGGGGCCAGGCTGGCATATTGTTGCGATCCGGCCACCAGCGTCAGTTGGCCTCCCGCCAGGGTTCCGCCATTGGGTAGCAATCCATTCCACACCGGGCCACCCACCGAGTCGGTGACATTGGAACCCCCGGCCTCGCTAAAACTATAGCGGTGAATCAGGGATCCCAGCGTGGGCGATTGCGTGGTCGCCGTCACTTGCACGCTGTCCGGAGTTTCGCCGCCCGCTTGGACCGCACTGATGACGTAGTTATAGGCCGTGCCGCCCGCCAATCCACTATCGGTGTAATTAGTCGTCGTCACCCCGCCGGCAATGAGGGTGTAGGGACCGCCATTATTGGTCGAGCGTTTGATGTTGTAGCCGGTCGCATTGGTGACCGCGTTACAGACCAGGCTGATCTGGTTGGGCGAAACGGCGGTGGCGGAAATCCCCCCGGGCACCAGCCCCTGCGAATTTAACCAGCCGGGCGCCGTCACATTGTCGAACGTAGCCACGCAATTTGAGGAGGTGTTATGACTGGTGAGGGCCAATCCAATGTAAGCGGGGAACGCCATGGTGAACGTCGCCGTTCCCTGCTGGGTCCAGTTCACCCCATCCGGGGAGCGATAGCCAGTGAACGTATTGCCACTCCGCACCACCTTTACCCAGTAAGGCGCGCTTAGACCCATCGTATTATTAAAGGTGGTGGTGCCGCCATTCGTGATACGGGTTTGCCAGGTCACGCCGTTGCCGGGCGTCACCCCCATGAAAGCATTGTCCGCATTGGCATTAAGGCTCTCCCGGATCATCACCCCGGCTTTGGTCCAGGCATTCACATTGGGCAGGGTGGCGACCCGGGCGATGATGGTGCAATTGCCACTGGCAGTAACATATTCAAACTGGAAGGCATCGCTCGTATTTTGGATATCCGCCCCGGCCCCGGTCACGGTGAACACTCCATTGCTTAAACTGCCACTGCCATTCAATCCCACCGACCCCACGTCCTGCGACTGCCAGGGAAAGGTCAGTGCCACCCCGTCCAGGCCCATGAAAGGAATGACATATTGTGCGTTGAGGTTCGCATCCGTCCCGTGCGGGCCGTTGTATTCAGACCAGGCATCCAGATCCGTGACCCCATTGGTATCCTGCCAAATTTGGTGCGTCCATTGGTGGCTGTTGAACATCACGGTGGTGGTCAGTGTCGAATTGGTGCTAAAACCCAGCACATTGGACCACTGCTTGATGGCCTCGATTTGATTGTTAAAATTAATGGTCCCGTCCGCCATGCCATGCCAGAGCTGCACACGCGGGCGCGGACCCGCATATCCCGGATCCATCGCCCGCGCCATGTTCCCCCAAACCTGCGGGGTGTTGATCACCTGACCGCCGGCAGCAGGCCCGCTCCACCCGCCCGTGGGATCGTCCACCGCCCACGCGCCGGCCGGCACCCCGGAGAACTCGGCGCCAGCGCGAAACAAATCCGGGTAGAGCGCCATGAGGCCTTCGGTCATCATGGCGCCGGAGGAAGTTCCTGTCACATAGACCTGGTTGCTGTTCGCCTGATAATTGGTGATGGCGTACTTCACCATGTTGGCAATGGCCTCCGTGTCACCACCCCCGTTGCGCGTCAGCGCGCTGGTGGAACCGACATCCCAACAACGTCCATTCGTATAGGTATTGTCCACGGCTTGTGGGAAAATCATGATGAAACCGTACTGGTCCGCGGCCGCCACGATGCCGCCGCCTTCCGCCTCGCCAAAAACCCCGCCCGCGCTCCCGCCACAATAATGCACCACCACAAGGATCGGCGGGTTCGTCGCCAGTTTGTCCGGCACGTAGGCATACATGCTGACCGTGGGGGGCACTCCGTTGGTGCCCCAGTTTTTGGTGACCAACTGCAGCGAAGCCGACTTCACCGGCAATGCCAGAAACAGCCCGAACCAGACCACCAGCAGGACCATGGCGGCCGCCAGTTTTTTGCGTGTCATAGATTTCATTTCCCGCCGGGTTTGCGTTCCCTGGTAAATTAATGGTTGATTCGAATCAATTTAAGCCTGGGCCCTTTGAGCGGCAACTCCGGTCATGGGTCAGGGCTGGCTCAATATGTAATAGCGTGCCGCCTCACCGGTATTGATCAGGTTCGTGATGTTGAAATTGCCATTCCCATCAAAGGCACCGCTGCCCGCCGGAGTCCAACTGGAGAGTGGCGCGGTCAGACTCGTCGAAGACCATATGGTAAACGAGCGGCCCGCCGAGCCATTCGTCCCGGTGACCACCAGGTTGCCGCCCACCATGGAAATACCAGCGACACCCGGTAGCGGAAGCGTCACCGGCGTGGCGCTGGCCTGGGCTGAGTTCACGCTCTCACCCGCCGGGTTGAGCGCCGATACCACATAATAATAACCGGTGCCATCACTCAAACCAGTATCGGTGACGCTGGTCGCGCTCGTGTTGGTGACGATGGTATAAGGCCCGCCGCTTGTGGTGGCGCGCTTGAGATTGTAACTGAAGGCATCGCTAACCGCCGGCCAGTTCAGCACCACGAGTGAATCCCAAGCGGTGGCGGACAAGGTGGCAGGCGCTGCCGGCGGCGCGGAAGTCGCCCAACCCGGTGCCAGCACATTGTCAAATGTGGCCGTGGCCAGATTCGCCGTGTCGTGGCTGGTCAGCGCCAGACCCGCGTAGAACGTGGTTCCCATCGTAACACTTGCCGTCCCTTGTTGCGTCCAGGTCACCCCGTCCGCCGAAACGTAGCCGGTTATGGTACTGCCATTTCGCACCAGCCGGACCCAGTAGGGAGCGGCTAGTCCGGTGGTGTTATTGTAAGCGGTGGCGCTGCCACTGGTCGGACGGTCCTGCCACGTCACCCCGTTGCCCGGCGTCACCGCCATAAACGCATTGGCGGCGTTCGTGGCCAGGCTCGCGCGGATCATCACCCCGGCTTTGGACCAGGCATTAATATTTTGCAGGGAGGCCACCCGGGCCGTGATCGTAAAATTGCCACCGGCCGTGCTATAAACATATCGAAACGCATCCCCCGTGTTTTGAATGTCAGCCCCGCCTCCGACCGCGGTGAAGACGCCCTTGGCATAAGCGGCACTGCCGGTGACCCCCACCAGGCCAATGTCCTGGGTCTGCCACGGATAAGGCGGATTGACCGTGGCTTCGGTGCTGTTCGGGGTTTCCACTCCGCCGAAAATGGCGCTGGCCACATAATAGTATTCCATGCCAACGGGAACCGTGTCCGTGTAATTGGTCGCGACCACGCCCGTGGCAATGGTCGTATAAGGCCCACCGCTGACCGGCGAGCGTTTGACATTATAGCTGGTGGCATTGGTGACGACGTTCCAAACCAGATTGACCAGGGAGGCGGATGGCGCGGTGGCGGATAATCCCGTGGGCTCGATCACCTGCTCATTGACCACCACCTGCGTCGAGTTGGGGCTCTCACCAGCGGAACTGAGCGCCGAAACCACATAGTAATAATTGGTGCCGCTGAGCAGTCCGGTGTCGGTGTAGGTGGTGGTGCTTTGATTGGCGAGCAGAGTGTAAGGTCCGCCATACGAAAGCGCGCGCTTCACGTTGTAACTCGTGGCGGAACTTGAAGTAGCCCACGTCAATCCCACGGTGCCATTGCCAGGCGTGGTGGTCAGAGTGGCGGGCGCGGCGGGTGGCAGGGCGTTCGACCCGCCGGGGGCGGGCAGATTGTCAAAGGTGGCGGCGCATACGGACGAACTATTATGGCTGGTCACCTCCAGCCCCACATACACCGTGCCACTCATGGTAAGCGTTGCGGTTCCGAGTTGCGTCCAGGTCGTGCCATTCGGAGAACTGTAACCGGTGAAGGTGCTGCCGCTGCGTACCAATTTGACCCAGTAGGGCGCGGTGATGCCCCCAGCAGCGGTGTTGCCCGTCGTTCCACCCGTGGTGGACCGGGTTTGCCAGGTCACACCGTTGCCCGGCGTCACGGCGATGAGGGCATTGACCGCATTGGCGGCCATACTGGCGCGGATCATGACCCCGGCTTTGGACCAGGGATCAATGGCAGGCACTGACGAAACCCGGGCAATGATGGTGCAATTGCCCGACACCGGCACCGCGGCAAACCGGAACGCATCCGCTGTCCCCCAGATGTCCGCCCCGGCCCCCGTCACCGTGAACACGCCATTGCTAATACTCGCGCCGCCCGTAACCCCCAGTGCGCCGATGTCCTGTGTGATCCACGGATAAGGCAGATTGACGGTGGCCTCGAAACTGTTGGGGCTTTCCGGTCCGCCGGCGACGGCCGTGACCACGTAAACGAACCGCATGCCCGCCGGGACGGTGTCCGTGTAATTGGTGGTGCTGATCCCGGTGGCGACGGTCGCATAGGGACCGCCGCTGGCCAGCGAACGTTTGACATTATAACTGGTCGCCCCCGGCACGGCATTCCAAGCGAGACTCACTTGCGTGCTGGAAATGGCCGTCGCACTCAGGCCAGTGGGAAAAACCGGGGCGGACGGAGCAGCCAGCGCCCAAAGCTGGTTGGCGCTTCCTGCGAAGGCATTTTGATCAATCGCATTCTGGTTGGTCGTGGAAATTTCCAACGGCTCGCCATTGGAAACCGGTAAAATCTGATAGAACCCCCCAACGGTCGGCACCAGGATAAAGCACTGGCCGCCGCCCGTGCCCCACCCCGAGGTGAAACCGAGCGAGTTGTTCAAATTCCAACTCCAGCCGTTGGCCACGGCGGATACTTTATATTGGCCGCCGCCAATGTGCTGAAGATTCCATTGCTGATACGTTGTGCCCGTATAATTCGTCGCGGTCACCGCGCCATTGGCCGCCACGCCCGTGAAGGCATAAGTGTTGCCGGCGTTTAGCAATGAATACGTGCCGTTTGGCACCAGCCCGGTGGCCGCCGGAGCGAATTGCAACCAGTTCAAATTAAAGCCACCGTTTAAAATCGTGAGCCGAATTTTCTGGCGGCCGGGTTGCAGCAGCACCGGCTGCGAGACCGTCGCCCAACTCGTGGCCGACCCCGTGCCGGGCAGATACCAGGCGCTCGACTCATTGTAGCCATTGCCCGAGAATTGCACCGCCGCGCCATTCGTGGGGGCGGAATAGCGCAGCGAGAGATTGTAATATCCCGGCTGCTGTACCCAGATGGTGTATTCGAGCCATTCCCCGGTCGCGGTGCCGGTGACATCGTAACCGCCGCCAGTGTCGCTCGTAACTTCAATCTCCACCGCCTCATTGGTGCGATACTGCCCGCCGATATTCGTCGTGCTGAGTTCGTGATACGCCACCCCCTCGCCACCGGTGTCGAAGTTTTCCGCCTGGAGCACCAGCGGCGTGCCGGTCAGGACGTTATTCACATAACTTCCCGGCACCGACCAGGGTTGCCCGCCATTGCCGTACGGCCCGCGGGTGGGCGGGAAATTGCCGTAATCGGGAGTCCAGGAAAGCCCGGCATTGACCACCACATTGGAATAATACTGCGGTTGCGTCACATCCACGGCCACCCCGGTCGGCGGGATGTATTCAAACGTAATCCAAGAGACGCCCAGCGTTTCCAATTGGGAGATCAATTGGGCATCCAGCACCCCGAGATTGTTTCCCCATTCCGTGCCCAGATATTCAGTCATGACACAGGGGTATCCGGAACTAATCAGCGACGCCGCGGCGGTTGAGGTGCCCTGCCATCCGTTATAGCCATGGAACGCCACCGCTTCGTTAGTCCACACCTTGCTGGAACTGCCGAAGACGGCGGTGTTAAAGGCCTGGATGTCCGTCAGCGCCGCCGCCGCGCCGCCGGTGCCGCCAAACACGGCATAGGTGAACAACAACACCGGCGTGTTGGGCGCGTACTGCCGGATGGTTTTGTACGCGTTGATTTCCATGTTTAACGCTCCCGGCGGCGTTGCGTTCGCGGAGGAATAAGGCGGCCCCCACGCAACCGGCTCGTTTTGGATTTCGAACAGCACATGCGAGTTGGTGGCATAGCGCTGCGCGTAGAATTTCCAGAAATTCGTGATGTACGCGGCATTGTAATTTCCATTATACGCGCCGTTGCCGATCGTAATGATCAAATACAGCCCGTTGGTCTGGGTCGCCGCCACGATGGCATCCACATTCGCCGCCGAGTAACCCGGCGCGCTGCCCGAGGCGGGATAGTTTGTGTTAAAATCCTCCGCGTAAAGATGCACGGTATTAAACCCCAGATTGCGGATGTTCGCGATGTTCTGCGCCGGCACCGGCCCCGTCCATTCCGTGGAGGTAAAAGGACCGCGCAGATCCTCCCCGTTATCGGCCACAAAGGTGGTCCGCGCCGCGTTTAGATGCGCCCACCCCCGCACCGGGGTGGCCGATGCAAAGCTGGCCCAAAATCCCAAGGCACATACCAAGGCACTGAAGATCAGGTTGCTAAAAACCAGTTTCCCAGTCAGTTTAAGATTCATAAGGTTGCACTTTGCTTGATTCATTGGCAGCCAATCGAGGCTAGTTCCCGAAACAAGAACCCAAATGGGGTGGGATCCGATCCAAGGGAATATTTGCCGGACGTTGAAAGCGTGGTGGCATCACTAATATTTATTTTTAAACCGGCCATCCTCAATGCTGAAAAATCGCAAACGTTGCGTTTCAACACCTTGCACGCCAGTACTTTTGGATTACTTATATAATTAACATGTAACATCAGTTTGGATATATGACAACAATCATATTGCGCATCCCTCACGAATGGCTCCATATTCGATAAGTTCCACTATTTCAATTTGTTGCCCTCATGGAATGTTGGCATTGGGCGGCACGCTATTCCATGCCATGACACCAACGTGAACGACCAGCCTGGCCTGTCTGGAGGTGTTTGCGCGGCAGGCTGCATCAATCGAATGTAAAACTTATGGCGCTTTTTTCGCACGGATCGCTGGCCCGGAGGAATCCATTCTCCAAACGTTTTACCGGTTTTAAAAAGGCCTTCCGGTTAAAGCGGGTATGGTCGCTGATGGCCGCCTTGGCGCCACTGGTTCTGCCAGGGTTCACCCACCACGTCCTCTCCCAGACGATTCCATCCGTGAGTGTCCTGGGCCCCGCACTGGCGGCCGGCGTGCATGGCAGCTACAATTCCGTGTCCACCCCGGGATCGCCTACCGTTGTCAACGCCCCGGTGACGGGCAATGGCGACATGGCCATCATGGTCGGCGGGCCCTCCACGTCGTTGAGTTTCTGCGTGGGCAAGTCAGATTTTTGGGGCGTGGAACACGGGGTCATCATGCCGGTGGGGTCCTTGGTGTTAAGCGCCTCGGCGCTCAACGGTAGTTCCTATTCCCTCAGCGAAAATGTCGGCGCGGCCACCGTTACCGGCAGCTTCACCTCCGGCAGTTCGAGTTTGGGTTTAAATTCCTGGATCGCCACCTCGCAAAACACCGCTTTCATCCAATTAACCAACACCGGCTCGCAAGCCCTGACCTTTTCCAGCAAATTGCTGGACGGCTTTGGCACGGCGGGCAATCCTGGCACCTTCGGTTCTGCCGCGAGTTCCACCTGGCTGAGTGTGTCGCCGGATGCCGTGTACCTGGAGTTGGGCAACCACCTGAACATCGGCGCCTCCGCGCCCCTGCAAGGCCGGATCGCCGACCTGCAAATGTTCACCAACGCGTTGACCGGCAGCCAATTAAACGCGCTCGAAACCGCCGGCGCCGTGCCCGCTTTATTACGATGGACGGCGACCAACACCGGCAGCGCCACCCTCAAAGGCACCGCCAGCTTGAATACCTCCGATCCGCATGGCGGCTCGGTGGTGCTCACCGGCGACGCCAGTTCCGAGGTCGCCGTCGGCGTCATGGAAGTGCCCCAACCACAATTTTCCGTGGCCGCCTGGGTTAATCTGGCCGCCCTAAACGCCACCAATGAAAGTTGCATCTTTGCCGGGCTGGTCAACCACGGCACCTCCGGCTATCCATTTCTCCGGGGCCTCAAGTTGGTCGTACTGTCCAACGGCACCCTAAGCGCGGCGTTGAACGCCAGCGGCACTCTGGACACCTCCGCCACCGGGCTTTTTAGCACCACGGCGGTGAACGCTTATTCGGCCACGACCCTCAGTTCCCTGCCCTTGAATCAATGGATTCAAACGGCGGTGACCTATGATGGCAACGCGCTGACCATATATACCAACGGCGTGGCCGCGGCGGTGACGACCAATTTCCCGACGGCGACGAATGTTCTGGGCTGGAACAAAACCGCCATCCATTTGGGCGTCACGAACGTGCCTTTAAATGGCTGTGCTCCTCAAGGTGTTTTGATGCAGAGCGTCTTTGGCGTGACCTCGACGCTCAGCGGCAATACCCTCAGTTTTACCGTGCCCGCCGGGGGGCAGGCCACCATTGCGCTGGCCGCCGTGACCGACCTCAACGCCACCAATTACTTCGCCACCGCGCAGTTGCAAAGCCAGTCGGCCTCGGTTTCCTCCATGAACAGTTTGTGGCTGGCCCATAATCTGTGGTGGAGTAATTTCTATTCCCAGTCCTTCGTCCAACTCGGCGATCCCGCGATTCAAAACAACTGGTATGCGGCGCTGTATCTGTTGGCTTGTTGCAGCTCGTCCAATTGCCCGCCGCCGGGCCTGTGGGGGAACTTCATCAGTTCCACCGGCATGTACTGGGAGGGCGACTATACGCTGGATTACAATTACCAGGCCACTTTCTGGGGCTCCCTGGCGAGCAATCATCCCGAGCTGGCCAATAATTATGACCCCCTGCTGCTCAACCATATTTCACGCGGCCAGGCCATTGCCCAGCATTATGGTTACAAAGGCATCTATTTATACACCCACCTGATCCCCAGCCCGGGTTGGAGCGATGATGGTTACACCTTCTGGTCGCAAAAATCCGACGCCCTGTTTGCGGCGGTGAATTGTGCCATGCGCTGGCGCTATACGCAGGACACCAATTATGCCGCCGAAATTTACCCCTATGTGAAAGGGGTGGCGGATTTTTGGGACAATTATCTAGTCCTGGTGAACAACCAGTATGTGGACAACAATGACGCCTCGGACGAAAGCTGGAGCACCAGCGACCAGAACCCGGCCACCACGCTGGCCTTCATTCAACTAGTCTACCCCGCCTTGATCCAAATGAGCCAGGCGCTCAATGTAGATGCCGCCAGCCGCGCCACCTGGAGTGACATCGTGACGCGGTTAACCCCGCTGCCCATTGTGGCCGCCAACAGCATCAGCAGTTTGAGCGCGCTGGGAACCAATTATGTGACCTCGGGCATGAATGTGATTCGCGACACCAGCTCGGGCACGGCGTTTCCCACCCCGGAAGTGAATGTGTACCAGGATCATAATGTCCGGGGTTCCAGCGCGGGCATGAACTCGACCCAGACCATCTTCCCGGGCTGGGACGTAGGCTTGGAAAGCAATCCGACCACGCTGGCGGCCGCCCAGAACACCGTTTACCTGGCGGCGGAATGGTATGATGGCAATGATGATTGCACCTTCTTTCCCTCGGCCGCCGCCATTGGCCTGAATCCCACCCTGATTTTGACCAACCTCGATGGCGCCATCACCTACTGCCAGTATCCCAATTTCATGTTTTCTTTCGGCGGTGGTGGGACGGAGGATTATTCCATCGTGCCCTGCACCCTGGCCAACATGTTTCTCCAAAGTTACCAGACCAACCTCCACATTTTCCCCAACTGGCCGGCCAATAAAAACGCCAGTTTCGGCAACCTGAATGCCTGCAATGGGTTCCTGGTTTCCAGCGCCATCACCAACGGCCTGATTCCCTATGTGCAAATCACCAGCACCGCCGGCCAGATGCTAAAACTCGTCAACCCCTGGCCGCAGACCACGGTCCAAATTAGTTCCAGTGTGAATCCAGTCACGACGACGACCGGAAACATTTTTGCCTACCAGTCACAAGTGGGCGAAGTCCTGACGCTGACGCCCGTGGGCCCGGCGATTGCCGCTCCCGGCGCTCCCGCCTGGACCGCGGCGAGCGTCACCAACAGACAAATTACCGTTACGTGGACCGCGTCCTCCGCGGCCACGAGTTATAACCTGGTCCGTTCGACCGATGGCATCAATTACAGTGTCATTGCCACGAATGTTTCGGGCACAACTTATACCGATGCCAATGTCACCGACGGCCCGACTTATTATTATGAAGTTTCCGCCCTCAACGCCTTGGGGACGAGCACCAACTCAATCTCCGCCAGTGCGACGGTCACCACCCCGCCAACCCACCTCCTGGCCTCAAATTATAACGGCCAGTCCGCCACCGGATTGGAAACGTGCTCCGAGGGCGGACAGGATTTGTGCGACATCGTGAACAATAGTTGGGCGATTTACAACAACGTGAATTTTGGCGCGGGCACCTTGAGTCTAAAAGCCCGGGTGGCCAGCGACACTTCCGGCGGCACGATCCAACTCCGCCTGGGCAACACCAACGGCCCGCTGATTGGCACCCTCACCGTGGCCAATACCGGCGGCTGGCAAACCTACGCCACGGTGAGCACCACTCTGACTGGTGCCAGCGGTATTCAAAATGTCGCGCTGCGGTTTGTGGGCGGTAGCGGCTATTTATTGAACGTGGAATGGCTGGAGTTCACGCCCATCTCCACGGCGCCCGTCCAACTAGGCTGGCAACTGGGCAACCGGCAGTTTCAGTTCACCTGGCCGGCGGACCACACCGGCTGGCGTTTGGTGGCCCAAACCAATGCGCCCGGCGGTGGCATGAGCACCAACTGGGTGACCGTTCCCGGCTCAACGAATTCCAACACCATGTCCCTGCCGCTCACCACAACGAATGGGAGTGTCTTCTTCCGCCTCGTTTTTCCTTAGGACCTGTCTTAAACCAAATGTCCGCGCTGCGATGGATCTGCTAGTGGTTGGCTGGCGGAATCGCCGGCTGCCGTATTTGCTGAAGAAAGCGCAGGGCCGTGGGATCCCCCGGAATGCGCTGCAGGGCGGCTTCAAATTGCTGGCGCGCGTCCTCCAGTTTTCCTTGTTCAAACAAGGCGACCCCCAAGTCCACTTGGGCCTGGGTGAAATTTGGATCCAGCCGCAATACTTCGCGAAACTCCGGCTCCGCCATGGCGGCCTTGCCCAGCCGGCCCAGTTCCACGGCCAGTTGCATGTGGGTTTGCGGCAGGTCCGGCGCCAGTTGAACCGCGGCCTGAAAATGCTGCGCCGCCTCAATATGCTGGCCCATCCCCACCAGTACCTGGCCCGCTTCCAAATGCAATTCCGGATCGGCCGGCGACAGCTCAATGGCGGCGGCATAATTGGTGACCGCCGCACCGTACCATTTGCGAGTTGCGCAAAAGCGCGCCAGTGCCGCCATGTCGTCCGCCTGGTTGACGGGATTGGCCAGTGCCGCCGTATAGCATTGTCCGGCATCATTCGTGCGCCCCATGGCCTCGTATGTCTGGCCAAGCGCCAGCCAGGCCGTGCCATAAGCGGGTTTCAAGACGAGCGCACGTTTGAACTCGGTGATGGCTTCGTCGCACCGCCCCAATTTTTCCAGGCACAGGCCGAGGTTTTGCCGGCCCCAGACCGCTTGCGGATCCAGCGTGATCACCGTTTTAAAGGCCGTGGTCGCCTCCTCGTATTTCGCTTCCTGCGCCAGTAGAATTCCATACAGCAGCCAGCCCTGCTCGTTGCTGGGTACCAGGTCCACCGCATGTTGCGCCGCCGTGGCCGCCCCGGCGTAATCGCTCTGCGCCTGCTTGATTTCACCCATCTGTTCCCACAGCCCGGCATCCTCCGGCCACCGCGCCAAAGCGGTCTCGGCGGCGGTTAGCGCCGGCCCCAAGGCGGCCGGTGAACTGGCCGCTGGCAAGGCGCGCACCGCCCCGGCCAGCCGGTCCATTTGTTCGTCGTGATTGGCTTGAAAAGTGAACGGCTCGTCCTTCAGCCGCCCGAATATCTCCGACAGCGCCAGTTGCGTGTCCCGCGGGGTGTGGCCCAGACGCTCGGCGCATTGCGCCGGGTCCGGCCAGGCCGCGCCGGCCGGCAGGCGCATGGCCGATTCAACTTTCTCGGCGATGGCACGGGCGAGCACATAGTTGCCTTCAAAGGTAAGATGGACATGCTCGTAAAAAAACTCCGGACCGGGAATGCCGTCCGGACTCGCCGCCGCCAGCGCTTTTTCCCCGTCCGCCAGCGCCACCCCGTCCGCCGCCTGCTGGCGGATGATGTCATTGAGCCGGCTGTCGCAGCGGAAACGCAAGGCATCCAAATCGCGTGCCGCCGCCAATTCCGCTTGCGCCGTGGCCGGGTCCTGCAACGCCAGCGCGCATTGGCCACGGCGGAACCGCAACTCCGCGAATTGGTCGTCAATTTTTCGCGCCTCGTCAAAATCCGTCGCCGCCTCACGGTAATCCCCGTCCGCCTGGGATCTCACCCCCGCGTCGAAATCGCGCTGCCACTCGACCAGACTGGCTGCCGCCACATCCGGGCGGTGCAGCGAGGCGAAAGGCGCGCATTCTTTCAAGTTCACCCCCACTGTGCTTAGCACGATCTTCGCGCCGCCGCTTTGACCCGCGGCGATAATGTCTTTCAGATTGTGCCGGAAATTATCATCCACCACGCCCAGACGGGGATCGGCGCCCGCCAGTTTATAGGGAACAAACATCCGCATCCCTTCCCATTCGCCACTCGTGGCGGCGGATTTCTGGGTCACGCGGCGCAAGGCGTCAAACGCCTGGCCGATCCGGGTGGCCTTCAACGCCAGTCCGCCGCGAATCAACGGCAGCGGCAGCGTTTGACTGCCAAAGACCGTCCCCGCGCCAAACGGCCCGACCACCTCGTTGTTTCCCATGTAAATCACCCACACATCGCCCCCCGCCCCGGCACAATCGCGCGCCTGCGGCAGAATCACGTGGGAATTAATACCCGTCATCGCGGTGTTGACCACCTCAAATTTTTGGCCCGGATGCCGCAAATCCAGCAGGGCATTGAGCATGCGGGGCAGCCCGAAACGCGGCTGCGGATCCCCGTAAGCGGCGGACTCACCGAAGATAAAAACCCGGATCGTGCCGGCTGGTTTCTCCACGGGGACGGAGATGGCATCCGGGAGGCGTGCCGCCCGTGGACCAAAGAAGCGCCAGCCAAACCGGTTGTTCTGCACGAAAGTCTTCTCCCCGTGGTTGGTGGATTTCACCAGGAAGGTGGTGGGATAGCCAAAACCCGCCAGCCGGAGCCCCGCTTCCAGCAGGCCAACGAACAGCAACGGCACCACCACCAGCGCCATCAGGCGAAACCACCATAATTTCCGGCGGGAAAGTGGCGCGGCCGTTTTCGGCGGGGCTTTAGGCTTGGGCTTGGGCTTGGGGCGGTTCATAAGGTTTAAAACATGCTGTCCAGCGAACCATCCGGCCGGGCTTTTTGCCAGTAAGTGGACGCGTTCCGCGGTGCTTTAAGCTGGAGAAAATCCATCCCCAGCCCGCGCAGAATCCAGCCAAACGGCGTGAGGATCACTAGAAACACCACCCCCAGGACCACCCGGCCCACGACTTGCACCGTATAATATCCAACTCTTGTCGTGAAGCGGTAATGACCCCGGAACCAGCGCGGTCGCCACCAGGCGCATAACGCCCCCAGCGCGATTACAGACAACGCCACCTCCAGCGCGGTCATGGATATCACTCGCCGATGCCGCAATAGGGCGAGGATCACGGTCGGGCCGATCAAGCCCAGCAGCGTGACCTTGCGCCATTCCTTCGGATCTTCTTTAAAGTGGAGTCTCATTTAATCAGCCTGGGGGGCAAGGCGCCGTTCCACCCTGGCGCGGGGTTGCGCCAGTCGTTCAATGACGTAATTGCCGACGATCAAATAATCCATCTCGGTGTTCATAAAACAGCGGTACGCATCATCCGGCGTGCAGACTATCGGCTCCCCGCGCACGTTAAAAGAAGTATTGACCAGCACCCCGCAACCCGTCGTTTGCTCAAACCGCAGCAGCAAATCGTACAGCCGCGCGTTCACCTCCCGCGTGACGGTCTGCACCCGCGCGGAATAATCCACATGCGTGACCGCCGGAATGCTGGAGCGCCCGGCTTTGAGCCGGTCGAACCCGCTCGCCCCGGCCGGCCGCGGCTGGCGCAGACCCGCCTGGACCGGCGCGACCAGCAGCATGTAGGGCGAATCCGCCGCCAGTTCAAAATAATCCGCCACCCGTTCCCGCCGCACCACCGGCGCGAACGGTCGAAACGACTCGCGAAATTTCACCTTGAGGTTCATCACCGATTGCATGCGCGGCGAGCGGGCATCGCCCAGGATGGAGCGATTTCCCAACGCGCGCGGGCCAAACTCCATTCGGCCCTGAAACCAGCCCACGACTTTTTCCTCCGCCAGCAACTGGACGGTGGTGGCGAGCAATTCGTCATCGGAATATTTACGGTACACCGCCTGGTGAGCTTGCAAGACGGCTTCAATATCGGCCTCGGAATATTCCGGGCCGAGCAACGCGCCGCGCATGGAGTCAGGTTCCTCCGCGGTGCGTTCCGCCTGCTGATACCACGCTGCCAGCGCCGCCCCAAGCGCGCCGCCCGCGTCGCCCGCCGCCGGTTGAATCCAGAGCCGTTTAAAAATATTTTCGCGCAGAATATGTCCATTGGCCACGCAATTGAGCGCCACCCCACCGGCCAGGCACAGGTTCTCGCATCCCGTTAGTTCCCGCGCATGACGGGCCAGCCCCAGCATCATTTCCTCACAGACCATCTGGATGGAACGGGCGACATCCATGTGCCGCTGCGTGATGGCTTCTTCCGGGCCGCGTGTCGGCCCACCCAGCAAGCGGTGAAAGCGCTCGTTCGTCATGGTCGTGCCTCCCAGGAAATCGAAATAATCTAGATTGAGCCGGAACGAGCCATCCGGTTTGAGATCCACCAGTTTGTCGCGGATGAGGCTGACATAGTTTGGCTCACCATACGGCGCGAGACCCATCAACTTGTACTCACCGGAATTAATGCGGAAACCGCAATAATCTGTGAAGGCCGAATACAACAACCCGAGGGAATGCGGAAACCGCAGTTCCTCCAGCAGGCGAAGTTCCCGGCCCCGGCCGACGCCAATCGTGGTGGTCGCCCATTCACCGACGCCATCCACCGTGAGCACCGCCGCTTCGGCAAATGGCGACGGGTAAAATGCGCTGGCGGCGTGGGCCTGGTGGTGTTCGGTGAATAAAACGGCGCAGTCCTTGCGCAGGTCCGGCAGTTCTTTCCGCAGGGTGCCGCGCACATCCAGCTTCTCCCCCAGC
>Ga0182012_10001133_pt1 | contig 29536 bp, 25 predicted proteins | sample 612S2SmetaG_FD_120486 | JGI IMG/M metagenome (GOLD analysis project Ga0182012, IMG submission 120486) | Permafrost microbial communities from Stordalen Mire, Sweden - 612S2S metaG | ecosystem: Environmental > Terrestrial > Soil > Wetlands > Permafrost | place: Sweden: Stordalen | collected...
CCGTAAAACCATTGCGTGGGGAATGCCGGATGATCCGGTGCCTCGCACTACCTCGTGTGCGTACGGCCGTTTTCTTGGCACACGAGCCGCGAGTGCCTCTGGGCATCGCGGCATTCCCCGCGCTCTCTTTATTTCGAGGGCGTCAGGTTCATGCAACTCCTCGGGCGCCCCGCGCCGCGAGGCTTAAAGGCATGTCTGAAGGTGGCGGGGAGAATTGCCTTGGCTGTTTGACAATTGAATGACGGTCTTCGCCCGGCTTGACCGCGATCAAGTTCGTCGCGGCCTCAAGCCGGGTGACGACGTCGCAAGCCAGTGGGGGTTTAATTCTCTATCGGGATCCCCATATGACGTGTATGGCGCATTGGCAGGCATCGATCACGCGGGAACCAGCGAAGACGAAGGCAGAGCTCCGTCAGATGCTGACCGAGGCGGTACGCAACACCCAACCCGGCGCAAACGACGCGCCCAAGCGGCTTTCGAACGCCAAACGATCGCGGCTGGAAACGCCGATCGAAGATTGATCCGCCGGGCTTTCAGCGAATACGATCATTCTATCCGAGCAGGATCCGCGCCGTCTCCAGGCCGCTCGCCAGCGCCGCCTCGACGGTGCCCATGTCCCGCCCGCGGTAAAGCGCTTCGCCGGAAAAGAAAACCGTTCCACCCTCACTTTTTGACAGCGCGGCCTGCGCCGCGCGCGTCTTGGGCGTCGCGTACGAATAGGCCCCGCGCGCCAGCGGATCGTGCACCCAGTTGACCGCTCGCGCCGCGACCAGATTCGGCATCGGTTGTTTTGCATCGAGAGCGAAGATCTCGGCCAGCGATGCGAGCCCGGCCGCGATCAGTTCCTGCTCGCCGAGGTTGGCCATCGCTTCGGTCTTCGGTCCCCCAAACCAGCCTGTAAGCACTGGGAGATCCGTGGGATGCTGCGTCCACCACACCGGAATCCTCGCCTCCGAAAGCAGGAACGTCAGATCGGCGAGGTCCCTTTGTTGGTCGACCCACCAACGGGTGTCAAACCGCAGCAGGATCTTGATGACGTTGCCGAAGCCGATGTGGGCGGCAGCCTGGGCCCGCTCGTATTCAGCCGCAGGAAGCGCGATCTCCTTCAGGAGAGGAAGCGGCAAGGTAAGGACCGTGGCATCGTATGCATGAACGTCGCCGTTGGCACATCGGACCACACCCCTGCCATGGCTCGCCTCGATGGCGGAGACGGTTGAGCCGTGATGGATCGCGACGCCGTGGCTGCGGCACTCCGCTGTCAGAAAGTCGACGAGGGCACCATAGCCACCGGCGATGCGTGCCTGCGTACTCCGGCCGCGATCCATCCATTCGTCACGAAGCGCCAAGGTGCTGGCCCGCTCCGGGTCGGCCGCGTCGTAACCCTCGACCATCCGCTCGATGGAATGCCGCAATCCTTCGTAATCGGGGCCGGCGAAGTGTCGGCGCAGGAATTCGGCGACCGTCAGATCGTCCTCCAGGTCTCGTAGTGCTGCGTGAAGCTTGGCCTGATGACGATCTTGGGATGGCTCGCGGAAGAGCCTTCCGTCCTTGCCGGTCCATGGCCGACCTTCGACCGGCAGCACCGCAAGCCGGGCCTCGCGCAACAGGCCGCGCGTGACCGGCGCCTCGCCATGGATGAATTCGGCTCCGGCCTCTGCTGCATACCCGAACTCGGCAGCCGGCAGCGGATGGATACGCCCGCCACAGCGGTCGCGCGCTTCCAGTACCGTCACCTTCCTGCCCGCACATCCGAGTTCCCGGGCTGCCATCAGGCCCGCCGCGCCCGCGCCGACGATGACGATCTGGTCCGGATGCATCACCGGACGCTCGCCAGTTGAGTATCGGCGTTCTGTATCCGGTAGCGTAGCAACATTGCGCCGCCTTGCAGGGCTCGGCTGCTCTCCAGCGTCATCGCCGTGACAGGGGCCCGGCGATGGGCCTCCGCATCCGTGGAGTCGAAGACGCTCGGTGCACCCTTCGCGCCATCCACGGCTGGGCACAGGATCAAATTCAGCTCGTCGACCAATCCCGCGCGCAGAAAGGCGCCATTGGCACCGCCACCGCCCTCGAGCAGCAACCGCTTCACGCCGAGTTCGCGATTGAGGATGTCCAGCGCGAGGGCAAGATCGAGCTCCGACTTTCCGGCGAAGATGTAGGACACGCCCTCGCGGCGCAGCCCGGCCAGGTGCGTATCGGAAACCGCCTCGGACAGGACGACAACGATCGGGTCGCCACCGATGTCCGAACGGCCCCAGCCGATCTTGCCATGAGCGTCGAGCACGACCCCGTAGGCCTTCGCTTCGCGCCGTGCAAACCAGGGCTCGCGCCGAAAGGTCTCATTCGTGGACGGGGGATACGGCTTGCCCTTGGCGAACTCCTGGCCGGTGACGCGGCCGACCAGCCATGCATCGCCCGCCAGTTCGTCATGCACACGTTCGAACAGCTCTGCGGTTGATCCCTCGGGTCGCCAACGACTGTGGAGCGTCCGACCATCCACACTGGAGGCCATAAGGCAGATGACATTCGGTTTCATACGAACCTCGTTGAGTGAAGATGGACCCGCCCGGCCTCACGAAACGACTGGGTGGAGCTGCGCGGCGGCTTCGTCGCCAGCTTGCCGGCATCGCTTCCCTGGCCGGCCTCCGGCTTGCGATCAGCATCAGCATTTTCTTCTAAGATGTACAGGTAGGGTTGGTTCCGCCACTTACCCGGCTCTCCTGGATGGATCATCCCCCAGAACCTCGGCCGTTCGGCCGTGGCTACCCTCAGCTTGACCCGCGTGAACAAAAAAGGATCACGCGCGGCAGCTGATATCGCGCCAGCGGGAAAACGAGAGCGGCGGGCCCGAGACCCGCCGCGCCGTAAACGGGCTGCGCTTTGCCTTACTGCAGCGGGCAGTCCGGGTTCGGCGGATTGGGCGGGGGCAGCCCAAACAGCGTCTCGTTCATGAGATTGGTGCGGAAGTCCAGGAAGCATTCAACCGCCGCAGAGATCGCGTAGCGACTGCCCGTGCCGCCGACCGCCGGCACCAGATTCAGTTCCGACTCCTGGGTGAAGGGCATCGACGGTGTTGCGTTGATCTTGTCCGGCCAGACCGCGCCGCCGCCGAGGCCCGTGTCGTGGTTACTGTAGATATGGCAACCGCCGCAGGTCTGCGTGCGCACCCGACGCACCACATTGTCCGGCGTGAAGGTGAAGACGCCGAGCGAATTCAGGTCGGCTTGGATGGCAGATTGCAGCATCGGGTTCGGGGTCGGAGGCGAGGCGAGCGGGCAGAGCGCCGGCGGGGCCGTGATGTCGTTGTCGCTCTCGGTCGCGGGCGTATGCGTATAGGCATAATAAATGTCGCCGATATCGCACTGCTTCTCGTCGCTTTCATAAGCCTCGACGGCCTTGTCGGCAGCCGGGATGGCCAAGCGGATCTGGTTGACGTCGCCGGGGCTCACATTGCCGAGCAGCTGCGTGAGCTGGTTGTTGATAGCGTTCTCCAACTTGGCGAAGCGCGCGGGCTCTTTGGCGTCGCCCTCACCGTCCACGAATAAGAGATCGCCAGCGGTCTGTTTCGTCGTGTCGCGAACGATCGAAAGGCTGGGATAGGTCTCGCCGTTGATTACGATTGAGCCGTCTGGCGCAAGCGAGGCGCTCAAGGTCGTGACGCCGTCCGAAGCAAGCGCGGTCGCGGTCGTCGCGGTGACGCCGAGCGTCGCGAACAGATCAAGAAGCAGGAACGTCTTGAATTCGCGCAGCGTCCAGTTGAAAGGCGGGTTCTGCAGTCCTGCCAGATCGTTCAGCATGAACGAGTTGGTGCGGATCTGCCCGTGGCCGAAAGTGTAGTTCTCGATGGCGACGATCGGCGGGATCGCCGGGATTGCGACGTTGGCGCCGGAGAGGGTGACAGTCGTCGCCGGCAGCCCGTTCAGATAGAAATTCGCGAGCATCTTGCCACGCTGCGGGATGGTGATGGCCGGATTCGAAAGGCTGTACCAGAAGTTCAGGATGGAGAGACAGCCCGTCGGCCACTTCGCGGCCGGCAGCGGATGGGCGACGCGGGCCTCGAAGATGAGAAGATTGCGGTTCAAGGGGTCCGACGGGCGCGAGGGAGTTGCGATGCCAGAGTTGCGGGCGAAGACGATGCGATATTCGCCGCAATCGCCGTTGGGATAGGTGGGCGAGGTTCCCGGCGCCCCCGCGAGATCGAAGCGGTTGGAGAAGGCGATGGCGCTATAGGCATTCGGGTTCGAAAGGTCGTCGTTCTCGAACGGATCGCTGGTCGCCTCATTTTCCTCGAGCCGCGGACAGCGGAACGGGAAGCTGTTGATTTTCGACAGCGCGGTAAAGTCGGCGATGCCGCTCGCCGGCAGCGGCGGGCTGAAGTCGTCGCAATGCTCGTTGAGCGGGAACACGCCAGGCTTCTGCGCCTCGGTATCGAACCACTGATTGAACAGCGCCTTGGCGGTCAGCGAACTCTGGCCGCTTTGCGCCACGAGCTGATTCATGACCTGCGAGAATTTGAGCTGGCTGACCGAATCCACGTCGGAGACGAAGATGGACAGATAGCGGTTGAGCGGAATGCTGGGCTGGGCGACCGGGCTGCCGAGCAGCACGGCGCTGTTGAGGGTCAGGCTTCCGCTTTCGGTCGGAAACTCGGTTGCGCCGGCGCTTAGGCTCGCTGACAGGTCTGTCAGCGTCTGCGGCGTGCCGCCGGTGGTGGTGGTGGTGGCGGTGGTGGTCATTTGCGCGCTCACGCTTCCGGTGAGCGAGAGCAGAGCCGCGAGAGCGCCGAAAACGGCGGCCCGCGTGACGGGAAAGAGAGTTTTCATGTTAGCGGCCTCATGGCGAGCTGAATTCGAGAAGGGAGTCGGGACCATCCTGAATGCGCGCAAGTCGATCTCGCCCGCGAAAAACCCTTTCCGCGGGGAAGTTCCTGAAGCGCATTCCATGAACGCAGAACGTGTTGCACGCAGAACACGAAGTGCAGAAGCAGAAACGCAGGACAAACGCAGGTAAACTGGTGTTGCAATTAAAGGTAGTATATAACGAAATATAATCGTAGGAGTGTGAATGGCGAATGACAAGGGAAATCGAAGGAAATCATGCGGCGACGAAGCTTGTGAGATGTCGTCGTCCCAGCCAGCGATTTGCGCCGGAGGCGAATTCATCCATCAACAAGGCCTAAGTCTCGCGGGGAGCTATTCCATGTCGCGGTAGATAAATATCCAGGTGCCGTTGTCGCAGGACGACTGAATGCGGACCTGCATTTCGCGATTGATGTCGTCGAAGTCGCCAACCCATCCCAGTTCGATGTCGACAATTCCATGCCGGCGAGCTTGTTCGATACGTCCCCGGAATTCGGGCTTGCCCATGCATGGCGCCACGTTCAGGAAGAAATCGAGGCCTAGCGCGGAGCGAGACTTGAAACCTGACATCTGCGCCTCGGTCTTGTTGAAGACCTTCGCTACGCCGTCGGCATCCAGCTTGATCACCCCAAAAGGAAGCTGATCGAGCTCGTTTGGGGTGAGCTTTTCAACCGCTCTTGCGAGGTCGGGCCGGTTGAAATCAAGATCAGGCATGGTTTTTTCCCCCGTGATGTGCGCCGATCGCATCGAAGGTGATCAGCCCGAACAAATGGGTCACGCGTTCGCCATCGTCGGACAGTGGCAGTACCAGCCGCTCAAACAGAACCATGGTGTCATGGCTCAGCGGAAATCGGGCATAGTCGAAATAGGCGGAGCCTTGCAACGCCCTGCGGTAGGCGCTACCCATCGAACCCAGCAAGTCATGATCCGAGGCCGAGATCAGGTCACCGGTAAAGTCCCGCCCCAGTCTGTCGATCAAAGACGCTCCGGCCGACAGTACGCTGAAGCTGACTTCTTCGCCGTGGGGGCTTTCGACCCGTAGCAGGCAACTGTTGTTGATCAAACCCGGCGCGAATCCGCCCGCCTCGGAGGTCTGCGGCAAGCGCGCCGCTTCCGCGGCGAGGCTTCGCCAACGGTCAAAGGCCTCTCTTACCTGGGGATTGCGGATCTTGTCGCGAAGCCGGTCGGACAGCCGCAACGCCTCGGCCGTGAGGACCGAAGCTGGCTTTCTGCCGAGCTTCTCGAGAATGGCGCGCGCCAGATTGCCCTCGGCAATCGGGTTTCTGAACACCAGTTCGCCCGCCGGCCTTGGCGCGGCCGACGATCCGGTCATGAAGATGACGGGCAGGCCGGGCTGGGCTTCACGAAGGCGTGCGGCGAGGTGCAACCCGGTGCCTTGATCCAGCTGCAGGTCGATGCAGGCGAGATCGATCTTGAGTCCGCCCGACAATAATGAATAGGCGACGTCCTCACGCGCCGCCTCGACCACGCGATAATTCAACAGCCGCAGCACGGCCGACAGGTGAACCCGGATCATCTCCTCATCTTCCACGAAGAGGATCGTGGCGTTGCCGTGAAGTTTCGGATCAATGGCGTCATCGGGCGTGGCCACCGGCTCGCCTTCGACCGCGGCGCGCGGCAGATAAAGACTGATCGTGGTCCCGATCCCGATCTCGCTGGCGATCAGGACCTTGCCCCGGCATTGCCGTGCCAATTCGAACGCCGAAGCAAGCCCGAGCCCGGTGCCCTTGCCGGATTCCTTGGTCGTGAAAAAAGCCTGGCCCGCTCTGTCGCGGACCTCAGGAGACATCCCGGAACCGGAGTCGCCGATCGCCATGTGGACATAATCGCCGGGGGCCAGAGTCGGCGGGCGTTCGGTGCTGTAGCAATTGGTGATATTGAATGTGACAGATCCGCCATCCGGCATCGCGTCGCGCGCGTTGGCGCACAGATTCAAAAGCACCGCCTGCAGGCGCCCCGGGCTTGCCAGCACCGGCCAGCAATCCTCGTCGATATCGACCTTCAGCGCGATGCGCGACCCCAGCAGCAAGGCAAACAATTGGCCGGTTTCCTCGAACATTTCCGGAAGGCCGATGACATCCGGTTCGGCGCCATCGACGCGCGCCAGGTTCAGCAATTGCCGCGTCAGCTGGCCTCCGCGCTCGATCGCCCGGTCGACACGCCTGAGGATGTCGGATTGAGCGGCCGGCGCCGCGCCACGGCTCAGCAATCTCGACGCTCCGCTGACGATCGTCAGGACATTGTTGATGTCGTGGACGATGTTGCCGACGAACTGGCCCATGACCCGAAGTTTCTCCGAATGCGTCGCCAGCAACGACGCCGCGGCCAGCTGGCGCCGCTGCAGTTCGATCTGCTCCGTCAAGGCGGACAGCGCCTCGTCCTTCTCGCGAAGCTGGAGTTCAAGATCGCCGGATTGTGAGCGGACGCCGCCCGTCATAGGGCGCAATCTTGGCGGTGTTGGCTACGGAAGGGCCCCCGCGGAAATGATCGAGCATGAAGCTGCATCTGGCGGCGCACTCGATAAACTCTTCGATGCTGTAAAGCCGCAAGAAGATCGGCTTTCGGTCAGCATGGGCATGATGCGCCCCTGGATCAGGCGGGAGTTACCGAACTCTCTGTGACCGAACGATGCCGAGGATGGCGCGGTGATAGGGCAATCCTTCGCCTACCTGGGACGGAATTACCGATCAATAATGCTCACTTTCGAAAATACATCCCCCTCAGGCCGGCGCGTTGGCGCGTGACGATTGACGGTTACGAGTACGATGGCAGCCTGCCGATTGCCTCAAAAAGATGCATTGAATCGTTGCGATAAAACGAATTGAATAATCCGCTTCTCACTGTGTCGCCGGACTTGTAGTCCATAGCACCCACAGCCTAGTGACGGTGTGCAGATCGGACGGGCTCAGGCCGCGCGCACTCTCAAACTCTGGTCGACTGCGTATACCCGTCCGCCGGCCCGGCGCCGCCGACCTCGCTCCGGCGCAGGAGGTGATGCCCTTCGATCCAATGCCAGACACATAGACCCGGCAGACCGAGCGCCAGCTCGCGGACACGTTTGGTCAGGGAAATGGCCAGTGCCGTTTCGGCCGGCAACCCGAGTAACGCGCCGACCAGGACCAAACCGCCCTCAAGTGCCCCCAATCCCGCAGGAAGCATGAACGCCGCGGCGCGGACGCCGGAGCTGAGGCTTTCGAGGATCAGCGCATCGGTGATGTCGAGCGGCTGTCCCAGAACTCGCATCACCAGCCAGATTTCACCAGCTTCGACAGTCCAGGCGATGAGACGCAGGACGCCGGCACCCAATATGACCGGCCCTGCGCGATAGCATGCCACGACCGCGTCATCGATGGCCGATGCGCCGGCTTCCAGGACCGACAGCCATTGCTGCGGCAGCAGGCGCCGGGTCAACTTCGCAGAGATGCCGAATAGACCGCGATGCTGGAACACGGTGAACGCCGCAATGGTGACCAGGAATACAGCGGTGCCGACCAGCACGCCCGACGCAACGGCCGTCGTGGTGCGGTCGCTCGATCGCGTCAGCAGCAATAGCGCCCCCGAGATGACGAATATCATCTGGGTGGCCGCCCCAATGGTGATGTCCACGATCATGCTGGCGACCGCCTGCACGCCAGGCACTCCGCGCAGGTGGGCGAGGTGCATACCGGCGAAATCACCGCCGATGCTGGCAACCGGCAAAAGCGAGTTGATGGATTCGCGAATCCAGCGAATCCTGACAACGGCGATGAGGTCAGGACGAGTTGTTGGCGGCAGCAACTGGCGCCAGGAGAGCGCGCTCAACAGCAACGGAATAAGATGGAACAGGGTTATGGGGACGAGCCACCACCCAATCATGTGCAGAGAGTGAACCAGGTCGGCTGCGCCGTTGGCGACGATCAGGTACACCACAAGCAGAAAACCGAGGGCGGTGCCGACGATCAACGAACCACGGATCGGTCGGAATCGTCTTTCGGTCATGCCTTGGATTCGTGATCGCCTTGCGACGAAGGATATCGCCCACTCGAAGAACGATATGCCGGCGAGCCATCGGCTGCAATCGCCATGTCATACGCCCGGCGGCTTTCCCATCGGACGCCGGCTCATCAGTACCAGGCCGAAGTCCGGATCTTCCACCGAACCGGAAATTCGCCAACTTGGAGCGAAATCCCAAATGGAAGTTTCCGGCCGGATGTTCAACGGCCATGCCTGTCAAGCCTTGGTTTAGCGGAAAGCGCTCCTGCATTGATTGACTCAGGGGGCGTCGTGGGGGATACCTTGCAAGTGGGGAGGAGTCGAGGTGGGGACAGCCGCGGTAACCTCGCTCGCGCCGGGGGCACGTATCGGTGCAGGCGCTAGGCGATTTATTATGGTCGTAACCGGGGTCATCACCGGGCAGCGATTTTTTGCGGCCGACCCAGGCTTCCCGAGCTTCGGAGGAAGACGTCGCGCAGCCGCGGACAAGGATCGGAACTCTTCTGTCCCTGGATTGATATCGGTCCTCCCGCTCGAAAGGGGCGGAGTGATGGGTCTTCGCGGGGCCCGCCGATCGGAGCCGACGTGACCGCGAAGTTTTGGCTCGGAGCCCCTTCGACGGCGCGACACAAGGGGAAGGTCGCCCGTTTAGCTGCAACGCCCGCTTTGTTGTCAGCTTCACTCGACACGGGTGAGCCCAGAACTGAACCCAGCAGCGGCAACTCGCAGCCCACCATTTGGTTCGAGGCGGAGGATTTCCTTCGGTATTTTGACCATTTTCGCAATCCGACCGGCACCCAGCGGCTGTCGTTCGAGATTTACGGTGTGGCGAACATGCTGTACGGAGATTCCGGACGCGTGAGGTTTTGTCGACTCAGTGTCTTCACCAAACGGCTCCACGCGATCGGCTTCGAGGACCTGCGTTCCGCGTTTCTGAACCCGCTTGGCGCCACCGCTCCCTGGAAGACGTTTTGGGAGCCGGCCATATTCTGGGAAAGGTTCCCGAGATCGATTCCTGTGATCCTGAAAAATCCGCGATTTTTTCTTTCGATCTTCAAGTCTGCTTTCCGCGACCTCTTGGATATGTTGACCGGGCGGAATTCGTTCCATCGTCAGCTGCGCCGCGGCGATATGATCGTCTCGCTCGGCGCTGGTTGGGGAATTCCCGGCTATATGAAGCAAATGGCCGAGACCAAGCGGCGTTACGGAATCAAGTTCTCGATCTTCGTTCACGATGTCCTTCCAATGGAGTTTCCATCGTTCTTCGAACCGCGTCACGCTGCCCATTTTGCACATTGGCTCCGAGAGGCCATTTCCGTTGCAGATATTGTGCTCACCAATTCCAGGTATTCACGGGCTCGGCTGATCGAATTGAGTGCCAGGTCCGGCTGGCGACTGCCGCCGATCGAGGTGTTGGAGCCGGGCTCGGGTTTTATCGATCGGTTGCCGGCTCGAGGCCAGGCGATGGCGAGCCTTCCGGCACGCTACGTCTTGTTCGTTTCGACGATTGAAATTCGAAAAAATCACCGGCTGCTGGTCAGAGTTTGGCAGCGCCTGGTAGAGCGGTACGGCGCTGACCGCGTGCCGGCATTGGTTTTCGTGGGAATGCTGGGCTGGTCTTTTGAAGAGCTGTTGGCCGACCTTGCAGCGAGCGACTATCTGAATGGCAAGATCGTCATGCTGAAAGGTTTGTCCGATGCAGAATTGCACGAGGCTTACCGGCGCTGCCTGTTCACTGTCTTTCCGAGTTTCGGCGAGGGCTGGGGATTGCCGGTCGCCGAAAGCCTGGCGCACGGCAAGTTCTCCATCGTCTCAAATCGCACGTCGCTTCCCGAAGTGGGCGGCCACCTCGCCGACTATTTCGATCCGTCGGACGAAGAGGACGCGCTGGCCAAGATCGAACGACCGCTCCTGGAGCCCGCTTATCTGGCGACGCGTGAGGCGCAAATCCGGGCCGAATATCGTCGACGAACCTGGAACGATTGTGTCCATGCGCTGATGGGAGCCTTCACGCGCAGTCATCGCGACGGCACCACCGATCGAATCGCGGAGGCAGATCGGCAAGCTGGCGTGCGGTCCGTCGGTGATGTTTCCTGTGCCTGACGGCGAACCGGTCTCGGCAGGCTCCTGCTCCGGAGCAGATCCGCGTCAACCAATGCCCGGTTCGGCGGCGTGGCGATCCGGCGGGTTCATTTGTCGCCGCCCGGATCGTCAAGCCCGCTGGTGGCCGGGGACTCGGTCTCCCGGGGCAATCCGACTGCCTCGCGCAATTCGGCTCGCCGCGTCTGGTAATAGCCTGAACGGATAAAGCTGTAGAAGTCGATGGAAGCGTCTTCGGCTTGCCGCAGTTGGCCAAGTCTATCCGTCGCATCGATGCTCGTCGTGCCCGCACTGACCGCAACTTGCGTCACCGTTGAGGCGATATTTAATCCGATGAGCCAACCCAGCGGGTCGGCGGCCACATCGACGATCGAGCCGAAGGCATCGCGCGCCGTGGCCGGCCCCATATAGGGCAGAACCACATACGGACCGTCGCCCACTCCCCAAACGAACAGGGTCTGCCCAAAATCGCCGGTCTGCTGACCAGCGCCTCCGCGGCCCGCCACGTCGAACAGTCCGCCCACGCCGACGGTTGTATTGAGAACGAAGCGGGCGGCCGTGGTGGCGGCCGCGTTCAGGCGCAGTTGCAGCACGTCGTTGACGAAGATCCGCGGCTCCTTCAAATTCGAATTCAGATCATGCAGGCGGTCGTGCACGGGGCCGGGCAGCTTCTTAACGACGTCCGACAGGGGCCCCAACGTTTGCTGATTCAGGGCCAGGACTTTTCGATTCCTCGCCTCATCGGGGTCGCTGATCGGCAACGACGCGTTTCTCGGCATCGAGGCACAGGCAGCCACGAGTAACGACAATAGGCACGCGATCGCTCCTTGGGCCGACGTTCGACCGAGACCCATGTTCTTTCTCTGTCCGTGCCTTCGCGAGATGGTTATCACATACCCGTTGTCGCGACTGTTACTTCTTTGCATCAGCGCCTGTAAATTTGCCCTTAAATTGCCCAGATCGCTTCGGCTGGGTGGCCAGAAGAGCCGGCTGAAAGAGCACCGCGGCGGCAAGCGTCGTCAGCAGCGACAGGGCCATCAGTTTGCCCATGCTCGATGTCCCGGGGTGATGCGAGAAGCACAGGCTGCCGAACGCGATGGCGGTTGTACAGGCGCTGAAGACGATGGCGCGCGTGAGGCTCGATTGCAGGAAGTTCGTCCCCCCCGATCGCCACGCCACGATGTAGTAGATCTTGAAGGCGACGCCGACGCCCAGCAGCAGCGGCAGTGCGATCACGTTCGCAAAATTGAGCTGCAAGCCGATGAGCACGCAGATCTCGAGTGTGACCACGATGGCAACGAGCAGCGGCACCAGCGTCAACGCGACATCGACCCAGCGGCGCAGCGCGACCAACAGGATCAGTGCGATCAACACCAGCGACAGGACGCCGGCCTGCAGAAATGCCTTGATGACGGTCGCGGCCGCCTCGATGATGAAAACCGGCTGGCCGGTAGCCTCCGGGGCAACACCACGCACGGCCACAACGAACCGACGCAGGACCGTGTTGTCGTTGCCATCCCCCTTCGGCGCGACCTCGACCCGGCCGACGCCCTCGGCAGACACCCAGTTGCCCTTCAGCGCGGGCGGAAGGGTCGCGATGCTCACGGGCTCGGCATTGAGGAGATTCCTTACCTGACGCAGCATCGTCCGCAACGGCGTGATGAGCGCGCGGTCGGCTTCGCTCAGGACGGCCGGCGGCGCGTTCGCCAGGGCGGTCAGCGCGGCCGCGAGGCGGCGAGCTTGTACGGCGGCCGGACTATCGAGGCCATCCGTCGCTTCGGATAGATCGGCGATCAGCTTTCCGATCGCCGCCCCCGTCTCCGCCTGCGTCGGTTCTGGACCGATCCCGCCGGGATTGAGCGTGTTCCGCAGAAAAAAGCCCGCGTCCTCGATCAAGGCCAGCTTGGCGTCCTGATCCTCGGGAACAAAACTCTGCAGCGACAGCACCCGGCCAACCTCCGGCAATTTCCGGAGCCTCTCGACCGTAGTGGAAACCTGGGCAGGGTCGTTTCCGAGGATGTCGATCGTGTTCGGACTGGTATCGGGATCGTTCATCAAGTCGAGCAGGGTTGCGACCGATTCCGTATCCTTCGCCCGCAGATTGATCGGATTGAAGTCGAACCGCAAACCCGCGAGCAGCGGCAGACCGAGAATCGCAACAGCGAGCGTCGTGCCGATGACCCAGTTGCGCTGTTGCTCCAGAAAGCGGTCCACGGGCGCCAATGCGGCAAAACCGATCGCTCTTGGCTCAGGAGGCGGCTTGAGGACCGCGAGCAAGGCAGGAAGCAGGGTCAAGGTCGTTGCCAGCGCAATGATGATGCCAACCCCGGCGATCAGCCCGAGCTCGGAAAGGCCGCGATAGGCTGTCGGCAGGAACGAGAAGAATCCTGTCGCGATCGAAGCGGCTGCGAGGAGAAGCGGGGCCCCGATGCCGCGTGCCGTCGCCGCAAACGCTTGGTCGAGGTCGAGACAGGCATGCCGCTCGGAGCGATAGCGGACGCAGAACTGAATTCCGAAATCGACGCCGAGGCCGACAAAGAGTACGGCGAACGCGACCGAGATCAAGTTCAGCGTACCCACCATCCAGAGGCCCGTGGCTGCCGTATAGAGCAGACCGCAGACGAGATTGACAAACACCGCCAGGATGAGCCGCGCCTTCCTCAGCGCGAGCCACAGCACCAGGCCTACGAGCAGCAGTGTGACGACACCGTTGAGCATGGCACCGTCGGCGACGGTGGCGAACTCCTCGTCCGCAAGAGCAACCGGCCCGGTGAGGCGCACCGTCACCCCATTCTCTGGCGTGAGACCCCGCCTGGACGCCGCTTCGCGTATGGCCGCAATCGCTTTGCGACCGGGCTGAATATCGGTGAAATCGAGCACCGGTTCGATGTTCACGAAGCGGCGCAGCTCCGAAGGCTTTGGCTCCTCGCCGGCGATCAGCTTGCGCCATGAGAACGAAGCGTGCTTTCCCTCGTCGATGAGCTCCAGCGCACTTGCGAGCGCGTCGAGCGCCGGCGTGAGCGAGTCGAGCTTTGCCTTTCCCAGGCGAACACCCTCGATCGACTGCGAGAAGGTACGAAAGACGCCGCGTAGCGTCGGATCGGCGGCGAGCGTCCCGAGAAAAGGTTCCGCAGAAATCAGGTCGGCGGTAGCGCGCCGTACCTTCTTCAGGCTGAGAAAGAGAATGCCGTTGCGCTCGAAGAACTCGCCGCCGTCAGGACGGCTGACCTTGCGGATCAGGTCTGACCGGGACGCGATCTCGTTGACCAGCACATCCGCGGCCTCATCGGCGGCCTCCGGGGTGGCGGCATCGACGACCGCGATCAGCTGGTCGATCTGTTGCGGGAACTGGGCATTCAGCTTCGCTTCCTGCTGGCGCCATGGCAGCGAGCTCGAAAGCAACTGCTTGCTGTCGGTACTGATGGCGAAATGCCGGGTGAAATAGTCTGCCGAGGCCGCCGCCAGAAGCAGGAAGACTAGCATCACTGGCCATGCGTAACGAATCGAAAAGCGCACCAGCCATGTGATCGCGGCTACGGGCCCAGACTCGAGATTTCCCGTCAAAGATGGCATCCGATCGTCATATCGCGCGCAATAAGTAGCCATTCCGTCAACGCGACGCGAGCCCGTCATGAAGGTCGGCCGACCCGCACGGTCTCAACCAGCGGGACAGGCGTACCCTTCACAAATTCGCGCGTTGAAGTAAAGTGCGGCCCCACCCGGTGAAATGCGTGATAAGCGGGGGTTGCGGCGACGGCCCGAGGGCGAATGCCTCGCCGAGCTGCGCCAGTCCGCGTTCGATGTTCAATTTCGGAACTAATGTTGGGCTTGAAAAATGCATGCCATCATGCGGCCGCAAATCCTCTGCGGCAGTTGCGGCTGCGGGCGAGTGCGATCGCGAAACCCAAGGGCAATTTTCTCCAGACGGAAGCTGTGGTGACGAATGATGGCGACGAAATGTTTCATGCCCCGCCTGAGGGCCATGTTCGTGCGGTGTGTCTTTGGCCTCTTTTTGCTCGTCTCATTTGACTTTTTGCCGCTGGCCGCCCAGACGCCAAATGAGTCCGTGGCAAAAATCGAAGCCTATTATCAGCAGCTGATGCCGACCATTCAACAGGCTGCGCGGCTCAGTGTGGTTGAGCGCGACAGGCGCTTCACGCCGGTCTTCAGCGCGGTGTTCGACATTCCGACGATGACGCGGCTGGCGGTCGGTCCACCCTGGAGGGACTTCTCGGCACAGCAGCAGGCGGCCGTTCGCGACGGCTTCGCCCGCTTTATCGTCGCCGATTACGCCAGCCAGATCAAAGATTATTCAGGCGAACGCTTCGTCGTTGATCCGCAGCCGACTCCGGAAGCGCGCGGCGGCGGTGAAATCGTCAAGACCAAGCTTTTGCAATCCAATGGCCGCACCGTGAGCATCAACTACCTGGTCCGCGGCGGCCGGGTGGTCGATATCTATCTCAACGGAACGATCAGCGATCTCGCGCTGCGGCGCGACGAGTTCGCCTCGATCATCACCTCAGGGGGCGCCGATGGATTGATCAAGAAATTGCAGGAACGAACTGAGAGTCTGCTTGGAAAATAAATGAGCGCGGAGATACCTATCAAATTTGCTCTTGACATAAACGTTGATATCAACGTATATGGCGATGATGTTGAAACTTGATCTTTCCCGAGAAACGGCGCGGCTCGTTCGCGATACCTGCATTTGTTATAATTTGCAGCGGGCGGCGCGCTACTATGCACGGCGTCACGACGAGGCGTTGCGGCCCGCTGGGCTGACCAATGGACAATTCGCGGTGATGATGATGATGATGCGACCGAACTCGCCGACCATCACTGCCCTGGCGGGCGAGATGGCGATGGACCGAACAACCCTGACAGCCCTGATCAAGCCGCTGGAGCGCAGGCGTTTGGTCAAGGCGTCGGTGGATAGCGAGGATCGACGTCAGCGTCGCCTTGCATTAACGGCGGAAGGCCGACGCGTTCTTGAGCAGGCTCTCCCGCTTTGGCAATCCGTGCAGCAAGAGGCCAGCGGGTCCGAGCGAGCCGCTATACCTAAACTGATCAACGCTCTCGCACTGGAGTAGTCGACAATGAACCATAACGACAGTAATCAGTCAGATACGTTGATATCAACTAATAGAGGCAAGCTGGGGATCAACATATGACCGCGTTCATCGTCACCAGCGCAGCCGACCCGACCCGCAAGACCGAACGTCTCGCTCGATTTGGAGGAGAGATCAATCGAATTCGACGAAGCGCTTCACGACGATCCGATCGAGCATCTCGACCATCGCCTACGATAGCTTGAGAGATCAGTTGGCGGCGCTGAGTCAAAGTAGAAAGGCGCCAATGAGCTGACGAAAGAACCCCAATCCCGATCAATTCAACCCCGAATTAGAGGCAGCTATGACCCACCCGACCATCCTTGTTACCGGTGCGACCGGCAAGACCGGCAGCGTCGTCGTCAGTCAGCTTCGTGCAAGAAACTATCCCGTGCGTGCGCTCGTCCGAGCGGTTGATGCACGCAGCAAACAACTCGAAGCTCTTGGCGCCGAGGTGGTTGTTGCCGACATGTATGATCCTGATCAGCTGTTTGATGCGATCCGGGGAACGCAGCGGGCGTATTTCGTTCCGCTGATCAACCCCTTCATGATCCAGAGTGCAACCGCCTTCGCGGTCGCCGCCCGCGAGGCAAAGCTCGAACACATTGTCCAGATGAGCCAGTGGACCTCGCACCGCGCGCACCCGACCGCCATGACGCAGCAGACATGGCTCGTTGACAAGCTATTTGCTCAGATTCCGGGCGTAGCGCATACGATTTTTAATCCCGGCATGTTCGCCTACAATTTCCTGACGACCATCGATTTTGCAGCGCTTCTTGGCATATATCCCATTATATCCGGCGATGGTCGCGCGGCACCCATCTCAGATGAAGACATGGGCCGGACGGCCGCGGTATTGCTGGCGGAAGGTCCCGACAAGCATTCGGGCAATCGCTATCGCCCAACCGGACCGCAGCTTCTCAGCGGGCGGGAAATGGCGGGTATTGTTGCGAAGGCCGTCGGCCATAAAGTTTTACCGATAAATCTGCCATTCTGGATGCTGGGCAAGGTCGCCCAGCAGCGTGGTATCGATCCATACCTGATCTCGGTGCTGCGCTACTACATGGAAGACATGAAACGTGGAACATTCTCATTTGAGGGCGGCGTGACCAATGTCGTCGAGGAACTCACCGGGACGCCAGCGGAAAGTTTCGAGACAACGGCGCGTCGCTATGCGGCATTGCCTTTCGCAAAGCAGACATTCGGCAATCGGCTGAAGGCCTTTATCAATTTCAATATGACGCCGTTTTATCCGGGCTACAACTTCGACAAATGGGATCGCATGAAAGGCTTTCCAATACCGCGCCATCCCAGTCTGTCAATCGACGATGAGCAGTGGCGCACCGAACACGCAGAGCAGATGCGCAGAGGGTCCAACATCCGGTCACTGCGGACGACCAGCGTGGCGTGATCGAGCGTGAAAACCAACAAAGAGAGATTGATCAAATGACCGCGCTTCTGTTTGGCTCGTTTCTGGCATTTATGCTCGCAGTCGTGACAGCCTGCATACTTCGCTATCTGTCTCGCGGGACAGCAACTGCCGTTCTCGCGGGACTGGCCGTCTGGATCGCTTATGTCGGGCTGCTGTCATATCTCGGGGTGGTCAGCAACCCCGCGATGCGGCCGCCCGGCGCCGTGTTGATCGTATTGCCGGTATTTTTGTTCGTGCTTCTCGGTTTGGTCAAGACGTCGGCGGCGCTGCGAGTGGCGCTCGCATTTCCTGCGTGGCTTATTCTAGGTCTTCAGAGTTTTCGTATCGGCGTCGAGCTTCTTCTGCACCGGATTTGGCTCGACGGACTGATCCCGCGACTGATGACCTACGAGGGTGGCAATGTCGACATCTTCATAGGTCTGTCGGCGCCGATCATCGCCTGGGCGGCAGCAAAGGGCCGCACAGGTCAGAAAGTGGCTCTTGGATGGAACGTGCTGGGGCTGTTGGCGCTGGCAAACGTCATGGTCCGCGCAGCGCTGACCGCGCCCGGCCCGATGCAGCTGATCCACGCCGAAGTCCCCAACCTTGCGATCGGCATGTTCCCGTTCACGTTCGTGGCCGGCTTCTTCGCCCCGCTCGCCGTCATATTGCACGTGCTTTCGATCCGCGCGCTTCGGCAGGCGCTTCGTCTGGGTGCGACCTCGCTCAAACCAGCGGGTGCGGCAGCTTAGTACGAGTCATCAGAGGATTATTAAGTCAACAAGCGAATGGAAGGGAGTACATAAAATGAATTCATCTTTGGATATCGTGAGAAATCACTATCAGGGCGGGATATCGGATCCGGTCGGTTTGATCGAGAAACTCCATTCCACAATCGATCAGATAAAGAGCGACTCCGTCTCGGCTGTCGAATTAGCTGGTCTCGATCAATTTCATGTCGGTGGGCTGCCGGCCACGATCGAACTTGCAAATCGCGCTGCCGTACAGGCCGGCATGCGGGTGCTGGATGCCGGTTCAGGTCTCGGTGGGCCTGCGCGGTATCTAGCCGAATCATTCGGCTGCCGAGTTGTCGGAGTGGACTTGGCTCCGCACTACGTGGCCATCGCGAACGCGCTAGCGCAGCGGGCGGGGCTCGCCGACAAAGCGTCGTTTCAGATTGGAGATCTCGCGGCTTTACCGTTTGCCGACGCTACGTTTGATCTGGTCTGGACACAGCACGTCGTGATGAATATCAGCGAGCGGGATGGTCTTTATAAGGAACTGCGCCGTGTTTTGAAGTTGAAGGGGAAATTGGCGTTTTACGACGTGCTTGCCGCCGATGCGGGTCCGCAGCCGTTTTACCCTGTGCCCTGGGCCGAAACTCCAGAAGCCAGCTTCTTGCTCACGGAAGACGAGACAATTGCCAGCGTCGAGCGTTCGGGCTTCGAGATACTTCACTGGAACAACGTGACGGAGCAAGCGATGGGCTGGATGGCTCGCCAGCAAACGGGTGCGGCGCCTGTAGGATTGGGACTGGTGGTCGGCGCGAGGCTCGGTGAAATGGTCGCTAATTTCAGGCGCAATCTCGTGGAGGGTCGCGTAAAGCTTGTTATGTGCATTGCCGAGGCACTCTGAGTATCTGCGCGCGGATGAAGCGGTCGGTAATCCGCGCGGATAAAGGCAAGGCAGTGCCGGTTCAAGCGGCCAACGTGTGTTGGGCGCGTCTTCAAATCTCTGCGACGGGCTGCTCTTGCTATGACCGCGCGCCGTACCTCAGACTTTCTCCGTCATCCGAACACACCGAGCGCGACTTGCTTATCATCCCGCTTGCGCCAGCGTTCTGAGCCTTTCTCCTTGACTTCACGTGATCCGCTTCATCGCCCGCCAGCTTGGCGCGGGCGCAGGCCTCGCCGCGCTCAGTCCAGGACTGCGATGCGCCGCGCGTTCGCGCGGGTAAGCTGCGGGTGGGCCCGGACACCGCGACGGGGAGTTCATGCCAAAGCGCGCCCGCAACGCCCGACTGAACCGGCGCGTGCCGCCGAGGCCGCAGCACTTGACGATTACCTTCAGCGAGTACCCCATCCTTCTTGCCTGCCAGAATGAGCCGGACGGCCTCGTCCCGCCGAATCTTCATTCGCTACCAGGGGCTAAAATACAACTATTGATTGCGTATCGCATACCGTGCTACAATCACTGCCGGCGTTTTGCCGATCATCGGATAACGGCTTGAGCGATTGGCCAAGCATTGAGCGGCTTTAACAACGCCCGGCAAACGAACCACAAATTACAGGAGGTTGAAAATGCCTGAATCCGATATTGAATTTCCCTTCAACCACACCGGCGAATTCACCATCACTACGGGCCTCGCCGGCGCGCCGACCCTGAGGGCAATGTTGTCGGTGCCCAGGAACAGCAGCACGGTTACCGGGCACGGCCTGCTGACACAGGCGATCAACCCACCGCTGCACGCAAATACCGCTTTCCATGGGCTGGTCACCCAAGAGGTCTTCGGCGGCCAGAGTCATCAGATGTATTCGTTGCAAGGGGTGCCGTCGCCGCCGCACACTGGCGCCAGCTATGTGACCCAACTTGCTATCACGCTCGAAGGAATTTGGGGAAAGACGGGAAAGGCCAGCTACAGCTATCTGCACGGCGGCGGCCACGGCCCGATTCAGCACGTCCAGAACGTGCCGGTCAAGGTGAGGTGGCTGTTAGGGGAGTAACTGCGGCGTGCCCGCCGGCTCTGCAGCGCACCGCGCCGCAAAGGCGGCGCGCTGCGCTACGTCCGGGGGCACGATTTGGATGCGCGGACGCTCAATACCATCCCGCACGGCGGCCTGTTTGTTCGAAACATCTTGGAACGTCCTCCAACTTGTCCCACCGAGAGGGGCGGATCGCGATCGTCACGAACGCGGGATGAGGGGCGGTGGACGCGGCAGCGTCAGGCGTACGGTGAGTCGCAGGGCATGGCGCGATACCAATTCAGAGCAGACGCCAGCGTGTGGTCCATGCTGAACCGGCGAATATTGTTGGCGGCCTCGGACTCGGAAACCTTGCCTCGGTAAGCCCCCACGACAAGCCTCGGGGTCGGCTTTCTTTCCCAGGCGGTCGCGCAATCCTGTGATCAAGGCTTTTGGTTTTTCTGCCAACATCAGACTTATTGATTCGATTTTGTTCGCGATTGGGAGTAATCGAAACCTCCTTCAAAAAACCATCCGTTACGACTACGACCAGGAATAACAACTTGCCATCGGCCTCGCCCAGCCCGGCACTGACTGCTTTTCCGGCGGTACTTTTCTCTGCAATTCCTACTGCATCAGAAAGATAAACGCCGGCGATTCTAAAGTCGTCGAGCTCAAGCTTATTTTTAACGTCGAGGCTCGATACGGGCACTACAACTCCGCCTTCCATAATTTTTCCTGTCCATGCGTCGATGGTTCCGCTCCAAGTCTCGTTGCCGTGATAGGCCTTTATTTTATAGACCAGATTGCCGGCTCTACCATCAAAGCTAACGTCGATCACCTTCGCTCCTGGCGTGTGCCTTTCGGCTGTCGCGATTGCATCGTGGATCGAAACCGGCACGTTCGCGAACACTTTGATTTCTTCACGGATCGCGGCCTGCTCCGCTTCACTGTATTCTGGTGTCGCTGGCGACCCTGTAGCGTGCTCGGATTGAAGTGCGAGCGCTTGAATAGGAAGTGCGGCCAACAGGGTAAGACAAAACCCGGTTAACACTGAGCCGACAAGAATTGATCGCTTCATTTGTTGATCACACGGTTTCCGTTATCGACGATGCCGGGTGCATCACCAAAGAGTTCAGTATTTAATTGTTGCGGATGGCGCTACCAGCATCGGAAACTACTCAGTCACTCGCTGCACAGATACGCGCCAGCGTGCCGTTAGTCTTCTGCAAGTATTTATTCCTGTCTCAGCCGTATCTGCAGCAGGATCGCTCCCAACGGCGCTGACAAAAAATGCTGCAAATTGAGGCAGCGATATCACCAAGTCAGTACGCGATCTCACGATCAAAGAAGGTCCTTGTTCAATCAGCCTTCACTCGACAGGGTGTGGCTGGTCCGACCGGCAAGGGACGAAGACGTCGAGAAATTGTCAAAGGATCCAACATAGCTTGGAACCTCTCCAACACAAGTTCATTTGATAAGATCGGACACCCGCCAGTTGGAGCTACCTCATCGACGCCTCAATCATCACTGCGCTTGCGGCCATCGGAGGGTCTGCGATCGGTGCATTTGCATCGTTCGGCACCACCTGGCTCACCAGCCACAACGAGACACGGGTTCGGATGTTGATTTCGGACCGGGCGCGGCAGGAAACGCTCTATGGCGACTTCATCGAGCAAGCGTCAAAAACCTACGCGGACGCGCTGGAGCACAACATCGAGAATGCCGTTCAGCTCGCTCCCCTGAGCACGCTGGTCAATCGAATCCGCCTCTTCGCTCCCGAGAAGATCGTCGAAACGAGCGAGGCTGTTCTTTTTAAGACAATGGAGGCTTATCTGGCGCCTAATATCAAGGTCCGGGATTTTCACGACCCGGGCCGGGGCCGCAACTTGGATATCCTGCGAGAATTCAGCGCGGCCTGCCGAAAGGAGCTGCAGAGCATGTCGCTCGCCAAAGAATAGGCGAGCGCGGCCGAAATATACTTGCACGAAAGAGCGGACGGCTTGGGATGTTGCGCTTGGACGGAATGACGGCGGGGATGCCTTGCGCATCGAGGTCGGCGAGGATGGGCGGCTAAAGCCCTGATATCCATGTGCGAGGGACAGTAGGGCGTGGAGAATCCTGAAGGATGACGCTGCGCTTCCCTCTTCCTATCATCTCGCTCCCACCGCACTTCCCATCAAAGACGATGGAACTAAGCTTCTTTAGGAAGTGTTAAGCGAGACGGTATCGTTCGGATAAGTTTTGCGTGGAACAAAGATATCGGCCCAAGTTGGCTGTTTTGGATACCTACCCCAAGGAAACATCGTCAGCCGCGTCGCCGTTGACCGGACAACCGAAAATTGAAAAACATGACGGCCAGCTACACAGTGGCAAGCTATCTGATCGAGCGACTAAAGGAAGTCGGAGTTGAGCACGTGTTTGGCGTGCCTGGCGACTATGCTTTTCCGTTCTTAGACGAAATAGAGGCCGAGCCGACGATCAAATGGGTCGGCGTGTGCAACGAGCTGAACGCCGCCTACGCCGCTGACGGCTACGCGCGCGTTCGGGGCATGTCAGCAATCGCAGGATCCTGCGGCGTGTTGGAAATGGGCGCTGGTGGTGGCGTCGCGGGCGCGTTCGCCGAGGAAGTGCCGCTCCTGGTGATCTCCTGCTTTCCAAGCACCGACGAAATCGCGCAGCGAACCTTTACGCATCACAGCATTCGCGGTCGTTTCGACCTCTTCCAATCGATGATGGCTCCCATCACCGCGTCGCAAACCATGCTGACTGCCAGTAATGCATGTGAACAGATCGACGACGCCATCAAACAGTGCTGGGCGCTGAAGGCGCCTGTTTACATACAGTTTCCGCGCGATATTCAGGAGCTTGCCGCAGCAACACCGATCTCGCCGCTTGTACTTGCCGAACCTCAAAGCGACCGCGCGGAACTGGAACGCTTCGTCAACCGAGCTCTACAGATGCTGCGATCGGCGGAGCGGCCTGCAATTTTGTTTGACTACCCAGTCGCTCGGCTGGGGCTGACAGAACGGGTGCAGACTCTATCTGACTTGACCGGCATCCCCTTCGCCACAACGCGGACTGGCCGATCCGGAAACGTAGATCAGACGCGTTCCGGATATCTGGGTCTTTATGGGGCGCCCCCGAGATCCGGTGAGATTGGCTTGCAGATCGATACTGCCGATGCGCTGATTCGAATTTGTTTGCGGCACGACGAAACCAACCACGGTTCTGCGGATCCGGCCCTCTGCGCGCCCCGCCTGATCGACTTACAGGCCGCCAGCGCGACTGTTGAAAGTGATGTTTACGCGCCTGTCGCCGCCCGGGATGTCCTCGATCGTCTCTGCACCGAACTTCCCAGGGCTCGAACTGTCGCGAACGACAGCACCGTCGCCCCTTCAGGCCCATTCCTCCCCAAGAGCGGCGTAGCCATCACACAAGACAGGCTTTGGCAGGCCTTCAGTGCGTTTATAGAGCCGGACGACACGATCGCGATCGACTACGGCACCGCTCAAGCCGTCGCGCAGCTTACACTGCCTGTACGGACCAGGACATTGATGCAGACGAACTGGGAAGCCATTGGTTATACTACCCCCGCGGTCCTTGGCGCGCAGATAGCCGACCCCAGTGGTCGTTATATACAGCTCATTGGAGACGGCGCCTTTCAGGAAACGGCTCAAGAAATCTCGACCGTGATCCAGCATGGTCTCGCGCCCATAACGCTCCTATTGAACAATGCGACTTACGAGATCGAAAATCTCACTCACAAGTGCGCCCCGGTCCACAAGAACTACAATCGAGTGCATGGTTGGGATTATAGCAAGCTTCCCAGTGTGCTCGGTCCGAAAGGGAGGCCCTTGGGCGTCCGTGCGGAGACCGAGGACGAATTATGCTCCGCGCTCGAGGCGGCCGCTGCGGCGCACAGAGACGGCCGCTATAGCCTCATCGAGGTTATCCTCGCACCCGGAGACGTCGCGCGCGTGCTCGCCAAGTCTATGGGCCTCCAGAAATAGCAGAATGGCGCGGCTTGCGCAGATAAAGTGGCATCGAAGAGCGCCTGCCGCCGGCTTATGCCGCGGTGTGCATCCGCCTCGAAACGGGCCCCCCAGCGATACCGCGCCATTGAATTTACCTAGTGTTCTGTCGTCAAAATGTCTGAGCCAAAGTCTTATGGCTCCAAAGAGGAGCCTTGAATCAGACGTTTAGCCGGTAGGGAATCCCAGCCGCCATTTTGACGACAGAACCTAGGAGGATCCGCAGGCTTGAGGATTCGATTTGTGCGATGTCTGGGGCTGCTCGCAAGCGGAGCGGGTTGGTTTCCCGGCGCCAATGTGAATTGTTTAGCAGACAGCGGGTAAGCCCGTACGCCCAAGTCCAGATTTGAACAATTCTCTACAGTTCTCCGGATTTGTGTGCTTGGCGGATGGCCGCGATGCCGGCCTTTATGAAAGTTAGATAGAGTTTGATCAGGGCTTCAGATTCCGCTTCTGAGCGGTTCGAAGTCTGAAGCATCGTTTCAAACATTTCGCGGTCAGCTATGGCCATTAAAAGGCAGGGAGCAAGAACGGTCAAAAACGTTCGCCCGACAAGGGGATCGTTTGGATCCGCCTCGATAACCTCTGCCAAAATTTGACGACCGATATTAATCTTGGGAAGGGTCTCGGTCTGCATGAATGCTTCCTTCATGGGAGATGGTGATACAATCTCCCGAGAGAGCAGTTTCATTTCCCACGATTTCGTAACGGGTGCCGTCAGCCAGCGCATGATTGGCCTTAAAAATTCAATCAGCTTTTCCTCGGGACTCAGATCGCTGTCAGCGATCGCCTGAGCCTCATAAATCGTGGAGATGCGGCTGCCGGCGAGAGCCAAGACCGCAGCATAGAGCGCGTCGATACCGCCGAAATGGTAGTTGACCGCGGCTGTGTTCATGCCTGCACGGGCGCAGATCTCTCGACTCGTCGTCCGATCAAACCCCTTATCGGCAAACAGCTCGCCAGCCGCCTCAAGCAATTGATCTCGGGCTCGCTTTCCGGCGCCACGCGAAATGGAACCAGGGGGCTGTATCTGTTGCCGGGTGATTTCCATCATTTTTCAATATAGGCCTTGAAACATCCTTGTCAAATTCTAATTTGTATTTGATATTGTAATTTGAAGCGTTTCTGGCGCTGGAAAGGTCCACCGTGTCACGGCTCGATCAAGACAAGATTGAATATGGAAACACCGCCGCGAGCTCCGGTCCGGCGAAAGCTATTTCCGGCGACGATCATCTCCCCGCCGTGACTGAAATGCCTCAGAAGCGCCCCGGCGCACCCGATGGTCGAAAAGAGCGCAACAGGGCCGAGCCCGTTCGGCCCGACGGCGGCCCTAACCCGTCCGACAACAAAACCGATCCTCCGGCCCTCAAACCTCGGAAGAAAACGATCGTCATCGCAGCTCTTGCAACGATCGCTTTGATCACGGCAGGCGGATGGTACTACTTCAGCACCAAAGACATCGAGAGCACCGACGATGCGCAGGTCGCCGGCAACGCCGTGACAATTGCGCCAAAGGTGTCGGGGCAGATCACCGAACTTGCGGTGAGCGATAACCAGCGAGTCAAAGTTGGCGATTTGATCGCCAGCATCGATCCGCGCGACTATGTCGCGGCGCTAGACCAGGCGCGCGCCAATCTCGCTATCACCAAGGCGCAACTTGCAAACGCCCAAGCCAATCTGGAAATGACGCGGATTACCGCGCTAGCCAAACTCGATCTGGCGAAAGCCCAGGTCGACGCCGCGATGGCAAGCCGAGATATTGCTCAATCGAATTTGCGCCGGCAGAACTCAATGAGCGATCTGGCAACTACCGTGCAGAACAAGGAGCAGGCATCATCGACTGCTCGCTCCGCAGTGGCGACCGTCATAGCCAACGAAGCGCAGGTCAAGATGGCCGATCTGGTCGATGATCTTGGCGCGCAGGCAGCGGCGCAGGTCGATCAGGCCAAAGCGCAGGTCGACCAGGCGGCGGCGCAATTGACGACCGCCGAACTCAATCTGACTTATACAGAGATCAGAGCGCCGCAAGACGGCTGGATCACCCACCGCAACGTGCAGGTCGGAAGCTACGTACAGCCAGGCCAGGCGTTAGTTTCGCTGGTTGCGCCCGATATGTGGATTGCCGCGAACTTCAAGGAAAATCAGCTGAACCGGATGCGGCTCGGTCAGGAAGTCACCATCAAGATCGACGCTTTCAAGGACATTCGGCTCAAGGGCCACGTCGATAGCCTACAAATGGGTACCGGCGCCGTGTTCACAACTTTTCCGGCAGAGAACGCGACCGGCAACTTTGTCAAGATCGTTCAACGCATCCCTGTAAAGATAGCCATCGACAGCGACACCGATCCCGAGCGCCCGTTACCGCTCGGCCTCTCAGTTGAACCCGAGGTGCATCTGAAATGAGTACCTCAACCGCAGCTGAAAACAGCACTTGGCGCCCGGGCGCGAATCCCTGGTTGATCGCAGTTGTCGTGACGCTCGCCGCGTTTATGGAAGTGCTCGACACCACGATCGTCAACGTGGCGCTTCCGCACATCGCCGGGTCGCTGTCGGCGAGCACGGACGAAAGTACCTGGACGCTGACCTCCTATCTCGTTGCCAACGGTATCGTGTTGCCGATTTCCGGGTTTCTTACTCGCCTTTTCGGTCGTAAACGGTTCTTCCTGATCTGTATCGCTATGTTCACCGTCGCCTCGTTTCTTTGCGCGACGGCGAGCAGTCTTCCCCAGATCATCATATACCGGTTGATGCAGGGATTTTTCGGAGGCGGCCTGCAGCCGAGCCAGCAGGCGATCATTCTTGATACGTTTCCGTCCTCCAAACGCGCTCAAGCCTTCTCCGTGACCGCAATTGCGACCATCGTCGCTCCGGTTCTCGGTCCCACGATTGGCGGATGGATTACCGATAATTACAGTTGGCGGTGGATTTTCCTCATTAACGTGCCGATCGGCTTGCTCGCGGTGATCGGCGTCGCCATGCTCGTCGAAGATCCGCCACATCTTGCGAGCGATCGTGGGCGGCCATCGGTCGACTATGTCGGGCTCGGCTTCATCATTCTGGCGCTCGGCTCTTTCCAGGTGATGTTGGATCGGGGCGAGGATGCCGACTGGTTTCAATCGACGTCGATCTGCGTTCTTGCGGCCATGGCAGCAGTAGGTCTGATAGGCGCAATATCATGGCTATTGTGCGCCAAAGAGCCGATTGTCAATCTCCGCGTTTTTGCCGATCGGAATTTCGCGCTCGGTTGCGTGACGATGGCAGCGATGAGTTTCGTCCTTTACTCGAGCTCGGTGTTAACGCCTCAACTTGCTCAGCAAGGCCTCGGATATACGGCAACCCTTGCGGGACTGGTGCTGACGCCCGGCGCCGCCGCCCTTATCGTATTGATTGTAGTGGTGGGAAAAATAATACCGCATGTCCAGACTCGATACATCATCGTGTTCGGCTTTTTGTTTTTGAGCGGCGCATTTTACTACTCATCAGGCCTTACGCCAAACATTGATTTCGGAACGCTGGTGAAGATGAGAATTGCGCAAACTCTCGGACTCGGATTCCTGTTTGTTCCAATATCCACGATCGCTTATCAAACCCTGTCGCCGCGGCTCAACGCGGACGCAACCGCGCTCTTTACGATGTTCCGCAATGTCGCAGGCTCGGTCGGCATCTCGGTCGCGACCGCCCTCGTAACCACTCAAACTCAGGTCAGAATGGCTTATCTTTCTCCAAATCTTACGAGCCTTTCCGAGCCCTACCGTCAAACGCTCGCCGCCATCACTCAAACGCTAAGGCTGGTGGGAACGCCCGCCCTTCAGGCCGCGCAAGGTGCTATAGGCTCGATTTACCAAGAGTTACTGAGCCAGGCACAGCTCCTGGCTTACGCAGACGCATTCACCGCGTGCGCCGTAGCCTCTCTTCTGGTGGCGCCGCTCGCGTTTTTCTTTTCTGCTTCCAAAGCAGGAAGCGGCGTGGCGCCCATGCATTGATTTGGTGAACATATCCTGACGCCGATCGCTGCCACCTTCCACCTCGCCAATCAATATGGCGTCGATCAGATGCGCTACTGGTATTGCCATGTCGCATGTTGGCACTTAGCGTCAGTTATTGCGGACCCAGTAAAGCGGAGACGCCAGCGATAAGCTGATGAGCAAAATTGAATCGCAAATACAAGCGGCAGCCTGAGTCTTGCCGCACGCCCTGCGATCTGAGCGTCGGTCTGCCTCTCGCTGCCATGCGCGGATGCGTATCAGGGGAGCTCATCGTGGAGCGAGCCCTCGTCGCAAACGTTGGTGCCCCTGGCCGGAATCGAACCAGCACTCCTTGCGGAACTCGATTTTGAGTCGAGCGCGTCTACCAATTCCGCCACAGGGGCTTATCTGACACTTGCCGTTAGCGCAGAGGTCGGAAAGCCGGCGGAATATAGCGGGCGGTTTCCCCCGGTCAACCCGTGGGTCGGCGTGGGCGAGAGCAGGCCCACCCGACACCTCGCTGTGATCAGGCGGCGCCTCGACAGCGCCGACCGTGCGGGGTAGGACGCGTGACGCGCACAAGGAGGCCTATGTGACGTCGGATACGATCGCAAACCTTTCACCGGTTCGTCCATCTGCCAGCCCGCCGCTGACGGCGTCGCTTTTGATCACAGTCATCGCGGCGGCGACGATTTCGGGGGCGTGGTTCTTTCAGCTGGTCGAAGGTCTTCAGCCTTGTGAGCTCTGCCTCGAGCAGCGCTACGCCTATTACCTGGTGGTCCCGCTCGGCGCGGTGATTGCGCTGGCCGCGGCAAGACACGCTCCCCGCGCGGTGCTTGTTGTCGGCCTTGCTGTTCTCGCGCTGGCTGCGCTCGGCAATGCCGTGCTGGGCGGCTATCACGCCGGTGTCGAATGGGGGCTTTGGCAGGGACCGACCGAATGTACCGGGCCGATCGGCGATCTCGGCAACGCGGGCAGCCTGCTGCAGCGCCTGGATAGCGTCAAGGTGGTGCGCTGCGACGAGGTGCAGTGGCGCTTTCTCGGCCTGTCGATGGCCGGCTATAACGTGCTGATCTCGCTATTGATGGCCGCGATCGCGGGATGGGGCATCGTGCGATCGGCGGCGCGCAGATCCTGAGCGGCTTCATGAAGCCAGTCTCTCCAAGCTCTCCGCCCTCATCCTGAGGAGCGGCCGAAGGGCCGCGTCTCGAAGGATGGCCGCTTGCACCGTCGTGTGCGGCCATCCTTAGAGACACATCGCGTAAGCGATGCTCCTCAGAGGATGAGAATGTTTTCGATTTCGTCCAAAGAATTTTTCATTTGGCAAATTGACGGGTCGGCCACGCAACTTCTGGCTGCATGAACGTTCGCTTGCCAGGATTATGACC
>Ga0182012_10001134_pt1 | contig 29522 bp, 24 predicted proteins | sample 612S2SmetaG_FD_120486 | JGI IMG/M metagenome (GOLD analysis project Ga0182012, IMG submission 120486) | Permafrost microbial communities from Stordalen Mire, Sweden - 612S2S metaG | ecosystem: Environmental > Terrestrial > Soil > Wetlands > Permafrost | place: Sweden: Stordalen | collected...
CTTCAACTGGCTGGCCACAATCTGGGGCGGAAAGGTGATCTTCGCTACGCCAATGCTCTTCTGCATAGGATTCCTGTTTCAGTTTCTCATTGCAGGGCTAACGGGTATCATGCTGGGCTCGGCGCCCTTCGACTGGCAACTGACTAACTCATATTTTGTTGTGGCCCATTTCCATTACGTTATTGTTGGGGGAATTCTATTTGCCGTATTCGCCGCATTCTACTATTGGTATCCAAAAGTTACCGGCCGCATGTTGTCGGAGACGCTGGGCAAGTGGCATTTCTGGCTCTTCGTAATCGGCTTTCATCTCACCTTCGACTTCATGCACATCCCAGGCATTCTCGGCATGCCGCGCCGCATCTACACTTACGAAGCAAGCCGCGGATGGGATGGGTTGAACATGATCGTCGGCATTGGAACTGTTTTTCAAGCCGTGGGCATCCTTGTTTTCGTTTACAACATGGTCCACTCGTACTTCAAAGGTAAGGAGGCCGGCCCCGACCCGTGGGATGCATGGACGCTCGAGTGGTCGACAAGTTCTCCGCCACCCGACTACAACTTTGCTGTTTTGCCCGCCGTGAAAAGCCGACGCCCGCTATGGGATCTGAAACACCCGGAAGATCCGGATTCCGATTACGAATGAGAGACAAAGAATGAGAAACAGGGAAAGAGACAAGTCATAATGAGAGACGCGACCACCATCCCGATCGAATCGCCGCTGGAAACGCCCTGGACGCTTCCCTATCGCGGCACCGTGGGCATGGCTTGCCTGATCATTGCCGAGTCCGCGATTTTCCTGATCTTTGTCGTTGCCTACATCTTTTACATTGGCAAAAGCCTCACTGGGCCCACACCCGCGCAGGTATTGGAGTTGCCGATCTTCGGTACGGTTTGCCTGCTGTCGAGCAGCATTACAGTCCACTTTGCAGTGGCCGCGCTACGCAAAAGCAAGCTGAGAGCCTTTACGGTCTGGCTCGCGGGCACGGTTCTGCTCGGATCGATTTTTCTTCTCACGACCGCGCGCGAGTGGTATCACCTTATCCACGACGAAGGGCTCACGATACAGACCAATCTTTTCGGCACCACTTACTATTCGCTGGTTGGACTGCATGCGACGCACGTCGTGGTCGGCTTGATCATGCTCTCGCTCGCTCTCGGTTTCTCGTTGTCCGGTCTCGTGACGGAAGAGCATTCGGAAAAGCTCGAAACGCTGTCACTCTACTGGCATTTTGTCGATGCGGTGTGGATCGTGGTTTTCACGGTGGTCTATGTTGTGGGCAGGTAGATTGCTGAAAGGTGGTGCGTGATGCAGCATGACAATGTCGAAGGAGTTGTGCTCCCGGTGCCGACTGCATGGCCCATGGTGCTCGCGCTTGGCGTTTCGCTCACGATCGCTGGAATGGTTACACACTGGGTGATCAGCGTGCTCGGGATCGTGCTCGCGCTGCGCGCAACGGTTGGATGGTTCTTTGAAGTGTTGCCCCATGAGCATCACGCCTCGGTCCCGGTTCATGGCGAACAGATCTCCGTCTCGACCACGCGGAGAAGTCACGAGCACTTACTGGACCCGATGCATCGCAAATTGATCCCTGTCGAGACTTTCAGCATCGCAGCCGGTGTAAAGGGCGGCATTGCCGGCGGCATTGCAATGATGGTTCCCGCAACTGTCTTCAGCCTCCTCAAATACCATAGCCTCTGGTATTCCGTGAATCTGCTTGCCGCTGGAGGCTTTGTCACCTGGGCGGGTGAGAGCAATGCGTTTCTAGCCCAGTTTCATCTCCTGGGTCTACTGGCAGCCTTTGGTATTCACGCTCTTGTCTCGCTTCTCGTTGGTCTGCTTTACGGAGCAATGCTACCGATGTTTGCGAAGAAGCCAATCTTGGCGGCGGGGTTCGTCGCACCGCTCCTTTGGACGGGCTTACTTTACTCCGCACTGGGAGTTATCAGCCCAATTCTGAATGCGCGCATCGACTGGCTTTGGTTTGTTATCTCGCAAATTGCCTTTGGGCTGGTCTGCGGTTTTGTGGTCAATCTGCAACTCAAAGTACGCACGCCGCAGTTCCAGGCGCTTCCGTTTGCCGTTCGCGCGGGCCTGCACACCGACGCACCCAAAGAGAGAGACGAAGACAAATGAGTTGTGCTCGCCTAATTCGGACGACCTATAACGGCATCGTACTGGCTGCTATCGGCCTTGCTGCCATTGGCTGTGACAGCATTCATGGTCGGCCTGGACCTGGGCCTGAAGTGGTGCGCCCTGAAGAGGTCGTCGACTTTCCTACCCTCTTCAAGCAGAATTGCGCCGCCTGTCATGGAGAGAACGGCAGGAATGGCGCGGGAATCTCGCTCTCCAATCCGGTATACATCGCGGTGTCTGGTGAAACTCATCTCCAGGAAGTCATAGCAAAAGGAATTCCCGGCAAACTGATGCCTGCATTTGCGCAGAAAGCCGGCGGCATGTTGACCGACAACCAGGTCGCAGTGCTTGCGCAGGGTATTTCGAAGCAATGGGGCAATCCGAGCGCTCTCGCCGGCCAGAATCCCCCGCCCTATCTGGCCACGTTGCCGGGCAACGCCGAGCATGGTCTTCAAGCCTACGGTGTTTTTTGCGCTCGATGCCATGGAGCCGCAGGGGAAGGCGGTCCCGCCGATGGAAAGCCAAACTCTACGCAGGGCAAGATCGGTTCTATCGTCGACCCATCGTATCTCGCGGTCATCAGCGACCAGAACCTGCGCAGCATCACCATCGCAGGCCGGCCCGACCTTGTGATGCCCGATTGGCGCAGCGACGCAGATCACCCGATGACGGACCAGCAGGTCACCGACATCCTCGCTTGGCTTGCGTCGAAGCGCGTTTCAAATCCGGGCCAGCCATATCCGAACCGACCAAATTCGAGCGAGCCGTAGAAACGGAAGGCCAAATGCATCGCGGACCGATGTTATTCAAAGCGACGACCACCGTATGGAGCAGGACGAAATGAACTCGAGTGAACCTCTTCCACCAACCGATCAATCTGCTCCGACAGAATCCGCAGCGAATGCTAGGAATGCTGGCCACTCGCGCCGAGTATTCCTGTTCAAGCTGTCTCTGCTTTTGAATGGAGCAGTCGGCGCGATCCTCGCCGTCCCCATCGTCGGCTACCTGCTTGGCCCGGCGCTGAAAAGGACTACCAACGAGGACTCGTGGATCAACCTTGGCCCACTCACTAATTTCCCTGAAGGCGAAACCCGTCTCGTGAACTTCCGCAATCCTGTGACCACGCCTTGGGACGGACAAACCGGAGATATTCCCTGCTGGGTTCGTCACATCTCCGGAAACGACTTTCAGGTATTCGCCATCAACTGCGCCCATCTCGGATGTCCGGTCCGTTGGTTCGCACAATCCAAGCTATTTCTCTGCCCCTGCCACGGCGGCGCCTACTACGAAGATGGATCGCGCGCGTCGGGTCCTCCGGAGCGTGGCCTCTTTGTGTATGACCACAAGATTGTCGCAAACAGCCTGATGATAAGCGCCGGCAAAATGCCCACTCTGGCAGCGCGCAACTGCGGTAAACCCACGCTCACACAAATTCAGCCGAGCCCTACAGCTGCCGTGGCATCCGTTGAAGAGCCGAAACACGGCGAAGGCCCGCAGTCAAGGAATAACACATGGCCAGCTTGAAGGAACGAGCTATCGGTGTCTACAACTGGTTCGAGCAGCGGCTCGGGCTTGGCGCTCCCGCAATCGAAGCGGCGGAGCACCAGATCCCGTCCCGCACGTCGAGTTGGTGGTATGTGTTTGGCAGCGCCGCGACGGTGATTCTGGTCCTTCAAGTCGTGACCGGAATCCTGCTTGCTCTTGTCTATTCTCCCAGCGCCAGCCACGCGTGGAGCAGTCTCGAATTCCTCGACCACAACGTCAGGCTTGGTTGGTTTCTGCGCGCCATGCACGGCTGGGGCTCCGACTTCATGGTCGCCATCGTGCTGATTCACATGATGCAGGTCTTTCTCTTCGGCGCTTACAAATTTCCGCGCGAACTCACCTGGATCATCGGCGTCTGCCTGCTGTTGCTTACTCTGGGCATGGCGTTCACAGGCCAGGTTCTGCGCTTCGATCAGGATGCCTATTGGGGACTCGGCATCGGCGCTTCCATCGTCAGCCGGGTTCCTTTTGTTGGCGGTGCGCTCGTAGACCTCATGCTTGGCGGCCCAATCATTGCAGGGCCAGCGCTTTCTCGCTTCTTCACCCTGCACGTCTTCGTTATTCCCGGCATCCTGCTAGCGCTGGTCGGCCTGCATCTCCTGATGGTGGTGCGGCTCGGCATCAACGATTGGCCAATGCCCGGCCGTCTGGTCAATAAGAAGACCTACGTGCAGGAGTACCACAAACTCACTGAGAAAACCGGCATTCCGTTCGTGCCGGATGCAGTGTGGAAAGACGCCGTGTTCACCGCCGTAATTATGCTCGCGGTCATGGCCTGCGCGCTCTGGTTTGGGCCCTTTGGCCCCACGGGTCAACCAGACCCCACCATCATTGAGACCGCGCCCAAGCCCGACTTCGCATTTCTATGGATCTACGCAGTCCTCGCCTATCTGCCGCCAAGCCTCGAAACACCGGTTCTTTTCATCGCACCGGTTCTCATTATCGGCACCATGCTGTTGCTCCCACTCGTATCAGGCGAAGGCGAAAAGCATTGGTCGCGCCGTCCAGTCGCTGTCTTGATGGTTGCTGTTATCGCCGTCACTCTCGGCGCGTTCACCCGTCTCGGCATGTACACGCCTTGGAGCCCAATCATGGATGCCTGGACCAGCAATCCAATTCCAGAAGCTGACCTGAAAGATCGCACACCGCTTGAGCGCCAGGGTGCGCTCGTGCTGCAAAACAAGCAGTGCCGCAATTGCCACGCTATTGGCGGAACTGGAGGCATGCGCGGTCCCGCATTGGACTCAATAGCATCGCGCATGACCGAAGATCAGATCATCCGCCAGGTTCTGCAAGGAGGCGGCAACATGCCGGCTTACGGCAACGCGCTCAACCCTTCGGAGACCACTGCGCTCGTCCATTTCCTGCTCACGCTCCGCGGCGGCCATCTATCCCCCGCTGTCGATGCCTCGCGAAAATTGGCTCTAACCAACGAGCAGCCTCCGGCTCAGCCCAAGCCTCCACCATCCGGCGGAAATTAGCCCTGCAGCTCGAACCCTCCAATGCCTCCTGAATACCAAGCCATCTTCGATGAGTGGTCCCCACCGGCTTTCCTCACCGTGATGGTGCTGCTTTCCGCCATTGTCTACGTACGCGGCTGGATCGCAATCCGCAAAACTCGGCCTGCACAGTTCTCCGCGGGCCGGCTCGCATTTTTCCTTCTGGGCCTCGCCACTCTCTGGCTCGCAATCGGCTCGCCGATGGATGGTTTTGCCGACGCGCTCCTCAGCGCACACATGGTGGAACATTTGCTCCTCATGTCGTTTGTTCCCCCACTCCTGCTTCTCGGTAGTCCGCAGGTCCCGCTGCTACGCGGTCTTCCCCACATGTTCACTGCGCATCTGATAGGCCCATTGTTTCGCATGAAGGCGCTACGCACATTGGGCCGCTTCCTTACCAGGCCGCTGGTTGCGTGGATCGCGATGAATCTGATCTTCCTGGGCTGGCATGTGCCGGCCGCCTATGACTTCGCGCTTGAGCACGAACGCTGGCACGACTTCGAACACATCTGCTTTCTCGTCGCCTCGATTCTTTTCTGGTGGCCCCTCATCCGCCCGTGGCCGACGAGCGCACAGTACCCAGGCTGGATCATGCTCCCCTACCTTGTCGGCGCGGATATCGTCAATACGGCGCTCTCCGCTTTCCTGGCCTTCTGCGGCCGTCCGGTATATGGGTATTACGCCGAACAGCCTAACCCTTTTCATATTTCGTTGATGGGTGACCAGGTCACCGGCGCGGTCATTATGTGGGTAATAGGTTCGTTGGTCTTCCTGATTCCGGCTGTGGTCATCACAATCCGTCTCTTGCAACAGGACTCAAAACTTCAGATATAGGAAGGAGATGCGCGCTCAGATCCAAATCCAATTCGCAGTGAGTCTGCGTCGATCATGAAAGAGGAGACCTAATACGCTAAGTCTTTTTCGGCCCTCGGGCCTTTGTCGCTGCTACTTGTATAAGTAGCCCTTTTCATCAGGATGCATCGCAATGGACTCCCAATAGCTCGAGTTGGTTTGCTCAATAATATTGCAGATAAATCTTCAACTTTCATCTCGCCGAAAGTACAATCGGGCCGATGGAAGATCGCAAACAGGAAGAATCGGCTCGCCGCTACGACGAGGAGAAATATCGCCTCGTACTCGAAACGGCCAGTGACGCTGTAGTCAGCATCAACCATGTTCGCGCCCATTCTTCCCAGACCTACCATTCCAAGTTGCATAGACCGCTCCTATACCCCGCACCCGATGCCTTGGAAAGCATGTGCAATTCCAAAGGACGAACGTCGTTGACGTTTTGCCATCTGAATGGATTTATGGGCTTTCTTCTATCTACGCCGCCTTGACAGCCCGTCAAAATCTCGACAGAGGCAAAGGCTTTCGACGGCGAGGCGTCCATCTCTGGACTCTCAAACCTGTCAAACCTTCACGGTACGCGCTGCGTGAGGACGCGACCGCACCTTCTTCATCCCCGAAAGAATTCTCGCCGCAATTTGCAGTTCATTTCTCGGCTTCGGAGCACAATCAAGAAAGGTCAAGCAAGAAACCGCCCCGCGAAAAAGCTCATCGCGGACGAAAAACAAGACATCCCGCCGCATAAATTCATGCAAATTCCATGTTTTTCTTGTAATCAACTTAAAACAAACATGTTACGTATGAATTGGCCCATTTTAGCCCTTTTAAACAAAGCACTTACGTCAAATCGGTTCCCGACCCATTTGCAAAACAAAAGACTTACGTCCGGCTCAAGTAGTCCGCTGGCGTAGCCGACCCGCGGAGACACGAAACTTGTGGCGACCAATGCTCACGCTGACTCGCTAACTCGCTATCCCCGCGAAGCGGGGGCTGACCTGCTGCATCTGATCCCAGGCTGCGGGAAAACTCGTTCGGGCGGTAGGCCGGGGATTTATCCCCGGCACAAAGTCAATAGAATCAATGTCGGCTTTTAGCCGCTAAGATATGCTTTCTCGTTGTTTTGCCCCGAATTCGGAGTTTTTCCGCAACCTCTTCAACGACAAGAATGGATCATCCAGAATGCGAGGTGCAGGGATGGGGAGAAATGAATAAGCCACGAACAATCAGCACCATGCGGCTCGCCCATGGCTTCGTTAACAACGCACGCTCGGGTCTATTTTGTGCGCCTTGCGTTCACGATGAGGATGCCGGCATGGAAGAGCGTGCAGTTCCACGACTGATCACACCTATAGTGAACATCGGCCGGATATTCCAGCCAGGATATCGTTCTGCTTTCCCTCGTCATTTTGTCCACTGCAAAGCTCTCCCCTTCGTAGGTGTCGACGATCCCTGTGGCAGCGTCATAGTTCGCCACAGAAACGCTTCCTTCCACGAAGAATGAGAATCGCAAGGGAGCAGGCGCGGGCACGGGCACGGGCTTGGGGAATTCCGCTGGTTTCGGCGCCGAGGCAAGGTCAGGCAGCCTGGCTGGGGTAACCATAGCCGCCTTCAAGTGCCCATGGAAACGATGTTTAGGATGAAGCTTCCGCCACGCCAACCACCTTACCCGGGCAGCAATTCTGCGTGTCGACCAATGCCTGTGAGCAGCAGCAACCTTCTGAAAGTCCGGCGTTTGGGCTAAGCCTGACGATTTGATTGGCGTGGATGCATTGGCTACCGTTGTTGCCTTCGCCGTGGCAGACGCCTTGGCTGCGATGGTTGGTTGGGGGACGGCGGCCTGTTTAGCAATTGGAGTTGTTCCCGACGCGGGCAGTGTCTTGGCAACGGTTGAAGCTGGGGTCGCAGTCGAAGACAGAGCTGCGGGTAGAGGCTTGGCGGTGCTGGATATTGTAGTTGCGGTTGATGTTACGGCTGCGGAAGGCTTCTGTGTGACAGAGGTCTGGGTGCTTCCCTGAGGCGCAGCCGAATGCGCGAGTTGAGGGGTCTGAGTCTGCGAGCCCGGACGGCCGGAAACCGCCGGCGCGCTCGAACCGGCACGCACCGATTGGTGGGAAGCGAATGGACTAATCGACCGCAAGGTACCGTCGGCGGCCAGGGTCCCAACCACGATCCCAAGGGCAACCGCGAACGTGCCGTAGACCATGGTCTTTAAGTCTGGTCCGCTTGCGGGTCCAGCCCCAGATAGTTGCCGATAGCCGTATGTGGCCTGGTCGCCGGGATTTCGATGAAAACTATCCGCCATGGGGCATCACTCTCGCCGGGATTCCTCTGTTTCGATTCCCGAGTCTCACTTATTGAACTACGCTTCCGCGCTATACACAATCCGCCTAATTGGTTATTGATTACTTTGGGTACCTTCAGGGTACCCTATTGACAAAGACGCATGGTTACCTTGCCGCAGATAATAACGGCAATTAAGCCGCATACGATCAACGTAAAATTCCACAGGCTGGCACCCTATTTCTGCATGGACGCATAGTACACTTCCCAACTCGGATTAGAAAGCACAGTCTCAAGGTTTACTTTCATAAATACTCTCTATCTACCTTTAATGTAAAGACTTATTGCGTATTAAATTCTGCGATGGTCCCGCTATATATTCAATTCGGGAACTTCATTTCCTTATTTCTGCTTTTCGATCTGAATACGCTTCCAGCAATTCCCGCGCAGCTCGAAATGATGTGATCCGCCCTTCCAGCACATCCTGATCGAGCTCCCGCATGCGCCGCTGAATCTCCGGCTGAGACTCGAATCTCAGCCGCAGTCCCTGCTGAATGAGATCGTGCATCCATTTCTGTGCCTGCTCCCTCCGCGTCCGGCTGAACCAGCCGTTCCCCTTGGTTTGCCCGGAATGCTCTGCGACGCATTTCCACAGTTCGCGGATTCCTGTCCCCGTTAACGCCGAACATGTGAGGGCACGCGGCGCCCATCCAGACATGGACCGTGGAAGATAGTGCAAGGCATTCTGAGCTTCGGCTCGAGCCTTCTCCGCGGCATGCAGGTTCGGCCCGTCGGCCTTGTTGATCACGACGACATCCGCCAGTTCCATCACGCCTCGCTTGATTCCCTGCAGTTCATCCCCTGCTCCTGCCAACAGAATAAGAAGGAAGAAATCAACCATCTCGTGAACCGCGGTTTCGGACTGTCCCACTCCAACCGTCTCGACAAGGATGTTCCGGTAGCCTGCCGCCTCACAGAGAAGCATCGTTTCCCGAGTGTGCTGCGCGACGCCGCCGAACGAACCTCGCGCTGGACTCGGCCGGATAAATGCGAGATCGCTCGAAGCGAGAGAGGTCATGCGGGTTTTGTCACCCAGAATGCTTCCGCCCGAAACCTGGCTGCTTGGATCAACCGCCAATACGGCAATCTTCTCCCCACGTTCGCCAATCAACCACGTGCCCAGGGCTTCGATCAAGCTGCTCTTGCCCGCCCCAGGAACGCCGGTGATCCCGACTCGAATCGAATTGCCGCTATGGGGAAGGCAGTCTTCAACAATGCGCTCAGCGAGTTCGCGATCAACCGTGCGTGAGCTCTCAATCAGGGTAATGGCCTGTGCCAGGATGGCTCGATCTCCGTCGAGAATGCCATCTATATATTGTTCGAGGGATAGAGTGCGGCGGCGGCGAGTGGCATGTCCAGCAGAATCGACGGAGGTCGCCAGCGGTTGGCATCCAGGTTCCACGCGACTCGCACTCTCTTTTGGCTCCATCAACCAGCGACACCCCTGACCGCACGGCTTTCTAGAATCGTGATAATCCGCTGCGCCGCCACCGGAATTACTGTGCCTGGTCCATAGATCCCGGCCACCCCCGCGCGGTACAGGAATTCGTAATCCTGCGGAGGAATCACGCCGCCTACGACGACCAGAATGTCGTCCCTATAAAGCTTACGCAGTTCATCCATTAGTTGCGGCACTAGGGTCTTGTGCCCGGCCGCCAAAGACGATACACCGACCACATGCACATCGCATTCGGCAGCATTGCGCGCAACCTCATAAGGAGTCTGGAACAACGGGCCGATGTCGACATCGAATCCAATATCCGCGAAGGCGGTAGCGATGACCTTGGCTCCGCGATCATGGCCGTCCTGACCCATCTTCGCCACAAGAATCCGCGGACGCCTGCCTTCCTCCATTTCAAACTCCGAAACCATCTGTTGAGCCTTCTTGAACTCCGCGGAGTCTGCGCTCTCTAACGAATAGATCCCGGCAATCGTCCGCGTCGTGGCCTGGTAGCGGCCCCACATTTTCTCCAAAGCCGAAGAGATTTCACCCAGCGTAGCCCGCTTGCGTGCCGCATCCACTGCGCACTCCAGCAAGTTCCCCGTCCCGTTGGCGGCACATTGTTCCAGCTGTACAAGCGACTTCCGCACCTCATCGCTGTCACGCTCACGCTTCAAGCGAACGAGGCGCTCAAGCTGCGATGTACGCACCGCGGCATTGTCGATATCGAGGACGGGAATCAGCGGCTCTTCCGGAGAAGGAAATGCGTTGATACCAACTATCACATCCTTGCCCGAATCGATGGAGGCCTGTCTGCGCGCCGCCGCCTCCTCAATCCGCATTCTGGGAATCCCGGTCTCGATCGCCCTGGTCATTCCCCCCAGCGCCTCAACCTCTTCAATCAGTGCCCACGCAGCGTGCATCAATTCGTGCGTAAGCCTTTCAACATAATAAGAACCGGCCCAGGGATCGACAACTCGCGTGATTCCAATCTCCTGCTGGAGATAAATCTGCGTATTCCGCGCAATGCGGGCGGAGAAGTCCGTTGGCAGCGCCAGCGCTTCGTCAAGAGCGTTGGTATGCAGCGATTGGGTGTGCCCGAACGCAGCGGCCAACGCCTCAACGCAGGTGCGCACGATGTTGTTGAAGGGATCCTGCGCAGTCAAACTCCATCCCGACGTCTGAGAATGCGTCCGCAACACAAGCGATTTCGGGTTCTTCGGATGGAAATTGTTGACCAACTTCGCCCATAACATGCGCGCGGCGCGCATCTTGGCAATCTCCATGAAGTGGTTCATGCCGATGCCCCAGAAAAAAGAGATTCGCGGCGCAAAGCTGTCGATATCGAGCCCGGCCTTCACTCCTGTGCGCAGATATTCCAACCCGTCCGCCAGCGTGTATGCGAGTTCGATATCCGCGGTAGCTCCCGCCTCCTGCATGTGGTATCCGCTCACGCTGATGCAGTTGAATTTTGGCATCTTCTCGGCGCAATAGCGGAAGATATCAGCGATAATCCGCATCGATCCCGCGGGCGGATAGATATAGGTATTGCGGACCATGAATTCTTTGAGGATGTCATTCTGAATGGTCCCGCTGAGCAGTTCCGGCTTGACTCCCTGCTCTTCAGCGGCCACGATGTAAAACGCCATTATGGGAAGCACCGCGCCGTTCATGGTCATCGAGACTGACATTCGATCGAGCGGAATCTGGTCGAACAGCACCTTCATGTCGAGAACCGAGTCAATGGCCACACCGGCCTTGCCTACGTCCCCGGATACGCGGTCATGGTCCGAGTCATATCCGCGGTGCGTAGCAAGATCGAACGCAACCGAGAGTCCCTTCTGTCCAGCTGCCAGATTGCGGCGGTAGAAGGCATTCGACTCTTCGGCCGTAGAGAAGCCGGCGTATTGGCGGATCGTCCATGGCTGCATCCCATACATGGTGCTGTAAGGTCCACGCAGATATGGTGGAATCCCGGCTGCGTACGCAAGATGCTCGAGTCCCTCAAGGTCTGTGCGGGTATACGAGCTCTTCACAGCAATGTGCTCGGGAGAGAGCCATTCCTCGCTGCCTTCCACATGGGCAGTGTTCATCGCGGGCTTATATTGAATCTTTGAAAAATCCGGTCGCATGACTAGAGCGGTTCCACAATTTTCGTGCCCTTTGCAGCTCTTCAGAGGGTGGCTTTTTCTTGAGGAAAAAGCCACTTGAGAGCAGTGGTTTCGGGGTAGAGCAATTGTGGAACCGCTGTCATCCTCGATTCCCAACCGCTGCTGCCATTTCGTAAGAACCGCGATGGGATTGCTGCGGATATGAACGAAATCCTCGAAACCAATTGCCCGCAACTGTTCCGCGGAATCGGGATTGCCGGCAATCACGATGGAAGTCGTTTTTCTATTCGCCTGTAGCCTGGGACTGAGTTGCGCAGCCAACGCGAGATACTCCGCATCGGAACTGCATAACACAATAAGGTCGGCATCCTTCCCTGCGATTTCATCGGCGTTGTCAAATTGCTGCGTGACGATTTGGAATCCCGCGCAGGCAAAGAAGTTTGTGGCGAATGCGGATCGCGCAGTTCGCATTTTTACATCTCCGAACTCCGCCAACAGGATGCGTGGGCATTTTCCGGTCTTTGCTACGTACCGTTCGGTGCGCAGACGAAGCCGCTCATAGCTCTCGGTCGCGCGACGATGACTCATCACGCGCGAAACGTCTATGCGGTCCAAAGCTCTCTCCGCGCAATTGGCGTAATTGTTCGTACCGGTAAAGATCCGGCGACGAGATTCTACTGCATTTTCTTTGGCAGCCCGCGATTGCTCCAGCATCCGGCCAACATGGCCACCCGTCTGAGCCCGTTGATATCCGCCAGCAGCTTCAAAGGACTGCATGCATTTCCAACCCTCGCGAGCGATGAAGTCAGTGATGACTTCAAGGTAGTACGACCCTGCGCCTGGATCGGCAACTCGGGAGAGCAGAGCCTCTTGTTTGAGGAGTATCTGTGTATTACGAGCCAGACGGCGGCTGGCCTCATCGGGCATCTTGTAACACTCGTCGAAAGGAGCCACGGTGATGGAGTCCACACCACCAAGTGCGGCGGAAATGGCTTCTGTTGTCCCTCGCAGCACATTGACGTGTGGATCGTAGACTGTCTTGTTCCAGCGTGAAGTGCGGGCGTGGATGAAGGTGTTTCCACTTTCATGGCTTCCGCCAAAGCTTTGCACCGCCTGCGCCCATAAAATGCGGAATGCACGGAATTTCGCGATCTGAAAAAAGAAATTTGAACCGATCGCAAAAGAAAAGCTCATCGAAGCCGCAGCGCGATCGATGTTCACCTCGCGGGCTTGCATCTCGGCCAGAAAATCGACCGCTGCGGCAAGCGTGAGCCCTACTTCCTCGACGGCGGTCGCCCCCGATTCTTCAAATCCCTCGCCATGAATGGTAAAAGGGACAAGTGCGGGAGGCGCATCTCGGATGACTTCCGCCGCAAAATCCAAATTAGCAAGTGGGTCGAAACCCGTCGATATCCGCGACGCTCTGTTGTGCCCATTCAGGTGCTCGATCAGCAAGCGAAGCAACGGTTCGTTCGGATTTTCAAAATGGACTGGAATCTCCTGCAGATTGGCCAGCAACGTTTCCAGGTCTAAAGCGCTATGGATTGGAACATCGCGAAACGCGATCTCTTCCGCACCCGCAGCCACGGCTTGACGCGCCGCAAGGTTAGCCGCTTCAGGATTGGCTGCGTCGATCTCCTCGCGAACCCGCCAGTTGCCGTCCGATCGAGCGCCGCTTAAACAAAGAGGATCGCCCGCGGCCTCGTTCAAATGCTCCAACTCGCGAAGATCCTCAGCCCGATAGTAGGGCTTGACGGCGAGTCCTTCCTCCGTTTGCCAAATCAGTTTTTTCGCGTAGTCGGCGCCATTTAGATCTCTGGCAATCGCTTCTTCCCAAGCCTGCGTGCTTACCGGAGGAAACTCGTGGAGCAAACTGTCCGTAGCCATTCTTTCACTTGCTTTCAGGGGCTTCGACAATCTCAATCAGAAGCCCAAAGGGGCTGTCGGCCCTCGATTTGGGATGAACAAAAAAAACCGTAGTTCCACGCGAGCCTTTGCGGGGAGCCTTATCGATGATCTGGAATCCACTTGCCTGCATGGTTTCAAATGCCCGTTGTGCACTCTCCACGCGGAAGGCCACGTGAGCCAACCCGCCGCGGCCGCCGTTTTTGTCCATCATTTTTTGCACGGGTGAATCCGCGGTCAGGGGCTCGAGCAACTGAATCAGATTAGGTCCATCGCCAATCTCGAGCAGCGATTCACGCACTTGATCGGTCCCCAGCACTTCTTCGCGATGAATTTCCTTAAAGCCGAGCATCTCGTAAGCTTTGACCTGCCCGTCCAACTCACCGTTCTTCACCGCGATGGCCACGTGGTCTACAAACTTTATCCCTGGAACCAGCTTCAAATCCTCTTGCACGCTAATCATTTGCTACCCTTCCATCCGCACCTGCAACCGTCGCGCAGTCTCGAACGCAGCCCGCTATTCGAACTCGACAATCACCTGGTTCACCTTCACTGAGCCGCCTGCTGCCACGTTAATGTTTTTTACTATCCCCGCACCGGGCGCTGTGACGTTCGTTTCCATCTTCATCGCTTCGAGCACCATGAGAAGATCGTTCTTTTCAACCGACTGACCGGGCGCGACATTCACCTTTATGACCAGGCCCGTGATCGGGCTGAGGCACACGCGTTCACCGCCGCCATTTTTCCAAGGGTCATCGGCGGGGGTTCGCTCATCGGAAACCGGCACCGAGTGAGGTCCCGCACCGACCGTCTGATAGGGGCCATGGCTTGAGGAAGGCTCATCCCCGTCCTCTTCAAGCACCTCTACCTCTACTTCGTAGATCTTTCCTTCCACCGTAATCTGAAGCTTCAACGCGGGCGCTCCTTTCTCGACCAGTCTCGCTTCAACCCATCCGCAGGTTATGCGACGCTTGCACGAAAACACGTCCTTGCTGTGACCATGGGCTGAGCGCCTGTCGCGGCGATTGCAGCTGCTTTGCCGAAAGGATGCGCACCTTCTTGCCAAGGAATTCGGTCACGGCCGCGGCAATCACCAACATCATCTCCGGCGTGACTTCTTCATCCGAGCGGCCTATCGCCTGTTCCGCAAAAGCTGGGGCCGGTTCCGGCGCTACTTCCGCGGCAGCCGCCATTGTGAATTCCGAAGCAACGGCTGCTGCTGGTTCCGGCTTCCTGGACAGTTCTGCCACGCTGCTTTCTAGAGCTTTGACCGTGGCAGCGAGCGCACTCAACTGAAGATCCGCTGCCTGTTCACGCTTTGCTAAAGCTGTATACAGCACGTATCTCAACCGGAAATAAAGTACCGCGAAGCCGGCTGCAATCAGCACCGTCAGAGCAGCCAAATTCGTCCAATTCACAACCATTCACTTCTCCTCGTTAAAGCGGGATCAATCCATGTTTCTTCTGCGGACGCAGTTCGCGTTTGCCGTGTAGAGATTCAAGAGCGCGGGCCAGGTACTTTCTCGTCTCCGCCGGTGCAATGATGTCATCGACCAGCCGCCGGCCACCGGCAACGTAAGGGTTTGCAAAAGTCTCCCGATACTCGTCGACGAGTTCTTTGCGGCGCGCCGCCTGGTCTTCAGCCGCGTCAATTTCGCGTCGAAACACAATTTCCGCGGCGCCATCGGCCCCCATCACGGCGATCTCCGCCGTGGGCCACGCTACCACCCTATCCGCGCCCAGCCCCTTGGAGCACATTGCGATATATGCCCCGCCATACGCCTTGCGCAACACCACTGTGATCTTTGGAACCGTGGCCGCGGAGTAGGCGAACAGCAGCTTGGCGCCGTGCCGGATAATGCCGCCGCGCTCCTGCTCCACCCCAGGCAAGAAGCCCGGCACATCCACAAACGTAAGCAGCGGAATGTTGAACGCATTGCAGAAGCGGACAAAGCGCGCCGATTTGTCTGAGGCGTCAATGTCCAGCGCCCCTGCCTGCACGCAAGGCTGGTTGGCTACGATCCCCACCGGTCGCCCTTGCAGCCGCCCAAACCCAATGACGATGTTGGCCGCGAATCCCGGCTGAATCTCCAGAAAATCCTCGTAGTCCACGACCCTGGTGATGACGCCGCGCACGTCGTAAGCAACTTTGTTGTCTACCGGGACAATCGCGTTCATATCCGAATCCGATTTCAATTTCGAATTGAACGGCATGCGGGGTGGATCTTCAAGATTGTTCGAGGGCATAAAGCTAAGCAAGCGGCGGCAAAGCTGCATCGCTTCGTCGTCATCGCGCGCGATCAGATGGACCACACCCGAGTTGTTCATCTGGGCCTGCGGGCCGCCCAACTCCTCCGCCGTCACTACTTCGCCAGTCACTTGTTTGATCACCTGCGGTCCCGTGATGAACATGCGCCCTTGCTGGGTCTGGATCACGAAATCGGTCAACGCAGGGCTGTAGGCTGCCCCACCCGCGCAGGGTCCGCAGATCAGGGATATCTGGGGCACCGTTCCCGATAGCATTACGTTGTTGTAGAAAACGCGCGCATAGCCCGCCAGGCTATCGATCCCCTCTTGAACACGCGCCCCGCCAGAGTCGTTGATGAAGATGAAAGGGCTGCCGGTCTTGAGAGACATCCCCAGCATGTCAGCCACTTTGTTACTGTGCGTTTCGCCCGCGGCTCCCCCCGCCACGGTGAAATCCTGGCTGGCCAGATGAACAAGGCGCCCATCGATGGTGGCGCACCCAGTCACCACTCCGTCTGCGGGCAGATCCTTGTCAGCCATCCCAAAATAAGTCGCCCGGTGACGGGCAAACAACCCAATCTCCTCAAAACTTCCTCGGTCCACAAGCTTCGCCACGCGTTCCCGTGCGGACAGCTTCCCGGACGCATGCTGTCTGTCGATCCGTTCTTTGCCGCCGCCTAGCTCGAGGTCGGCGCGCTTCGCCTCAAGCTCAGAAATCTTGTCCTGCATTGCTTTTTTCTTCGGAATATCTTCCAGCCTGGCCATTCCTACTCCTAAATCAATGGATATAAAGATGAAGCCGCTTGCTTTTCTTCGAACCCTCAAAGCCTCGTCGTCCGTTGCAGTTCACCTCTTTGGCGGAGGAACTATGGTGACAGGCGAGGGAGACACGGCGTGAATCGGCACGTCCTCATCAAGGGGAGTCTATGCCGAAAGTAATCAGCCGTATGTGATCAGATTCACCGATGCTTGCTAGTGTGTAAAATATTGATAATGAACGTGATCCGAGGCGCCAAACAGGGCAATCGCGTGTAGAAACCTACTGGCAAAATAAATCTCCGAAATCTTCCCGAAGTTTGCAGTTCATTTCGAAGGAAACGCGCACAATCAATTCATGGTTTCCACAATGCTACAAATCCGTCAATTTCCGCAGTACATCTGCCTCAGACGATGATGTACCCCACCCCTCCCCTGTATTCGTCCCATGCATTTGAAAATAATGGGGTTAGGTCAAAAAAGTCAAAAGCACCTGCCAAAACAAAGAACTTACGATTCGGAGCCTGTCGGAGATACCAGATTGCCGAAACCGACTTCGGGTTGGACTCTGCGAAGTGTCCAGGCCGCAATTCCTTCAGGCCATTCGAGAACTCGCACGCATCTTCTGTCCAAACTCAGTCCAGACATCTTTCAGTCCAAATACAAAATACGATTCGACCATCAGAAGTAGTACTCCCGCCCCGGCAACGACTGCCATGATTGCGATAGAAAGGGGCGAAACCAATTTCAAGAGGACCATGCAGATTGGCAAAGACACCAACATGATAGCCACCAGCTTGAACACCGGTGTGAAAGTAATCGATGCATGGTTATCGAACAGCTTTCTGTTTTCTCTATAGATCAGTCCCATTTGAGTAACTTCCGACGCGAGCCATACGCATAGAAACCCGTACAGACCAAACTTCCAAACGAGGGGAACGCTCAAAGCAATCATCGCCAGGTTCGCGAAGAAGACAATCATCGAAAGGCGCTTATGCATGTTGGTTGAGAACTGAAAGAATTGTTTGTGATCGCGCATGCTGATTGCCGCGGAAATGAGCGACATCAGCCCATAAGTATATAGGTCGAAAAGTGCCGGCCTGTGGAGCCAGACCCGCAGAATGATTGGAGCAAACAGCAGCGCACCGAGGTTTGCAATTGGTATCCCTGCAAACACAATCCTCTCCGAATGGTGGAAGATATACAGCATCTTCTTCATATCCCGATTGGCATAACTGAAAGTAATCTCCGGAGCGATTGCATTTGTGATTGGAGAGAGCAATTGACGTGCGCTGGAGAGCACTGTGCGACTGGTACTGAACAAGACAACGACCGATGGCCCCAAAATCCATTGCAGTATATTTACCGGAACCTGGTAGGTAAGGGCCTGTTGCGCAAGGATCATGGCAAACATACCGCTCGGCTTCAAAGTTCGCGTGGCCAGTTTCCAATTTGCTCCTTGAAGTCCTAAAGGCAAATCTCGCAATCTCCGCTTGAGGTCATAGATCGAAAGCAGCGTGATCACGACTGCAGCAATGAACTGCCCAAGCGCAAGAACGGGGAAACTGGCTCGAAACATTGTCAGAACGAAGCAGACAATTGTTGCTCCGAAAGACCGAGCGATTCCCCAGGACAACCCACGGTGCGTTTGTTCCACGACCATAAACAGGTTGTTGTAATAGCCGGCGAGTATATTAACCAGCACTTGAAGACCGAGAAAGAACGCCGTTAGAGTCACATCCCTCGGTGCAATGGTAGAAAGATGAAGTAGCTTTGGCAGCGGCAGGAAGAAGACGGAGAAGGTGATCAGTAATCCGATAAAGACCATCCCGATGAGCAGCGCCAGAGTGGAACCCTGCAGGCTGCGGTACTCCTCGATCTCCGCCCGCTTCCGCAACATCGTTAGTTGGTTGCTTGCGTAAGTTGTAATTCCAAAATTGAGAGTCCCCAGATAACTCAGTGTTCCGGAGAGCACAATCCACTCGCCGTACATGCTTACGCCGTAGTAATGAAGGAAAGCCGGCGGCAACAAAAGCTGCGTCACCAGCGTAAGACCGGTGCTGGTGCCCAACGCGCCGAGCATCTTGAGAATTCGCTGAATCATCTTCCTTCAAGAAACGCGCGGACTATCCTAGACCGCGGTCCGTTGCATTTCTGTCCCAGGCCGCGGATGTTCTACATCCACAAATGTTGTTTGAGTCCGTCAAACTGCAATGACCGAACCCTATCTGCGCCCCACTTGATGAGCGACGCTCTCGACGATTTCCAATGCCCTCTTCGCCGTCACCTCATAATTGAACTGTTCATCGAAACACCGCCTGCTCGATGCGCGAAAAGTGCTAACTTCATTGGCGTTCAGTGTCTGCCACTGCATTAGACTCGCCGTAGTTCCTTCCACCGTGTCCTTACATACCAAGCCAGCTCGATAATTAGCGACCTCTCTCCAGATGTTCACCTTGTCAGAAACAATCACGGGCAAGTTACAGACCATTGCCTCCGCAACAACTATGCCAAAATTCTCCTGGTGCGATGGGAGTACAAACACTTCAGAGGCCGTCAATGCACCCCATTTCAGTGTGCCCTTCAGCATACCAGCCCAGGTGATCCTATCCGCGATACCCAATTTGGCCGCAAGCGCTTCCAGCTCTTTTTGCAAGCCATTCCTGTCCGGGCCTGCAATTACGAGGTGCCACGACGGATCCTTCGCAAGCGTCTGGGCAAAGGCCTCGATAAGGACATCTATCCCCTTCTTGGGATGGATTCGGCCCATTGAGATTGCAAGTCGCTTCCCGCGAAGATTCGGCCATCGAGTTAGAAACTCCTCCGCCACAGCTTCTATGTCGCAATCCGGGGCGAAAGTCCCGTAAGGTACAACTGTCTCGCGTACTTGATATCTTGAAAAAGACTCCCTTGCAAGGATCTTCTCCTCTTCGCATGTGAAAAGAACCGCAGTTGCGTCTCGAAGAATCCTTTGCAAGAACAGGTGCCAGTAGATGATCTTCTTTATATGCTTTAACGGGAACCGTTTCTTGAAATACGGGTCGAGCATGCCATGGGTAAACACCGCATAAGGCGTATGTGTTCTCGCCAAGGCACGGTATGCAGCCAGCGTATTGTATTGCCAAATGCAGTTAATAAAGACAACATCATACCGGGCGAGGTTCTCTTTGAACCACTTCGCCGCCCGGTGTGAGTATCCATAGACTCCCCAGCCGGGTCCTAGAGCAAAGACGCGAGCCGGAAATTCAAATCTCTCAATCGATTCAGGCGAATCGAGGCAAGCTACATCAACCTCGTGCCCACCAATTCGATAGATATGGCAAAGCTGCCTAAGCCCCTCTGCAGGCCCGCCACTCGCCGGATTCACGGACGGGATAACATGAAGGATTTTCATCGCTGACCTTTGTGCAGCACCGCTTCCTACCTCTGCGGGTTGAGCACCTATGTGCTCACTCCGGCGAATTAAGACTTAGATTCCGCTTCGAATCAGTATACCGAGACGATCTGTCGATTCCGGAATTCATCACTCCGTCTCAGTTACCCTGGTCCGCAACACTTTAAGGGGATTTCCGGCGCACACGATGTTCGCCGGAACGTCCTTAAGTACAACGCTGCATGCTCCCACGACTGCACCCCGTCCAATCGTCACTCCTGGCCCGACAAACACGTTGGTAGCAATCCATGCTTCTGACTCTACGTGAATTGCTTTCGCGAATTGATCGAAAGTGGGGCGCGTGTAGTCGTGAGAAGCCGTACACAGGTACGCATGATGCGAGATCACTGTATTCTCATCAATCGTAATCTCTCCGAGCGTGTAGAGCGTAGCATGATCTCCCACCCAACACCAGTTACCAATTGTCAGTTTCCACGGGTAGGTTACGGTCGCAGACCGTCTGATAAGAACCCCTTTCCCGATTTTGGCGCCGAACATCCGCAGAAGGAACCGGCGCCATCCAAACATCACCTGAGGGGAAGAGTGAAACAATAGCATCTCCACAAGCCACCACAACTGAACAAACCATGCCGGTCGCCCTCGGAATCCGGACGGTACCTTGAATTTCGACAGATCCTGTATCCGTCCTTGCATACCCTGCCCTCTTAAAGGAAACCTATTTCACAAGACTTGCCTTACTCAGCCTCCAAGCTAGCTAGCGCCATGGAGGCTTATCCCATGGCGAATTGCCATCTCTTTGTACACTGATTCCACGCATTCACCGTACCGGTCCCAGCCACCCAAGCTCTCAACACGTTCCAAGGCCGCTCGCGCCATCTGATCGTGCAGTTCGCTGTTATCCATCATCCATTGCAGCTTCTCCCGGATCGCTTCAGGGCTTCGTATCGGAACGATAAACCCTTCGACGCCGTCCGTAAACAGGTCCTCTGCTCCCGTGTTTGTTGTCGCGATCACGGGCACCCCGCAGGCCATCGCCTGCGCTTGCACCAATGCGAGCCCTTCCTCCACCGACGCTAACACAAGCACGGACGATTGAGAGTAAAGTCGCCAAAGATCTCCCCGCGGACATACTCCCTTATACTCAAAGGTGCTGGCGTATTGATCCAGAAGGCGCCGTATCCGTGGATCGATCTCGCCTACAAGCCATAGCTCAACCTGTCGTCTCTTTACCAGCGGCTCGACTGCCCGAAGAAGATACCCGATTCCCTTCCTCGCTGTTATCTGTCCAACATAGATCACGCGGAAAACGTCGTCTCGCTTAACAGCAGGTTGAAACTCAGATAGGTTAACCCCATAGGGGCATACAAACACTTTCTCAGTCGGTATGCCATGCTGCAGGAACGATCTTCGCGCAAACTGGGATGGCACCGTAATCGCATCAGACTCTTCATACTCGGCTACGCACCGTTCAAGACGGTCTGGCGAAAACTTCAGTGCCGGCATATCCCAATATTTATACTCATCCACCAGAATCTCTCTCTGTGTCAGAATGTGCGAACATCCCCGATCGCAAATCCAAAGTTTGCCGCACTTCTTCACAAATCGGCCAGCCGTGGGCCCCGAGCCATCGAGCCCGTGAAAAATGTCAGTCCACTCAGGGTCCAATGAGTGTTCCAACCAACGCCCTAAGTCTCTGAGTAATACCTCATCTAACCAATACAATTTAGAACCAAGCCCAAGCAGGTTTCCAATCGCGAATGGGATTCGATACCGCGGGCGCGTCTTAGCATATGGCCATAAGTCCGAGTCGACCCTGGCGCGCGGGTTGCTTGTAAAGAGCGAGAGGTTGTGTCCGAGTCGAAGAATTTGGCGCCCCAGATCAAAATGATGGAATCTCCCGATGGTGAATACCGAGACGTTCATTTCATTCCTTCCGCTCGCGCATATATAGGTCTCAACATTGAATTTGAACTTAAGGCTACTAGCTGCCAACCACACCAGCCCAGGACTGCTCTATCGCCCGGGCGATTGCAAGATGGCCTTTTGCATTCAGGTGTATCCCATTGTCAAGGGTAATCTCCTTAAGTGAGTAAGGCACTTCGGCGTTAGTGAGATCGAACATACTTACATGTTGAGCGACGCTCCACGCCTGGAGTAGCGTTGCAGCACCCTTACTCTCCTGCGGAATATCCTTTCTGATCGGGATGAAGACGATAATCAGGCGACCACCTTGACTCGTCACTAACTCGCGGATTCTCGCAATATCCGCGAGGTTTCTACGTGTCACTTCCTCCGCGCCAGCCAGAAAGCTATCCCCTGCATCGGTTTTCCGAATGAGATGAAATATGCGTGGTCGGATAAACCGCGAATATAGCTCACTAATCGCGGAAACTGGGCGTCGTTGCGGTAAATCGTCTCCAACCATGGCAATCGTCGACCGCGGTTGCGTTAGATCGCCATCGTTCAAAACCAGGAGAACTATGTCTGAATGAAACGTTCCCCTCGACTGAATGTAGGATAGTTCGTTATCAGGCGCCCAAGCACCAGCGGAAGCATTCAACACTTCTACCGGTCGATGCACGATGGGTGGAAGTTCGCGATGCAACACCTCCGTGAAGATTTCCTTTTGATCCACTCTGGTTGTTCCATAGGTGATCGAATCTCCGACAAACAGCAGGCGAAGCGTCCCTGCCTGATGTGCAACAGTAACTTCATCGGATCGCATTCCGTAGTGGTTGATATGTGTTCGGGCGAAGAACCGCACCACATCCTGGTCAGGCTTGAGGATATAGCCGCATGCCGGGTCAGATTGAATGAGAACCGGGTTTCCCAGTCCAACGGCGAAACGCAGAATGGCCTCACTCACGCCGGCAAGCACAATAGGCACAAGCAATAGATTCGCGAAAACACGCGCTGCGCTGCGTCTTGCTTGCAGATCTTTCCCAGGAGCATTGCGCCACTCAATTCTCGACGGCATTTTCTTCATGAAGAAGCGCAATCTCTTCGTCTCCTTTGACAGGGATCATCCTTACAATCCCTCCAACGATATAGGAAAGCAACAGAATTGCGATCGGAACACGCAGAACTAACTCGAGTAATTTGCCCATGTCGGTCTCTCTAAACCCGAAGCAGAAGCCCCCCGCTGCGACAATTCCCCATGGCCTTCTGATGTCGAACATGCTTTCGTAAAGGATGAGTATGGCCGGGATAACCAGGAGTGATACGACAGTAACCCCAAGCCATCCAAAAGCTCCGTAGCTATCGCTGATCATCGTAATCAGGAATCCGCCGTTTTCAACTTCATCCGGGTTCAGTCCCGTCACCCGCCCCGTGTATGCTTCGCTGTTCGTCTCCGGCTTATTCTTGTAAACGAAGCGCGGCAAGTCATGCAAAACATCGATCTTGAGGGCTGTAAAGCCATAGTGAAACCCGTTCTCGCAGGCATTGATCATGTTGCTATCGGCTCGGATCAGAGAAAGGCGGTTCAAGACGAATGTTCCGGGCCGCCGATAATAACCTTCTCTCGATCCGGCCTCGACGCCGGCACTGCTAGCCTGCTTGACGACTGACCAATCCGGCAATGTCCTGACGAGATTGTAGCCTTCGTAAATTCGGGCTTGAAACTCCAACTCCCTCATCGGCCCCCGTATGTATATCTCAAACGGCGATATAACAAAGGCGAAAAAGGCTATCCCGCAAATCGCGGTCAGATAGTGCCTCTTGCGGAACCGGTACCCGCTCGCGTAGCAGGTGAATGCGTACACGATGCTCGGCAGAATCATGCGCGATCGAGTTGTCTCAACGAAACCAAAGAAGACGATTATGATCCACGGGACAAATGCCTTTATGCTAAAACTGTGCAGGCCATGGGTGCTTTTTATCCTACTCTGGACCGCAAGTACAAGCGAGAAGAGCAGTAATGTCGAGAAAGCGAGGCCAAGACTATGTGCTGATGAAGCCCTCTCCCTCGGATTGGAGGACGCCTCGTAGAATTCGAATGCGAAACTCGCCAAGGTTCCTACAGTAACAGAGATCGCGTATTGCAGATTTGCCTGGGCGTCGGTTTTTGGCTCGAGGGGCCTGGGGACCCTTACACGGAGGCGGCAATAGACGGAAGAGCCCACCATGAGGCAGAAGTAAAACAGAAAGTACACCTTGATAGTAAGTTCCGGAGATTCGAGAGGCCTGTTTGCCGGCTCCATCAGAATGACCTTTGCAAATTGCGAGATCACGATAGTGGAGGCAGAAAAGCCAGCAAACGCGATGCCACTGATGGAGCTAGCTCCACCGAGTATGTTGTACGTTATACCTATGCAAATCAGAGTTCCAGCCACGAAGGCGGCAAAGAGAGGTTCTGTTCCAGTAGCGATCTCACCGACTGCCAACAGCGCCACTGTGGCCACCAATAGGACAGTCGGGATCTTATACGGTTTGAGCATCCATATTCCTTGTTTTGCCAGCTAACGTCTATCGCCGAGCGTGCCAGCGCCTACTTGAAGATTGTGGCTGTATCGCTAACCCCATACAGCAGCGACGCAACGACGCCTGCTCCTCCGGCTGCCATGCCTGCCTTGAAGGCGTTTGCCGGCACTAAGAGAATGTCATTCGAAAGGAGGGCAACGTCTTGCTGCTGTCCGAACATGATCTTCTTCAGATCGAGCCTGATTTCAACCTGCTGGTTATCCGCAGTGGTCCGGATGATTCGTGCCTTGGAGAGCCCAGCTCCGTAATTCACTCCTCCCACCATGGCAAGGGCACGGAGGACAGTTATAGGCGCATTGTTTGCCAGCGGGATCGCCGCAGGTGTCTTCACATATCCCAACACGAAGACATTCCCGACCTTGGAGACAATTACTGTGTCTCCAGGCATCAAAGGAATGTCACTTGCATTAGCCGACCTTGCATCTGTTCCCAATTCGACAGAGATAGGTTCAGGATCGCCAACTCTGCGAATTGTAACCGCATGGCTGGCCAGCGGTGTGAATCCTCCGCAAGCGGCGATTGCATCCAGTAAACGCACTTGTCCAAACGCAGGGATGGGGCTAGGCTTGAGCACTTCGCCAATCACCGTTATCGCGCGCGTCGGGGAATCAACCAACTGCACACTTATCTGTGGGTCGACCAGAAAGCCACCTTGCTTCAGAGCGCGTTTCAGATACTCGGCCGCTTCCGCCGGGGTCAACCCCGCAATTTTGACCGAACCGAGATAGGGCAGATATATCTCACCGTTCGATCCAACTTTAATACCCTGAAGCATAGTAGAAGTCGCTCCGAAAGCGATTCCACCGGACGAGGTTTGAGACGAGGTTGTTAGTTCTGGTGCGCCGTAAGTCGCAATGGCTATTACATCCCCCGGAGCGATTTTTATTTCTCTGTACGAAGCGTTCAAGGCGGAATCCGGTGCACCGGCCACCTTCGGCGGAGACGCTACGGCCGGCCCCATGAACTGGGCCGATGCCGCCACACCGGCAAAGCTCAACGCAGGTAAGACAAGTAATAAGCTGCGCACGTCGCTCTTCATCCAGGTCTTCATAACCTCTCTCCAGTCTCCACACAGGTTCGGCCAGAACTAATTCTTATAGTCATAAGAGTAATACCCGAGGTACCCGTAATATTCCGGAAGACTTGCGTCCACACCGTTTAGAACGAAGCCGTACACTTTCACTCCCACATCTCTAAAAACTTCCCCGACGCGGGAGAGCATGGCTCGCGTGCAATACCCCTGGCGAATCACGAGCACCAATCCGTCAGCCAGCGAGGCGACAATCAGGGGGTCGGAAACCGATAAAGCAGGCGGAGAGTCAAAGATCACATATTCATAACGTTCTCGCAGTACTTGGACGAACTTCTTCATTTGATCGGACGCGAGCAAATCGGCTGGCAGCGGCGGACAAATACCGGATGGGATTACATCCAGAGTAGTCAGTGTCTTGTGCGTCTGAATGACTCCATCCAGGGGTTCCAAACCAGTCAGAAACTCCGACAATCCTTTTTTGCCACTTAGTCCGAGTCTCCAATACACGCTTGGACGGCGCATATCGGTATCTACCAAAACTACCCTTTTCCCACCTTGAGCCAGCACTGCCGCCAAGTTCATGGAGAGGGTGGATTTTCCTTCTGCCGGCTGGCAGCTCGTCACAGCAATCACTCTGGACTCCCGCGATGTGCTCGAAAGCTGAATTGACGTCCGAAACACGCGCATTGACTCTGCGAAGGAAGACCTCGCATCCCACAAGATTTCGGGCCCTTCCCTTGTTTCCGGATCAGGCCCCTTGCCCTTCCAGTTCGTTTGCGGAACGATCGCAATCGCCGGCACGCCGAGAAGTTCCTGGATTTGCTTGGAGTCTCTCATCCGCGTATCCATCCTCTCCAGCAAGAGAGCTAACGCTAATCCGCCGAAGAGTCCAAAAACAAAGCCCAACTCGGCCATTGTTGCTGGGGATGTGCTGGAAGGCTCAATTGGAAGGGATGCCAAATCGACCACGCTGATATCGGCTGAGTCCAATCCCGCATCCACGGCAGCCTCGCGCAACCGCGCCAGGATGCTTTCATACATGTGCCGATTCGACTCATATTCTTCCGACAAAATCTCGTACTTTACGATATCGTCGCGCTGTCCATATAACTCGTGTACGCGGTTTTCAAGGACGCTCTTTGCCTGATCCTCCGCTGCATGGGAAATGCCGTAGGCATCTTTGGCTTTGTTGATGACCGCCGTTTCTTCTTGCGCGATCTCCTGATCCAACGCCTTGATCTGCCCGGTCAGCTTCTTGATTTCCGGGTAATTTGGTCCATAGTACCCTTGGTCGTGGGCTAACTGTGAGCTAAGTGTTGCTCGCTGCGCACGCAAGGTCTCCAGCAGTCCCGTTGTGCCTTCCATGCTGGCTGGAGTGGCGCCATCCTGGATGCGATCGGGCGGGATGGATTGAAGGATGTGGTATCTTGCTTCGTTCAGGACTCGTTGCTCAGTGGCGTCGGACGCCCCCTTCTCAAGATTGGTGATCTCTTGCACGATCATGCTGTGGCTGGGATCGAGTGCGGAGATACCAAGCTTTTTTTGAAGATCGACCATCTGGTCTTGCGAATCTTTCACAACGGTGCGAAGGTCGTCTATCTGTCCCGAAAGCCAATTTGTTACCTGCTTGGTGCTGCTGTAATGAGCGGTAAAGTTATTCTTGATAAATTCGGTTACCAGGGCATTCACAATGTCGGCCGATAGCTGCGGCGATTTGCTGACGTAGGAAATCGTGATCATCTGGGTGCGAGGCACTCTGGCAATCGTCAGGTGTTGACGCAAATTGCTCAAAACCGCATGGCGCACGTAAGGGTCATCCAGCACGTCCTCTGTAAGTGCCGCTGTGTTGGCGCTGGAAGAACTTAGTCTCTTTACGTTTTGGGCACCAAGAAAATTCGGATCCTTATATAGCTTCAACGTTTTGGCAACTGTGGTCAGAAGGTTGTCGCTCTGGAGTATGCGGCTATCGCTTTCGATAACGATATCGAGAGTGCTGCTTCCCAAGGTCAAGCCGATTGACTGTTTTAGTTCCGATGCCGAACCCGGCTGTATCTGGATCTCTCCTGTCGCTGTATACTTCTTTCCCCGGTACAGGCCAAGTAGGACAGCCAGCAGCGCTAACCCGACAGCCAGACCAAGAATAAGAAAGCGCCTCTTGCGGACAATAAGCCACAAATCCGTCAGGACAAGATCTTCCTTTGCGGGAGCCAGTGCAGCATTCGTGGCGCGAGTTGACTGTTGCAATCAAACCTCTCAGTGATCAAATCTGCCGGATGATTGCGCAATGGGGAAGGTCTGACGCGATGTTCCGGGCGTAAAAACTATTTTTCGCAACTACTCCGAATATGGCACCTCCAGGGCATACAACCCACGGACAAAACTCGGAATTCAATTCGTCCAAGAACGCTAAGCCTTTTATGAGACAGGTTCCAGAGTCCACAAAATGCAACACGAGCAACCAAAATACTGCAACTGATGATAAAGCAGGCCGTGAAAGAGCTATCCGCGGCCAGCTCAAATATTCGCCGTCCAGACTCACCAAAGGTACGCGGAGCAACGACTCGCAAAATGCATCAAAACCACGCAAATCAGTTGAGTTTCAAGGAGTATCTGAAGGCGTCCGATGTCACCTTCAGTCTCTGTAATGCTGGGGCTATCTATGCCGTAGGATCAATCGCCAACCGCGCAACCCACAATACCTCTTTTGAATCACGGCCTATGACCTATTTCGCAACAAGAGTCCGCCTTGTTGGTCGCATTGAATGTGCTTCTTCGCGGGGATGCTGCGAGGGGGCTGATTCGATCGGGGCGGTTTGCCTGGATTGTGCTTTGGCAGCTCGCACCACGTGCGGAAGGTTGACCGAGAGCTCGTTGCTCTTCGCGGATACGGTTCAGGGTGTTCGATAACTCCTTTGTTTTGGATAATCCCAAAACGGGACAGAAAGGTAAGGTGTTTGTTTCGCGACTATTGTTCGCTTTTTGTTCGCCAAAAATCGATGTAACGTTATTATTTTCAGCAGCATGCGAGGAATTCCGGAAAACGGGTGTTTTGGGGTGGCTAACAGGCTGAACCGAGGGAACGGAAACTTGGAGATTCCGGGCGCTCGGGAAGCCATGAATCGATTGTGCGCGTTTTCCGCGAATTAAACTGCAAACTCGGGGAAAAGATTTGGAGGCTGGTTCAAATTCCGAATACAGTCGGATCCGCCAGTCAATGCAAGGATATGCGGTCACCGGTTTCGACGTTTTCCTGCCAGGCAATTGCGTAGAGAGGGCAACGGCATCCTCCACGCGAAGGCCCCACGAAATATATACTCAAAGGTAACTGCCGAGTTGCCGGTTGGCCGGTTTATTCGCTCGCGATCCAAAGCCGCTCGTACTTCGCCATATCAACGCGGCCTACACTCGCCACTCGCCTAGTCAGCGGTTTGAAGTCCTGACACCCAGGAGTTCATTCAATACAGCAGGGTCATCTGTCATATAGAAGATTGGCTCCATTCTTCTGTGTTCGATAATGTCAGTCATGCCATTCACAGTGATTATTTCGTAGGATGGATAACCGGAAGGAAATCCAGGTGGAGGATTCTTCAGTTGGAAAGGCTCAGTACCTTTCACCTTGCCATCCACCCTCGTCTGTCTTTTCCCGTCTTGCATTATGAATGTCGCACTGCGACCCCACGGCTTGACGTGGTAGTACATCGTGATTGAAACATCGGCCCGTGTAAGTCCGGGTGGCGGACTAAACCACTTTGGTAGCCTCGACTCAGTCGCTAATTCAAATGTTGA
>Ga0182012_10001135_pt1 | contig 29511 bp, 48 predicted proteins | sample 612S2SmetaG_FD_120486 | JGI IMG/M metagenome (GOLD analysis project Ga0182012, IMG submission 120486) | Permafrost microbial communities from Stordalen Mire, Sweden - 612S2S metaG | ecosystem: Environmental > Terrestrial > Soil > Wetlands > Permafrost | place: Sweden: Stordalen | collected...
GACGGTATCGAACGTTGATCGCTAATCCCATCGGCGCAATCGTTGTCGAGTACGATACTCTTCGCGAGTCGCTTAACCACGCCTTACGCACGCTAGTACCAATCGACCGCGAGCGCGCTGGCGCTGTCGAAAACGTGATGGCGGACGTCGTCTATCGCGCGCAGATGTCCGCCTCCCGTCAAGGGGTCGCACGGCACTTGCCGAGGCCGTTTTAAAGTGATCCTAGGGCACGTTATCGCGCTTGAACCAACGTTTGAGCAATCGTCGTACTTTCGCCAGGCTTGCGGAACCGCTCGATTCGCGTACAATTGGGGCCTTGCCGAGTGGCATCGTATGCGTGCCATCGGGACGAAACCTAACGCGAATAAGGTCAAGGTCGCATGGAATGCGTTTCGCGTCTCCATCCCCTGGTCATACGATGTGACGAAATGTGCTAGCAATCAGGCGATACTGGACCTCGGAAAAGCGTTCACGAATTTCTATCGCGATTGCAAGAAGCCGAAGAAAGACCGGCGCTTTCGTTATCCCGTATTCAAACGGAAGGAATTAAACGAAGGCTTTGCGCTTTGGAACGATCAGTTCGAGATTGAGGGCAAACGCGTTCGTATCGCTAAACTCGGGTGGGTGAGGACCCGCGAATCTCTTCGGTTCGAGGGAAAAATCATGGCCGCGCGCATATCATTTTCCGGTGGCCGATGGTTTCTCTCGGTGCAGGTTGATACGGATGTGCATCGCGATGCCGCACCAGAAGGCTCAATCGTAGGCGTCGACCTCGGCATAACAACCTTGGCAACGCTCTCGAACGGCGAAAAGATGGAGGGGCCGCGTCCGCGCAAGCAACTCCTCGGATCGCTCAAACGAATGGCACGACGTGTCAGCCTACAGAAACACCGCGCCAAGGAATTTCAGAAACACTCCTCGCGTCGTCAATACAAGCGGCAGTTGCGTTTATCTCGCCTCCATGCGCGCCTAGCGGATATCCGCAACGACGCTGCGCACAAACTCACCTCGCTGCTAACGAGCCGTTTCCAGACGGTGGTGATTGAAGACCTCAACGTATCCGGCATGAGCAAGAACCACGCTCTAGCCGGGGCCATACTTGACTGTGGATTCGGTGAAATCCGTCGTCAGTTGGACTACAAGGCCGCGATGCGAAACGGGCGTATCTTGGTCGCGGATCGTTTCTTCCCGTCAAGCAAACTCTGTTCGTGCTGCGGATTCAAGGCAAGTGGAATGTCGCTATCCGTGCGAGAATGGACTTGCGAAAATTGCGGAGAGTCCCATGATAGGGACATCAACGCCGCTATGAACCTAGAACAACTAGGCCGGGCTACGGCCGAAGTAACGCGCGGGGATATGCGACCTCTTTCGAGCGCGCAAGCGCAAAGGAAAGTCGCGTAGATGAACCGCGAACCAATACGGGCGCACATTAGCGCGCGTTCAGGAAAGCAGCAGGCTGCTTCGACTGCGCATATCGAGAAGATCCTCAAGGATCTCGCCGATTAGCATGCGCGTAAAAAACCAACTACCTTAATCGAAGGGGATGAATAAATGTCGACTGCATCAGCGAATGGTTTATCGAGTGGCGCGGAATCAGGTGGAGAAACTGGCGCTAGCGCTGCGCCCTTGGCTCCCGAAAAAGCCGAAAAGCAGCGCAAGCATGACGAGAAAGTTCATCGCGCTCAGTCGACGCAGCAGTATGAGGATCCAGCTGAAATCGCTCGGCAACGGCGTGAATCCGACGACCGCTTCAAGCGTATCGAAGATCAATTGAAGAAGATTATGACCGGTGCCACACAGCCGGCCGCTGCTGTATCTTCGTCGAGCCCACAGCGTTCAGAGTATGAAAAAACGCGTGATAACGACCCGCTTCTACGCGAACTGACGCGAACGATTCAGAAGGACGGGTCAACAGGGTACGCGCTGCCGGTTAAACTCGGCGGTGGGCTCGAATTCACTGGACGTATGTCGTTTGTCGAGCATGGGCCTGGAGTCGATGGGCGTGCGTCTCACATCGAAATCTTCGACACGAGTGAGAAATCGCTGAAGGCTTCGATGCTGCTCGCGAAGGCGAAGTGGGGCGAAGATGCGATTTTGATTCATGCGAAGGATCGGGAAGCCGAGCGCATGGTGAAGATCGCGGTCGAGAATGGTATCGTGATCGCGAACAAGGACCCGCATATCTTTGAGATGGTCAAGCGTGAGACCGAGCGGCAGAAGAACCCGCTGTTGAAGGACCGCAAGACGGATCGGCCGCTGCTGGAGCGGGTCCCGCGCGAGATGGGCGAGCGCACGCTCTAACGTGGACGAAAAGAAGGGGGCGTGGCTAAAGACCCGTTCGATTGTGGGCGGGTCCTTAGCCTTCGGCGTGTTGTGTGGTGGCGAGGTTGCGTGGAACGCGATCTCTGGCGCCATCGGGCATCCGATTGGCCCGCAATGGGGCGGCATCGGAAACCCTCTTGATGGGCTACGTGCGTTGGGCACCGTCGAACAGTATTGTGCGTTCGCCGCGCATCCGGGGTGGGCTGAGAGTTTCAACCCGGTCGCGATGGCGAACCCAGCGCATCGGGTCGTGGCTCACGCGCTCTGCCGGCTCCCCCAAGCAACCGTTAACGACATCAACCTGAAGTCGGCGGTCGCGTTCTCAATGGGCGCGATTCCGCTCCTTGGGTTGCAGGCGCAGAAGTGGTTCAAGAATGCTCAGGGTCCCGGGCGCGTGTTGCCACGAGTCAAACCAGGACCCGGTCATGTCGTGGTTAAGGTTGGTCGCTCTACTGGTATCATGGCTGCTGCTGGGTTGACCGAGGCCGGGTTGGCCCCTGGTCAAGACGTATGCATCACTGATAAGGACCTGCGTGCACATGTTCTTATGTGCGGTCAGACGGGAATCGGGAAGACCAGCCAGGGCATAGTCGTTATCTTGCGACAGTTGATGGCGCAAGGTTGCGGTGGGATTATCGCTAACGCAAAAAGTACGTTTCACCACATCGTTCTGCAACTCGGCGAGGAAACAGGTCGTGACGTACAGGTAATCGGTATCGGCGCGGGTGCAGATCCGGTGGATTTTTGTGCTGATATGTCGGTTGAAATGGCTAAGACGTACCTTGGGGCAATCTTACGGACTACCGACCGAGGCAAGGACTCAGACACCTGGATAAACTCGGCGGTAAACTTCGCGCGCGGCGGGTTAGGATTATTGAAGGTTTGCGAGATAGAGTACCCTGATGACCCATCGCACTTCTCGTATCCCGACCTGTTTCAGTACCTGTATCCCAATGGGCGGAATAATTTTGGCATAGAGATTGCTGAGAAGATCACCGCAAAGATGAAAGAGTGGGGGGAGAAGTTCAACGAGCTTCCGGAAGGCGATGAACGCGAAGCAATCGACCTGAAAATGCGCGAAGTTGAGAGCTACCAGAGCGAATTCGAGATGTATGCGCGTCTCTCTGAAGGACAGAAGACTAGCGTTGACATTTCGTTGCGGCAGATATTGTCGGTATTGGCTACACCTGCCGTCACCGACGCATTCTTTAACAAAAAGAAGGGCAAAGAGAAAGGGAAGCGGCCGTTCTCGTTTGAGCAGACGTGTAACGGGTCGATCTTCGTCATCAATGCGATGGATGGCGATTCAGCGAAAATTGTGGTTGGGCTCGCGAAGCAAATGTGGGCGCACGCGATGGAACAGCGACTGATTAGGGATGACCTAGACCGCGAGACGTTAGTTGTTGGCGTATTTGACGAATACCAAGATTATATAGTACGCTCAGGCGATCGCGCTGACCATAAGGTAAACGCAAAATTGCGTGAGATGAATGCAATGATGCTGTGTGCGACACAAAGTGTAAGCTCGCTTGCCGCGGAATTGAATAACGAGCACATAACGAATACGCTTATTCAAAACTTCGGAACTCGTGTGATTTGGCACACGAAGGACATCAAGACACAGGACGATGCCATTAAACTTTTTGGTACAGTTGAGGTCGAACGAGAAACGACGAGTCGAAATACGCAACCTGGCCGTTTTGTGGCATCGAAGGGAACATCAAAGGGTACGCAAAGGCAAGCCACCGCCGACGCGCAACTCTTTTTAAACTTGAAGGGAAATCAAGCGCTAATCGTCACAACGCTATTTCGCGATTCGGCTGTTGATATTATCACCACAACCCCGGACTCGCTAGCATGATCGATAGTTATGACCTCCGCGATCAGCGTGCGCGTGAAGCGTTCATGGATCTCATCGAAGGAGTCTTGGCGGATGGGCTAGCGGATTCTACGGTTACTGAGGTGCTCGTGAACCCGTGCGGTTCCGTGTGGTACGATCGCCTACGTGGAACGTTGGAGCGCCAAAATGGGCGCGATTTAGCTCCCGACGTGGTCGAGAACATCATCTTCAAGATCGCCCATCACTTGGGCAAGACGGTACACGACGGGATGCTTGACGACGCAGAACTACCGTATTACGGCTGCCGCGTACAAGGATTGTTACCGCCGGTCGTCACGGGTCCGACGTTGAGTATCCGCAAGGGGGTTATGCGGTGATTACGCTTGGCGACTACAAGATGTCATCGGAGTATCTTGACATGCTCGAAGATATTCGTGAATGCCGTAAGAATCTGCTGGTTGTTGGCAGTACGACCGCGGGAAAGACGACATGGCTTCGTGCGTACTTGAAGGATATCTTGGAGCGCGAATGCCCGCGAATCATTAGCATCGAGGACACGCCGGAATTGAATCTTGGTTCTGATTCGTGCGTGGCGCTGCATTCGACGAACGATGTCTCTCAGTTGCGGCTAGTCAAGACGGCGATGCGATTGCGTCCCGATCGTCTAGTGCTTGGAGAAATCCGTGACGAGGCGGCGCGGGCTATGATTCAGGCGTTCGGTACCGGGCATCCTGGGGCGTGTACGGTTCACGGCGGTACGCTTCTGGATGGCCTTGTGCGCGTGCAGCAGCTCAGTGGGATGCCGGTCGATATGATCTCTGGCGCTATTCACTACGCCATACTCATTGAACGCGACCGGGTAACCGGAGAACGCCGGCCGACAGATTTCGCGCGCGTATCGTCCCTCGACAATCACTTCTTCCTTCAATCGATAGAGAAAGCAGTAGCATGAACAAAACACTAGCAGTCGCAGCCTTCTTGGCGGTCCTTGGCTTGGCGACGACGCTTGCGGCGGATGCCGCGCAGATCGGTGGAACGCAAATCAACGGGGGCACGACTTGGCTCACGGGTACCGTAGGGTCACTTTTGCCTTGGGGAATCCTAGCAATCGCCGCAGCGGCATTCCTGTTCGGCGAGCACTTGATGCAATTCGTCGGCAAGTTGGGCAGCTTTGTGGTGTACGGCGTCGTAGCAATATTCGCCGTAGCGATTATCGGAACGATGGGGCTCAACGCAGCTGGGGCTACGCTCCACTAACGATGAGCGAGGAAAACGACCCCGATGATGGATACGAGATCGACATGTACTCCGATACGCCGACGCTGCTCGGCGCCGAGCGCGGACCAATGATGTTGGTAATCGCGGTGTCGGGAACGATTGTGGCGATGTTTCACAATGCTCCGAATCCATGGTGGTGCTTCATCGGTGGGCCGGTATTCTTTGCCGTTGGATACGCGCTCTGCCTGTATGCGTACCACCTAGATCCCCAGATGAGCCTATCGCTTCCTCGGTTTTTGAAGTACAAGAAATTCATTCCGGCGCAGGATGGCCTCGGCGTTACTGAGAGCGCCCGGCAGCGGTTGAAGGGGTATCTTCTTCGGGAGCGGCGCGCGCGGTGAGTTTGTTCGACCCCGTCATGGACGTCTCGATCGAGTCGCAGTTGCGGAACGAACTCGGCATGTCGAGTTACCTTCCCTATGCCTATCTGGCGAAACCCGACATCGTGTTGACCGACTTCGATGGGCTCGGCGCTTTGTTCGAAGTCACCTATGATGACGTATTCAGCGTTGGGCGTAGTCAGCGAGTCGACCACTGTAAGTGGATCAGTCGTGCAACCAGCAGTCTTGGCAAGCGCGTTTACGGCTCGGCGGAGTGGATGGGGCAGCGGTACGCGCTCCGGTGCAGCGCCCCACCATTACTCTTTCCTTCCTATATCGAGAGCGATGGTCGACGCGTGTTGGCGCAGTCGCATATCGATCACATGGCAGGCAAGCGCGGTCGTTGGCGGCATCTGATTGCGATCACGTACCGTCCGCCGACGCAGACGATGTCCTGGTTCAAGAAACTTTTTGTCACAGGCGAGCCGCTGGTCGAGTCCTCATTCGATGAAGTGCGGGCGAAATTCGAGGAGGGGCTTCAGGAATACGCTGAAAACATGCTAGGCGCCAAGATGCGTCGGCTCGGAACGCATCCTACGGATCCTCGGCGAAGCGAACTACTTGAAGCGATCTTCCAATGCCTGTACGACGAGGAGACTAAGCTTTACGTTGGTCACCCGTTTGAGGCGGGTGCGATAGGCGGGCTACTGGGTTCACGCGATATTATTCCAGGGCGCCGGCCGATGGTCGGGAAAAAGCACATGCGGGTGCTTTCGATCACGGGGTACCCGTCGACGACGCGTCCCGATATGTTCGATGCGTTTTTGAAGAATCCGGTTCCGGGGTCGCGATTCTCGACGCGTTTGGTTTTGCAGACGCATGAGGGCGCTCGGCAAGGACTTGAGAACGACCGGAAGGCTTTCGGGATCGGGAAGTTTTCGCTCATGTCGATGGTAGCCGATCCCCAGGGATTCCAAAACAACGCACGCGTGAACCGTACCGCAGCGAACAAGGAAGAGAAGGCGGAAGAAGCGATCGAGGTCCACGAATCAGGGCGGGTATCGTCTGGGTGCTTAACCGCGAACGCGACGTTGTTTGCTGACACTCTTTCGGAAATGGAAGAGAAGATTCAGATCGTGAAGCGCGGTCTTACGGGATTCACTGTTCTGGTAGAAGACGTGAACACGATGCGCGCGTACTTCGGGAACGCTCCGTTCGATAAGATTCGGGCGCGAGAGGTTAAGGCGCATACAGGCAACGAGGCGCGTATTGGGCCGACGATTTCAGCGTGGCAGGGTAATAAGACGTGGTCATGCCAGTTTTGCGGTCCGAATCCCAAGCCGCCGACGTTCATTACGCAGACGCGAACGGGCGATGACTTCTACGTTGATACGCACGTGGGAGATAACCGCAACACATTAGTCGCTGGACCACCCGGAGCGGGCAAGACGAGCCTCATAAATAAGATGATGGGGGAGGGGATCAACGCTCCTCACCAACAGATTTTCGGATTCGATAAAAACCGAGGTATGCTTGTCACGACGAAGGCTCTCGGTGGAGAATATCGGATAGCTCGGCGTTTTTGGCTATTCAAGGACTTGGAGAAGTCGGCGAAGCGCAGTTACCTTACTGGTTTCCTATCGGATCTGATTGAGTCGAACATCGATCGCGCGCGAGTTGAGCGCGACCTCGTGAAATTGGCCCTTGAGCGGATGCTGATCGATAAGCCACGGAACCGAAACCTCGGAACCTTCATGGCGGCGTTCAGCCCACGTGATACGAGCGAAAAGCAGGCGTTTACGGGCGTCATTCGCGACTACGCTCTTGGTGGCGTGCACGGCGGCGTGTTCGACGGGGATTTCGATCCGACAGAAAACACCAATCAGCGGGTGGTGTACGAACTCGGGCACTTCATGACCGCGAACCAAGACGATCGCGTTGTTGGCCCCGTGATGATGCATCTCCAGCATGAATATGGCGAGCGGTACCCGGGACACGATACGCGTTTATTCTCGGACGAGACCTGGACACTGTTAAAGCGCCCGCGCGTCATTGCTGCGATGGAAGAAGAGTTGCGCACGAACCGCGCGCGTCATGCTTCGATGGTGTGTTCGACGCAGTCGTTTGGCGATATCTTTGGGAGCCCGATTGCCGATATCGTCATGGCGACGTGCCCCGTGCGATTTGTTATGCCGGATTCAGACGCGACTGGATATGGGTCGAAGCATTATGGAGAAAAGGGCCTGCAGTTGACCGCCGCGCAGATCGAAGACGTGCGCACCGCGCAGAAGAAGTTAGAGTGCGCGATGGTCACTCCCGACCACTTCGGTATCTTTCGCACGTATATGTCGCCGGCTGAACTAGCGATCTACGGCTGCACTGGTCGAGATCAGGTAGATGAGGCGGTTGCGCTGATGGAAGCGGAGCCTGAAGATTGGCTCTGGATGCATCTCGAAAAAGCGGGATGCCACGCTGAGGCTAACGAAATTCGTCGACTAGGATATTCCCCTCTGTCACTAAGAAAGGTACTCACAGCATAAAATGGAACGACGCTATGGGCCAGCAGCGGTATCGGCTGCCTTGGCCTTCACTCTTGCCGGCTGCAACGGAACAACGCCTCCAGAGCATTCCGTATCCTGGTATCAAGCCGCCGACCCCACAGTAACGCAAGCCAAGCTCGACGATTGCGAGCGTCTTGCGCCGATAGACCGAACGATTGACTGCACTAACGCGTATCAAGGGCAGGCAATGCGCGAGGTCTATGGTCTTCCGCGGACGGTCGAACGCCATGAGATGACTCGCACTTGAGGCACTTGTTGACCGTCGGATTCATTGTGGCGACGATGGCACCGGCTCAATCCCAATGGGTCGTTTCTGACCCAGGCGCATACGTGCGCGCCGCACAACAGATTGCGCAGGACGTCCAACTTGTCGCGGCAGCTCGCCAAGAACTCACGCAACTTCCTAGTTCGCTGTTTTCGGCGACGAATTTGTCTGGGTACTTGAACAATTCGGCGACGGCGTTAGCGCAAGCGCAGGCGTTGTGCAAATCGAATCCGTCGCAGTGTAACGCTCGGGCTCGGGTTGCGCTCGCGCAGGCTCCAGCGTTGCAACGGATCGTCACGAATCTTGCCTCGATCCGGAACGCGGCGCAAGGGGCCCCAGGGCAGGTCGCGGCTACGCAGGCTGTTGCTGCGGCGACGGTACACCTTGGAGAGCAAACGGCAGCTATTCTGCAGAGAAATGCAGCAATCGATGCCGAGCAGGCTGCCGCAAATGCTGAAGTGTACGGCGTGAAGCAGCAGTGATCGAATTACTCGCCCAAGCCGCTCCGCCTGTTCCGAACGCTCTTCTTACGAACATTGAGGCGGCATTCCCTCCATTGGGGCCACTGCAGATGCAGGCGCAGACGTGGGCGGTCGCGAGTATGCCGGCGCTCGTTGCGCTCGAATTTGGGGCGATGACGTGGGACAACTATAAGCGGAGCCAAGATATTCAAGGCGTCTTTATGGGGATTGCTGGTGTAGTCTTCATGGCGGTTCTCGGCCTATTCATAACGGCGCATCAAATTGAATACGATCAATACGCCATCAACGAGATACAGACGATCGCTAACTCGTTCATTGCCCCTGGTCAAGCAGTTGCGCCAGCGCAAGCAACACCTGATGCCGTTTACGCTCTTGGCGATGGTATTTCGAGCCAAATTTCCAAACTCGCGACGTCGAATAACTGGTTCGCAAACGAAGCGATGAGCATTTACGTGTCTTGGGCTGGGTTTTGGGTGCAGATGGGCTTTCTTGCCCTCGCGCTCGAAGACTTGCTGGGGCGAATGATTATCCCGTTCGCCATATCGCTCGTTAGCATATTCCTGGGCTGCATTGTGTGTCGGTTCACGCGCGCGTTGTCGGCGAAGTGGATTCAAGTCGTAGTATCCGGGTTGATCTTCACCATCGTCGTGGACGCGATGATCGGGGTGGGTGTTCATGTCGCGGCGAGTATTCTCGCGCAAGCCAATGCGATCGATCACACTGATATGCGGACGACGCTCAATTCTATCGCATCCTCTGGCTTGATGTTCTTCGCCGTCGTTTGTGCAGTCCCAACAATCGTCGGTGTCTTGGGTGGACACTTTGCGATGGGTCGTGGTGTCGCGGCGGCGGCTACCGTTATCGGTACGACTACCGGAATTTACAATACGGTCAATAGTTACCTTAACAAGAACAGTGGCAAGACCGGCGGATCGAAGGCCCGTAGCTCGGCAGCATCGTTACGGAAGGCTACGTAGAATGTGGTTGTGGTTCATCCCTCCTCCATGGTATCGGCCATGTAATCACGGTGGTGAGCCACCTTCACGCTTTAGCCTTATCCTGTTGGTAATCGTCCTAGCTGCCTGGAGTATCGCCCACGATATGCACTGGATCAACTGAAAGCGAATATGTCACTTTTACTCGATAAGAAGAAACCCCCGGTCATTAACGGTGACGGAAAGAATCAGCCTTGGACGTCGATTGGGCGTCTACATCGCTCGGTTGGGCGTTTTTATGCGCAAACGACTTTGATTGCGTTGGTGATTGCGGTTGTGGCATGTGGCTGGGCGTTAGTAGAGTCCAGGAAGCCGCACGAGATCCCTGTGCCGGTGGCGCAACTAGCTAATGGCAGATGGGTGCAGGCATACATGACCACTACACCGGAAGAGCCCGGCAAGGTAGCGTTACTCGCGAATTGGACTGGGGCGTGCTGGGTTGGTTCCGCCGATCCCTCATCGCACGCGAGTCGTCAATGTGCTGCTCTCATATCGAATGCGCCGGCTGATGGCGTTCTAGCGCAGATTCAAGCGCGTACGCAAGAGATTGTGTCGAAGGGGCTTACCGTGTCGCTCAACGTTCACACCCCGATAGGTAGCGGATACTCGTACGAGGTCGACTGGGACGAGCGTATTACTGACCCTCAAAACGCTAAGACCGAGCGCGTCATGAAGGCATATGTCGAACTCGCTTTCAGTCCCGACCACACACTTCTGCATGGCGATCTATGGATGAATCCATACGGAATGTTCGTCCGCAAAGTCACGCTTATCGAGGTATCCCGGTGAATAAATCTATCGCTCTGGCCGCTCTTCTTGCTTTTAGTCCCGCTGCGGTGTCGGCTGATACCACGGCTGAGATATCTGTCCCAGGCGTTTACGGGTACATCCGGCATCTTGTCGTTCAAACCGGTGTTCCGCTAGCCATTTCGCTTCCGCCAGGCGAGTCGATTGTCTCCAATCCAATAATCGGAGACCCGGCATGGGATATGAAGACGGCACTTGGCGGTGACGGCGCTCACCTTACGCTGAAGCCAATGAAAGTCATGCCACGGCCTACACTGTTGCAAATCTATGGGTCAACGCGGACTTGGTACCTCGTCGTTTCGTCACCGGATAAGGTCGAGTCGACTGCCTACGTGGTCGATTTCTATAACCCACGCCATAAGACGTCGAAGGAGAAGACGCAAACCAAGCAGACAGTCGGATGCAAGTCAAACGATTCTCGGTACCAAGTGAATGGCGATAGGCGGATCATTGTTTCGGCGGTGTGCGAAGACGAACGCCATACGCTTATCGTCGTGCGCATGAATCGTGACTCTCCGAATGCCCTGCCATACTCTGTCGACCCAACTGGACGCCAGGATCGCATTGGAAACACGACTCCCGCGCAGGTGGCTCCCGATACTTTCGTGTGGACATTCGACGGAAAGTACCGTCATCTCGCATTATTATCGGACTCGAATCGTGGTCCCATCCGTACCGATATCGTTTTCCACGGGAAGCCATAGTCGTGGCAGATCCGGTTGCGGGAGACGATCCCGAAGAACATGCTGGTCTCAGGAATCTCGGACTTATCGTTCGATCGCCGTGGATTCTCGTGGCGGGGCTTGCGGTGTGGATGATAACGCACCCGTACCATTCGGTAACGCATGATCCCAGCATTGCTTTAGCTGGAACGGAGCCAGTAACCTCATCGCAACTCTTAGCGGCAATCGCTACAAGTCCGAAGCCGGTGCCGTCCATAATCCCTACAGCGCAGTCGATTCCAACGCAGGAGCCAGCGAATACCTATGCGGACGTTACAGCTCAAGTCGCAGCTGCTCAAATTGCTGCCGCTCCGCCCGTGCAAACGATCCCTCCACCTCCTCCAACTCCGACCGCTCCTCCAACATTGTCCCCGGCGCAGATAGTGCACCAAAAAAGGTTAGCGGAGCGCGCAGCACAGGAGGCGTCTGATCGTGCGTCGATTGAATCTCCTCTCACGACTGCTGCGCCGATGGTTATTGCGCGCGGTTCAGATGAAGACGAATGTTGCTGGATTCGAGAGAGCCAGGAAGCCAGCGCAACGCTTTATAGTTCGATCGACAGTACGGTACCGAATGGAACTATTCGCGCATACCTCGACCTATCGCTTGAAGATTGGACGCACTCAATAGTCGTCGCGCCGTACGGCGCAGTGTTCGCTGGGCGTTATCTTGGAACGAGCACGACGGTTACTGGCGGGCAAGTTCGCATTCCAGCCGAGTTTAACGAAATAATCGCCGGCAATCGGAAGATCAAACTTGATGATGAGCCGGGTGGGGATCCGACTGGAACCAATGGGCTGGGTGCGGCGACGAATCGACATATTGGTGCAGCGATCGGTTCGTTCGTCATTCAGGTCGCCACTGCGGCATTGCTCGATCGTGGGGCCAATGGGTCACAGTATTGCGTTGGCTCCGGTTGCTCGCAGAGCAGCAGCGGAACGAATTCAAATGGCATCGGTGGCGCTATGCAGGCTGGTCGGCAGTTATTCCAGGGGAACGCACCGCCGTCGCAATCATTACAGGTGCGCAGCGGTAGCAAGATTACGATCATTTTTCAGCATGATTACCGTGTTAAAGAGTGGAAGCCATGATTGGGTTGTGTGGGTGCGGGTGTGGACAAACTACAGGGAAAACCAAGCGTAGTCAGCGATGCATGGAAAGGCCTGATGGGCCACGGCCAGGTGAGCATTTCAAATTCGCGCCAGGTCATTACTTGCGCAAGCCAGCAAAGTATGCGCATTTGCCTCGTCGTATCGACCCGTGCGACGCCGACCTAGAGACGCTGTTTAGGTATACGGTCAACAAGTCTTCGAGTGGAATGAGAGATGTTTTTTACCTCACGCGCTACGAAAGACTCGTGAATGGCAATCGTAAAACGGTTTGTATTCATCAGGATATTTCGGAACGAATATTGGGACGCAAGTTGACGCGCAATGACAGAGTCGATCATCGAGATGGCGATGGCTTAAATAACTCCCGAGAGAATGTGCGCGTAGTAACGAACGCTCTTAATATGCAGAATCGCATAGGCCTTTCATCGAATAATAAGTCTGGTTATAGGGGCGTTAGCTGGGAGTCCAAAAAACGGAAATGGCGCGCTGGAGCAACAGTGAGCGGGGTGTATAAGCATATCGGGCTATTCGACACGCCTGAAGAGGCCGCGCGTGCAGCTGTTGCGTGGAGGATTGAAAATATGCCTGGGGTAATTCGTGGAAACGACGTAATATGATAGCGTTCGCGTTGTCTGCCGCTATATCTTGTGGAACATTGACGCCGCAAGTTGAGCGGTCCGTGTTATCTGTTGATCCGCTGCTGGTTCGGTCTATTATTGCAAATGAAAGTTCATTTAATTCGGACGCCGTTTCGCGCACCGGAGCCCAAGGAATGATGCAACTTGAACCGGGCACCGCGCGTGAACTCAAGGTATGCAATTCGTTCGATCCCGCGCAAAACGTGATAGGCGGTACGCGCTACCTACATGGCCTCCTCGATCACTACCATGGAAATGTGCGGCTGGCTGTCGCTGCATACAACGCGGGACCAGGAGCAGTTGATAAGTACGGCGGTGTCCCACCGTATGCGGAAACGCAGGCGTATGTACGCGCAGTCCTTGGGTCGTACGTACGATACGGAGGAACGCCCGAGGTGTTAACGGATAAGCGTTCCGCTTCTGCATCTCACGGCCCCCGGGTATCCCCCAAGCCCGTTGTTCGGCGGATACTTGCAACGCCTCCTGCTTTTGGGTTTGCGTCGGCGAACGGGACGAACCTCGCGATCAAGGCGCCGACGGCGCCATAAGGAGTTAAAATGGAACAACGTAAGAACACTCCGGTATACGTCGGACACGGTAGTCGTTTTACGCCCGAGGAATCGGCGGCTATTAAGCGTGTCACTAAATCGGTGCAATCGGAACAGAAGGTCGAATACGGGCGTGCTCAGGTCGACGGCGAAACCGAGATTAAGGGGATGAACGCGTATGAGGGACAGTTAACGCCTTGGGACAGGACTCGTTCCGTACGCGACAGCATTAGGGAACGTCTTTCGGGCGGGATCGAACTCGGCCGGTGATAAGTTTTTTTTGGCCGAAAAGCGTCTGCTTCGACCATGCCGCTTACGACGGTCGACGATCTGTCTCGCGGCAGCGGTATCGGCTGGTCGGAAGAATCCGCGCAAGCTTCGACTTTTCGTTCGTGCATGCTCGATGAAATACTCGCGCGAATACGGCTATTCACCGGAGTACCTAGCTACCCTTCAAAGTCGGCGATGGAAGCGGTTGCGCGCTATTTGCGTTTTCTTGACGTGGGGCAGGTGCGCCGTTTTACCATTTCTTGAAGCATCCGATCTCGATCATCTGCACTATCGTGCGCTGGGGCACGAACTTCCGTGGTTCGATGTCGTGCCACTGTCCCGTTTTGTCCATCGTGACCTTGTAACGCCAGGCCGACGTATTTTCGGCTACGGCCTAATCAATACGGTCTTACGCTTAGCTTTCGGTGTTTGGCTATTACTCGACGGCGCGCTTGTTTATGGCGTACTACACGTTTTGAGGTTCATCTGATGCCAGTAAAGATTTCGCGTGCGTCAGATTGAGCCGTTGACTGATAAATGCATGTTGCGTGCGGTTACAGGAGCAATTATGAAAAACAATAATTCGCTGTTGCTATTGCGTCAACGCGGAATAAGTTTTCCATCTACCCGACAAACGAAAGGGCAGCTAAATTGAATTGGCTCTCGAATTGGCTTTCTTGGATTGCGTCGGCGATAGCTGGCATTCATTCTGGGGGTACCGTGACCTCGATTCCCCCTTCGCCTCCGCCGATCGCTTTCGCGAGCCCTGTGGCAGCGGTGTCGCCCTCGCCAGTGCCCTCGCCAGTGCCGACCGACAGCGACGACCTTTGGAGCGGGGATAGCCCATCGATCGCACCGATAGCGCAGGCTTCCCCCGCCGATACCCCGCAGACTCCCGCCGATACCCCGCAACCGGTGTGGACGCCCTCGGTGCCCAGCCAGGGAACGGCGTGGACGCCTGCACCGTCTGTCTGGAATTACCCGCCGTCGCCAGCCCCGTCGCCAGATCCGTCCACGGTTGCGGCTGCGCCGACGCCTAACGTGACGGTAACGTTGCCGCCCGCGATCCAACCCGGCAACGGTGGCCCAATTTACAGCTCGCTCTTTACCGGAAATACGCCGTTCCATCATACCGCAGCCGAACTCATGGCCGCTGGCGCGCAAGTCCTGTCGCCGACGATCGCGGCGAACTATTGGGGGGAGGGAATTGGCAGCGGGATATTCGGCGCTCAATCGGGCGGAGCCGGGCCGATCTATGCCGTAACGAACAGCGATCCAAGCGTGACGTTTTCGTGCCCGATGTACGGCCCGTGCAACGCGACCGGAGCAACCGTGCATTACCCGGCTGGCGCGACTATCCAATCGGGATCAGATAAGCACATTTCGGTCGTGAACATGACCGACCAAGTCGAAACGGATGGCTGGCTCTGCACGTCGCTTGGTAGGTGTGCGAACGGCGGTCAGTTTCCATTTAGCGGGGACGGGTTAGCGCACGGCTCATCATCGGGGGACGCAGGCGGAGCGGCCTTTGGCTTGCACGATATTACTGCTCAGGAACTCATCCAGGGACACATCGACCACGCGCTCGGCATCGAACAATCGTGCCTAGATAGCGGTGGCGTTTACCCGGCGATGGTCGGCAAGCAGACCGACGCCAAGTGCCCGTCGTCACTCGAACCGAACGCGAAATACGGGTACCTCATCCACATCAAGTCAGGCGTCGACGTGACGAAGTACGGCTACGGAAAATACTGTACGGTGATCGCGACCGCGATTCAGAAGTTCGGCGCGTACACGATGGACAACAATGGCGAATGGGGGATATCCCTAAACGTCGATGCGCCGCAGAATCCTTACGCCGACTCGGGATTTGCGTGGTTCACGATCATCCTCCCCGAGATGGCTGCGGCTGGTGATGCGCGCGGATCTGGAGTATCATATTCGTGGCAGTCGTGCCTACAGCGCATCCCGGCTAGCGATATCGAGGTCATCCAGATTTCGCCAAATCTTCCCTCAGCGGCCGCGATGGTCGCGCAATAACACCCGAACGGAGAAAGTATGCTCGACTATTTAACGGTCAGAACCCGTATGCTCGACGAGAGCCTCGGGGCGCAGACGATCGTTCCTGACCCGCGCTTCCCCGAGGTCGCCGAGCGCATCATTGCCCAGGCTCAGTCCCGGCTCGCGTCGGGTGAGTGGTCGAATAGCGCGTCGATGGAAGCCCGCGCGCAGCAATTCGAGCGTATGCGCGCCGAGTACAAGGCGACCGGCGCGATCACGCTCGACGCCGACACGTCGCCGGCAATCCATAGTGCGATAAGCGTGCTGGGGAACCAGTTCGGGACGGTACGCATGCCCAATCGGAACATGCGCGACTCGTTCGAGGTCCTGCGGCCGCTGGACACCGCGATATTAGAGCGCCGCCAGCAGGCCGGATTTCACCGGCAGGCTCGGCGCGAGCGGGGGATGGAGCGATGAAACGCGGCGATAGCAGAGGATGAACACAAGGAAGGTCATCGAGCGCATCCGTGAACGCGATGGAAATGGCTGCGCGATTTGTCACGAGCCCGTTAACGCGTTCACGGAAACGAGGGAGTATGAAGACACCTGTTGGAATGGGGAGGTTCGCACGGTTTTGCGGAGGCCACCCTGGTGTCATACGAGATACTGCATCAACCTGTAGATCCAGCTCGTGGAGAGCGCCTAGACCCTAGGGGGGCGATTATCGCTCGGCTCCCCGGTCGAACGCGACCATGCTGGGCGGAAGCGGACAGCCAGGGACGTCATCTTGGGTGTCCTTATTGCGAAGAAACCGGTCAAATTCCCATTCGGGAGACGGCGATCGACGCGGTTGACGCTCGTGATGACGGCATGCAGGCGCTCGATGACGCGCTCGCGGAGCGAGACGAAAACGGGAACCGGTATCCGGAGTATCTCGGCGATAGTATCGAGCATCTGATGGCGCAGCCAGCAGACGGAAACCCGCGCTCGGGCGGAAGCAAGTCGGGGCGCGGCGGAAAGAACAAACCCAAACGCCGTCGGCACGGGGAAGAGCGCCCGCCAAAGAAGTGGTCAGACGGGCAGCGTGAGCTAACTGGTAAAAATCCGAACGAAGTCGAGGTAAAATATCAGGAGGCGCGTGAGAAGGAGCGGCTCGAAAAAGAGATCGCGAATCCCGCAAAGCGCGCCGGCCGGAAGCCTCGGTTTGGGGCTACACGAACAGAGCGGTTATCGACGTCGGTTTCGTCTGAAATGCGTTCGGGGCTAAAAATAATGAACCTCGATTTGGCAGCGTTAATCGACAATATCATGGCGGAACCAGAGAGCGCAGCAATCGTACTCAAAGCTCGAGCGAACGTTGCGAAAGACGAGTACGAGAGAGTGTTACGCGAGTATTCGATATACGAAACGCGGATAAAAACGGGGGAAGTATTGCCCACTGATGCTGGTCCTCCGTTGTCGCCATCGCTTATTAAGGGCTATCGGCTGCGGATGGAAGAGGCATTCGCGCTGGCGTCAGCATCATGAAGCGCGAGAACGTTGTGGTGTACGCCACGGCAGAACAGAAGGCGGTATTGAAGATACGCGCGGCTGACGCCGGTATACCTATTGGGGTGCTGCTCGACGAACGGTATAAGGCGCTTGCGTCTACCTCCATAAAAAGCGATAATAAGCGATGATGCGTGGGCAGGAAGTAGAAACGCCGAAGGATGCGTTCGCGCGGGCAGAGTTCTCGCACGCGAGGTTCCTGCTGTCGCTTCCGCCGAGCGCCCACCTGCAGGCTGAGATCGAGAAAAGCGTCGAGAAGGCGCGGGCGGAGACTCACGCTAAACCGATGCGCGCGATGCGTTCCCTCCGTGGCCCTCGAAAACGGCTGATACGTTGACATGTTGAGCGTGAGAGCGTAGTATTACTGGGGTCGGGGGATTCCATTCGACAATCCGAGCAGGTGTCCCCTATTTCGGGATTCTCAGCCACTCGTCAACCGGGTGGCTTTTTCGTCTTTCAGAGGGCGTAAAATGTCGCTTTCGCAGCAGTCCGCTGACCACCGCCACGACCTCATCCGCGCCCTGCGTTCTGCGCGCTCACGAGGCGTTCACTCCCTCGATTCCAGCGATCGTGCGCGGATATTCGCGTGTCAGGTAGCGGTCGGCGATTGGAATCGCGCGCATAGCGACAATTTGATAACGAGCGCCGATGTCGAGTTGCCGCTCCCGAACGGGCTTATCGTGAGTTTTACCGCGTGAGCGAGGAGGATGAGGAGACCCCGGAAACCGACCGACTCCGCGCACAGGCGGCTGATTTATGCGCAGCCCGTCGTAACGATACCGCCTTTGCGCTTTACGGGCTCGGCCGGCGTGCGGAGAAGTTTATCGAGCGGTTGTCGATCGTATGTGGATCGGTGAGCGCGTATGACGAGCGCGAGCGTCATCTTAAACGAATAGCTCCTGAGTGTCGCTTTCGCAATCGGGCGCCGCGGAGGGGCTGATGGGATTCGATGATGCGTGGGCGTTCGCTTCCGCGCATACGCTGCTTGACGTCACCCGTGCGAGACTTTTGTACGATCTCGCGGAAAGGTGCTTGGTGCTCCCAGGCGCGTTCTGTGAGTTCGGCGTATATCGGGGAGGGTCAGCAGCGATTCTCGCCGCTGTAGCCGGCGGAAGGACACTGCATCTGTACGATACCTTCGCCGGGATCGCGGAATCGGATGCGGCATACGACAACGGGCACGCAGACGGCGATTTCGGTGGCGAGGGGTTGGAGGCGGCGGTGCGCGGCCCCGCCTATCGCCCGGTGGGATTATACTTTGTGACGATTGGACGACTCCCAGCTGCTTAGGCGCTCGCAAGGCTATCGACGAGTTCTCGGCCCGAGAAGGCGTGGAGATTACAGGTGGCATGTGCGGGCAGGGATGGGTGCGAAAGGGTTAACCAAGAAAACGCGCCGGCGGGAGTGCTTTCTTGACGACCGCGGTCACGAGCCGCTTCGTGGAGGCGGCAAGCAACTCGAACGCGACTTGCGTGGACTTGTCGTTCGCAGCGTATTCCGAGGTATCGGTTGCAAGGAAGCCAGCGCGTGCTGTTGCTTGGACCGCGTTGCTCCCTGACACAAAAGCGATGAATCGCCATCCGCAAGCACGGCGCTGCCGGATCAAATCTTTTATCTGTTCGGCGTCGAAACGTACCGAAACGTTGTCGTGACCGTCCGTGAAGACGACGACTACCGGGTGCACGGGAGGAACGTCCATAGCGTCAATTCGCTCGATCGCTTCCCCGATGGAGTCGTAGAGCTTAGTATCGCCATCGGCGCGATAGTGTGTCTTCGTTAGCGGGCGAACGGCATCGGACGGGATTTCGCTAACGACCCACTTGACGTCATCGGAGAACGTCGCGAGCGAAAGCGTTACGGGAGCGCCGGTGTTCAATTCTTCGACGTATCGGTTCGCACTATCGCGGGTCGCCTTCTCGACGCCATACATCGACCCGCTGGCGTCCAGGAGCACGGTGATGCTTACGTCTTCGATGACGCGCAGGCGGTCTTCGGGAGAAATAACGACGTTTGGCATAGATAACCCTTCAAGAATAACGTTTGTAGGTTTCGATCCAGCGCCGGTAAAGGTCCATGTTGCCGCTGGAGTCGACGTGGACGATCTTGGCGAATTGTCGGTATAGGCTCTTGCGATTGGCGAGCGGGGTCTTCAAAAATAACGCCCGCATCCAATCGACGGCGAGGATCTCGGTCGCGACCATGGGTTCGGGAACGTCGGGTTCGAGATTATGCGGCTTCTTGAGAAGATCGCACCAGAATGCGCAACGATCTCGGCGGGTTCCACGGTTTCCACACGTGCAACGTGGCTTATCCCAATCAAATGGGACGACATCGATCCCCTGTGAGCGCAGTAGGTTCGCCGCGGAAACGTTAATCTTGCCGTTGATGACCATTCCCACACCTGGAATATGGTAACTCGATCCCGGGCGTAACCCTTCGACGATGTACGTGTCCTTTCCCTGTGCTTTCTTGCGTACCAGTTGCTTAGGGGCGGTGGACGCCTGTGCAATAGCGGAGGCGAATTCCGGTAACGCGGTACCCAATATCTGAGCAGCCTTCGGGCGTAACGGTTCGGGAATCTCGGCAAAGCAAGCCGAAATCCATGCGGGTATAGCCGGAAGGTTCGGACGCTTCTGCGGTTCTGGAGCCATCCCAGCGCACATTCTGCACACGGGAAAGTTTCGTGGGCCCCGTACTCCGCACATTGTGCACGCAGGGTTGGATGACGGAGGCGGTTGCGGTGGCCGCGCTCCTGTTCTAGTAGCACACGCCATACAATAGCGATAGTTACCCTGTGCAATCGGATTCTTTCCGCACCAAATGCACATGGGAGGCTGCGTATACGGAGGCGGCGCGGGCTGAGCACGGAAAAAATTCACGCAGGGAATGCAGAATCCATTGTAGTCTACCGATGCCGTGATGGATCCACAAACCTTGCAAGGCGGCTGTGAAGTAGGAGGAGGGGTATGGGAAGCGCAAGCGCTGCAGAGCAGACCGCCTAAACCGCTCGTTTGCGGGCGCAGGTTACAGGCAACGCACAGCGGAGCGCCAAAGGGAGGCGAATACGGTTGTTGACGTTTTTGCGCGAGTGAGTTAATAGCGCACGGTCCGCACATGCCGTTCTGTGTTGCGCCATATCGTGCTCCGCACGCGGAACAAGGCTGCGGTATCGTAGGGACGCCGGCGAGACCCGCTACATAGTCATCCGGTGCGGGAACAAGTTGCGTGATAAGACCCGCTCGCCCGTTCGGCCACACGACACTTTGGGCGCAGTCAATATATCCGGTGCGAACCTTTTTCCCGAGAAACGTTAAGGCGTCATCTATCGCTTCCTTGCGTGTGTCAAATATCCGAAATGCGCCTCGGGTCTGAAGTGTACTATTGCGTGCACCATACCAGCCCATGACAACGAATCGGCCTTTGTCCGTTGCGCGCACATGAAGCGAATACACCTCATCCGAAATCGGCGGCGTGAGCTTTTGGCAGTGCAGGTATTGGTCGAACACAATTAAACCTTCAGGTCAAGCTTCTCGCGTACCGCGCGGGCGACAACTTCCCACTCGAATTCGTAACTTTGCCCGATCATCCCCTTTTCGTCGCGCTCCAGCGCATAGACCGACGCACGCTCGCACAGGGCGCCCACGATACGCGCTCGTCGGCCGTTTAGGCGAACGATCCCGTCGCGACCGCACAGTTTCTTGCGCTCCTCCAACGAGACAATGCTGAGTTTTGACATTAAACAGGCCAAACGTAGGGCGTGGTCGGGTCTTCGGTCCAGCCGAACTGGCTGTACCATTCCGGCGCCTTGCGCAATAGGTTCGCGCGGTGCGAACCGTGGAATTCGGGATCGCCGAGCCACGGCGGGTCGCCGCAATCGCCTGGGCGAAGAACGAAGAACATGTCGGCTATTTTTTGACGGCAGGTATCTCGATACCCGCGCGCGATCCATTCGTCGCAGACGGCGATTCCGTATTGCGTTAGCGCGTATTCGTGTCCGCGCCACATCTTGACCGCAGGGTGGTTGTGCCATCCCTTGCCGGCGCCCGACAAGGCGGTAAGGATCTGCCAGCTTTCAACGCGCTGTTTTCCGAGGCGCTGACGGTCGAGAACTCGCGCTGATTCGCGGAAGTTCGGATACGGCAAAAACGTTTGCATTATAGGCTATCCATTCGGGAACCGTTTCCTGCAAGCGGCGGAGTCGGAGCGGGGTGAACTGTTTCCCCGGCTACGTACCGTAGCCGAAGGTTAACGGGTGCATTACTAGTCGAGAACCCCTCTGCAACCGGAACCCCTTTTTTCGTCAACGCGACAACTTGTGCAAACTCAGCGCGGCATTTCCGCCCAACTACGGATGAAACACGTTTTGCTTCGGCTGGGATGATGAGTTCGGCTAGGATTCCTCCTGCAAGCACCTTCCATGCGGTAAACATTCCGAAATCAGGGCAAACCCAAAACGCAGGCCATGTTGTTTTATCGTCGTGCTTCGCGCGGCTGAGGTTCGCGCCGCCGAGGTTCGCGCCGCCGAGGTACGCGCCGCCGAGGTACGCGCGGGTTCCGGTAGAGTAATTATTCAGCCATTCCGCATGAGCGGCTAGGACGGCTTCCAGGTCGATCGTGTTATTCATTATTTCGGTTTTCCTTTCGCGCGCAATCGCGCGTTTTTCGCGTTCTGCGCTCGCCGGCACTTCGGGCAGCAATACGATGCCTTCTCGCGCCCTCGGCTCTGTGCGGCGTTGTGCTGCGATGCAGGGATGCTATTATCGCATCCGACGCGCTTACATTTACTCATCGGAATATTTAATCGCCCGTCGGTTTCGGTCGGAGCGCGAGCGGTTGCGCCGGGTGTTCGCCGGCTGCATAATAGTCGGTCGGGCGAAAAGCGCGATCGTTGATTCTGCGCCAAGGCGCCCGATCTCGATGACTACGGGTTTGCGTTTCATGCGCGTTCCTTTATAGTTTGAGGAAGAAATAAGGTCCCGGTATTTTTCGCGCCCCGGGCGGCAACGATTATTAGGGCATTGGCGCCTCCTTATGGGAGAGGTTCGGTCGCAGCTTCGAGTATTAGTCCAGCGGCTACATTACCGCTGCGCTGCTCCTGAAAATATAGTACGCTATGCGTATACGAAAGTCAACCCCCTAGTCGAAAGAAATAAGGCGAAATGTTACAGGAAACCGATGACGAGTTCCTTATACTGCAGTCCGAACACCAGCAGCTTATCGCGAAGTGCGGGCGGCTGGAGGCGCGGGTGCGGGCGCTCGAAGCGGAACTAGCGGAGGCGGAAGCGGGCGCTTTACGTGCGGGTGCTGAAGGCGTTATTTCGTGAGCGCGTATTGCTAACGGATGGAGTTTCGCGTACAATAAGCGTATGGGAATAACGAATAAAGCGCGCGTCCTTCCCGCGAACGGGACCGCGATGAACGGGTTCATCGTGACCGTTCTCGAAGACCATCGCCTAACGAGTTCGACGCGGGTCGTCGTGCGGCTACCCGATAGCACGTCCGAGAAACCGCTTATCGCCGTACTCCCGCGTACTGCTATCGAACCAATTAAGGAGCCAGTGTAATGGCAGAGTATACCTTTGGGCACATATCGTTTGGGCCAAACGTCGAACGGCAATCGGTATCCGTAAAAGAAGCGCAAGTTATCAAAGACGCCCTCTACGACGCGATGGGCTACGATAAAATGACCAACGAACACAAAGTTAAACTGGTGGAAGCCTATGCGATAACGGAAAAGATTTTCCGCCGTATGGGACTGCAGTGGTAGAGCAGATACGCGCGCTCAAGGTCGGCGATGTCGTGGACGTTATCGGCAGCCGTGGAAAGCCGATCGGATTCGTTACCCGTAAGACGCAAAGCGAATTCTTCCTATCGTCCGACGCCGACAAGAAGCGCGTTCGACACGGAACCCTCGCCGAGATCCTTGAGGATGTCGCGTACTTCCAGGAGCGCGATCGCCTTCCGGTTGCTTCATGAGCGAACAACGGCGCTTAGACATCATGCTCCACATCGCGCTATTCGAGTCGATATTCGGTGCCAGCTCCCCGGAGTATTGGTCGCGCACAATCCGCGACCTCCTTCGCCGTGGGGCCACGCTAGACGGGATACAACCGCTTTGAATGACGAGAAAAAGGTTAAGGTCTTGGTAAAGGCGCTGACCGACGTGCTGACTGAAATCGAGGAACGCGCACTAACCCAAGAACCGTTAAGCGCGGTCAATTTCAAGAACCTTGTCCGCAATGCGCTTATTACGTGCGGTGAGTCAGATGGCTGACGACCTCGATCGCGTACTCGCTGATTTGCTGAAAAAAGATCTGTTCGTGCACGAAGACGACCGCGCCTTCGTCGAACGCATTCTAGATTCGATAACAACAGGCAGCAAGGGCATCTTCGTGGTCCTTCATCCGATGCAGAACGACCGCCTAGAATACATGCTGTTGAACACGAACCGAGCCGGCGGAATTGCGCTGCTTGCGAAAGTGCTGCAGCGGTTGGCGGAAGTGCTGGAGTCTTCATAATCGTATTTCGCTCCCTGCGCGAAGCCCGCCGGCAGGGGTACCGGGTCGAGGAGCCGATGTTCAACGGCGATCTCGTACGCACGGGGTACCGGCTCTCGATCCGCGTCGGCGATTTCGTCGCCTACGCGCTGTACGAAGGACGCGAGCAAGCGTGACTTGCGCTGGCATCGCCGCGCTGTGTGCGATCCTCGCCGTCAAACCCGCACCCGCACCGACGATGCCACCGCAGCCGAAGATCAGCGATACGATCGCTCTGCGATTCAACGTGACCGTTCTCGACGGCCAAACAATTCACACGCGTCGATATCACGGAGCCGGCGGATTGCAAGGGCGATTGGTCTTACGACGACATCGTCGACGACAAATGTCGCACATGGTTTAACGCACCCGATCTTCAAAGCCTGTCAACCGAGACACGGCGCCTCATCGTCGACCGCTACAACCAGGACGCGGCTTCCTGCCGGCGCTGACGCCCAGGAATGGGGGCCAGCGAGGCGTAGGGCGACGATTTCGGCCTCGATCTGAGCAAGGAGCCATCGGAAAGCCAAAACGCGTCTGAGGGCCAGGAACACCCCGAATCGGCAGGGCTAGACGAATGTCGGGCGGACGTGGTATGATTCGTCATAAGTGAGGGCGATCGCAGGCATGCGACCATCCGAACATCGTGACGGCGCAAGCCGTTTCTGGGTCACGACAGAGCAGCGAGCGCCGTTAAGATACGCCCCACGACTTTAGGGCCTCTTTCCGGCAAAAACGGACAGGGGCCTTTAGTTTTGAACGACACCACACGGATAAGCAAGCGAGCTATTATGTAGCGCGCTTTTTCGATTTTCGCTCATGCTCTGTGGACGCTAGTGGCTCGAGTCATGTGTGTGCAGAGAAGAGAACACTATGCCGAACGTCTTAGCGCACCTAGAGCGCCGTGGAACCGTCAGAACTGGTGCTATGTCAGCCCCGCGAAGCGAAGTAACGCGAAGGCGGTAGCACCGCTACGCGCGAGCTGCGAGACATCGGCTTGAAGCGTAGCGCTGCAGCAGTTCGAGGGGGTGGGGGCTGGCTGCTTTCAAACTTTCCGCCGTCCGAACTACCGTGAGGACACGCTCCGCGTCTACCGTACCAACGATCAGCGCCTTACCGGTGGCACCTCACTACCCAACGCCGCCTACGGGCGGCTCCTAGCTTCCACGCACCATGACGACGGCTAAGAAGTGGAGAGGTTCACGCCCGAAGCATCCTACTGAAGTCGCTGGTGTATCGAGCCTGTAAGCGTACGGCGGGTAGAATATTTAAGGGTTTCGCGATCCCGCACAGGATTCGAGTTCGCTTTTTCATGCGGACCATATCACACGGCATAGGCATTTCTCGGCGACGCATCCGCCATAGGTATGTAGTACCATCTTGTGTCCACAGGCGTTGCACTTATGTTCGGGCTGCCTTATGGCTTGTTCAGTCTTCCGTTTTCTCATATCAGTCACTATTCAAATCCCGCTTTCTCCGCACAGCCAGCGCACAGGACGATCTAAGAACAGTGGAGTTCACGTCCGTCAGCGTAATGAGTTCCAGTGTTCCGTCCGCCTTCCGTACCATAATATCCTCGCCGTGTTCAGCGGCTAATTGATAGATGGCAAGCAGTGCAATCCCGCGCTGAATAACCTTGCCTCTTGTAATCCCCATTCTAATTGCAAGACTCAGCATGACATTGTTGGTGTCTACTGCGAAATTGAATGTATGCGTTATTTTGGATTCCATTTTAGTTCTTTCTTCCTGGTATTCGGTGTAACGTATTTAAGGTTTCTCGACCCCGCACAGGCTCCCAGGGGAGTATGCACAGGGCCTTTGGCGAGGACGCTATTCAAATCCCGCTTTCTCCGCACAGGCCCCGCACAGGACGATTTCCGGGGTACGGTAAGCGTATTCGCCATCGCGTATGAGGTCCTCGCACTCCGCACAATACTCGCGATCGTCCTCGGCCGGCTCGTCCCAATGGTCGTCGTATAACGCGCGCTCCATGTCCTGTTTACTGTAGGTATTGGGCTTCGACGAGTGCTGGATGAATAGTTCCCCCGAAGGCGTTTGTGCCCTCTTGGGGTTCCAGGACGGTTCCGAGAGCCCGCACAGCCTGCCCTTCATCGAGATCCGTTGTATCATGCATGATGACGATGATACCACCGGAGCAGTAGCCGTTGAACCAGCCGGCGTCCGGGATGCTCATAACCGTACAGTGTAGGTCAACGTGTTCGCCGACGAACCGGAAGGGGTTACCGGCAAGGCGTGCACCGCTGATGGTTTCGTCGACGGTTTGGAGGAATGCGACTTTGTCGGCATGTTCGTCCGCGAACGCTGGGGTCAGGACCGCACATGCGAGCGCGGCGGTAGCGAGAAGGGTTTTCATGGAGAGTTAGCCTTTCGGGGGAAATAAAGGGCGGCTGGGATATTGAATACGCACAGCCGCCGCACAGGGGTTAGATATGGCAATCGTAGACGGAAAGCAGGGTGTCGTCGGGCAGGCTGTCAATTAGCTCGGTGTGCTTGCGGTCCCATTCGGTCTGGTCGACTTCAGCCGACATTCCCCACCAGCCCATCGCAGTTTTCTCGATCCATTGACCGTCATGAACAATGGCCCACGTGGACACGGCACCGTCCCGCGCTTGCTGGACGAAGACTGACGACGGAAGCAAGAATTCATCGAGTTCCGCAAAGGGATGGGTAAAGCGGTCGTCTTTGCTTTCCCGGAAAGCCTTGATGGCTGGCTGATAGTGGTAGAACGTGCGCGCTTCGTCGATCTTCACAATACGCTCGCGCACAGACTTCCATGATTCCCAAACCTGAGAACCCGTGATACGGTGTGCTGCTTCCCACTGGGTTCTCGCCTTTTCGCCTGCTTCATTGCGCATAGCCTCGAAGTCGATGTCGCGCTTGCGGGCTTGGTCTGCCTGTCCTGTATCCGCACAGGCACCGCCGTATTGCGCCGTCCAACTTGGTTCGCTGATCGTGCCCGAGGCTGCGCCAGCCTTCAGGCGAAAGAACCCGTTCCATCGTCCGCCGAGCATATACCAGTCCCATTTTTTCGCTGGGTTTGAACGACGGACGACTTTCGTGATTGTCCCGTTTTCGTCAGCGAGCGCGTACCCGTATTTGTGCTCTTCCTTCAAAATCGTCGATACGGCGGTCAGGACGTTACCTGAACTTAAGGCGATCGGCGTGTACCCGTAATTATCGGAAACGAATTTCGCAAACGTCTCCACGTCCTTGCGAGGAACTTCGACCTCCTCGTAGCCGGCCGGAACGAATAACTTCCGGCGCCGCATGAATCCTTCTCCGTCTTCGCGCGAGAATTCCGTCCGCCATTCACCCCTCTCGTCGAATGGGTTGTGAATCGCCCCGCTGCCATCGCGCAGCCGTGTCGCCGTTTGGGATTCGTAGTCCGTTCTCGCTTCCTCCGTGATGTCGATGTCTTGGACGTATTGATCGTCGACTCCGGTGCATTCAAATTTGTGATAGGGGGCGAGACTAACCTCCGGTTTTTCTCCGATGACCAGGACAGTAAAATGGCTCATAAGTATTTTCTCCAGATGTAAGATATTTAAGGTTTCGATGGCCCGCACAGGGCGCACAGGGGGTTAGGCGCGACCGAATTCGTTCAGATCGTAGGTGCTTGCGGTGTGCGGTGATTCGAGGTCGCACGCGGTACAGAATTCGCCCATACCACGGTACTCGTAAACGGCATGCGGACAACGGGCTTGGAAGTCGTCCCAGGCTTCCGATTCCCATCCGCGGCCGGCTTCGGCGTCGATGAGGAACTCGCGCACCGCGAGCGCACCCTCGGGGGAAAGGATGACGGTGAGCACCATACTGCGTGCGGTGCGTTGACGAGGAGCCTTCCACATCACCTTCAGCGCGTTCTTGTATTGGGCGTACTTAACGGTTTCGACCGATACCTCTTTGACGTCGGAGCGAACGATATTCCCGAACCCGCCCTTAGTGTAGATGGTGACGTTTGCGAATCGTGCGGTTTCCATAATTCAACCCTCCTCTTTAGTGGTAGCTTGAGCGGTAATGTGCGTCAGCGGGGAGCGGGTCGGCGTTTCCGAAGGAGATCATCTTCACCAAGGAACCGCTACCACAATCGAAGCTTAGCCCAGGAACGCCGTTGTAAAATTGTACGCGCTTTGTCGTCAGTGCGATATGCGGCTGGAATTCGTGGAAGTCCGAGTCGTTGCGGTCGTTGTGCTGCCGGCCAAGACTGCTCGAACAACGGCACACCTTGCACGTTTCGATGAACTGGCCTTTCGCCGGGACAACCATCTCAGCCATTCCGTGAGAGTATTCTGAGCCAGCAACCGTTTTGCATCCGATTTCGGCGATTTCGACGTTTTTCCCATTGCGGCGGACTACTTGGTAGTAGTGCACGTTCGTTTGGTCATAACCGTACGAATTGCAGAAGATCGCACCCGGATCCGCTAATGATAGGTCGCCGGTAGCGCGCGCGGTCTTCTGTTCGTCTTTCATCCGCAGGTGCGCATCGTACGCCGCGCTTTGCTTCGCGATCGCTTCCCGCCGTGCAAGCACGGTGCGGAAGGAATGGTTCCAAACAGGGTTGGTCGCTTTCGGAAGGAAGAACTGCGCACTATAGACCTGCGTTCCGTCCGCCTTCGTCGTCGTCTTACGTGATACCCGGCACCCGTTCGGAAGAACTTCAGCGCGGTTGCGTTCGGTAGCCCAAAGATCGTATTTCATTATGTACCAAGTATAGAGTAAAGTAACACGAAAGTCAAGCATAAAAGGCTATACTGGCGCACGAAATTCTGCTATAATGTTTCGTAAGATGGAAGAAGCGAAACGGAAACCAGGGCGCCCGCCGAATGTACCGGGCGAAACGATCGATCGCTTTAGCGTGGGGCTGAGCCGTGCGGTCGCGGCCGAGCTGCGCGAGACGGCGCTCGCACAGGGGGTATCCTCCTCCTTTTTCGTCGAGGGGGCCCTGATACGCGAATTCCGCCGGCTCGCACGCAAGCGAAAATAGCGGGCCGCACAGCACAAAAGGAGTCGCCCTCTGCGGTTATGCATTCGAGGGCGTCTTCGTTGGTGTAGGATATTTAAGGTTCGCAAGGGGTGCACAGGGGGCGCACAGCCCCCCGCGATCCTCTTAGCGGTCGATCGTGACCAGAACGGTATTGACGTTAGTCCCGCTGGCCTTGAACGTATCGGCGGGAAGCTTTTCGTACGTTCCCCCGAGATCGTCGAACCATTGGCGGAAGGCGACGGATTCCTTATCCTGGGCGAA
>Ga0182012_10001138_pt1 | contig 29451 bp, 27 predicted proteins | sample 612S2SmetaG_FD_120486 | JGI IMG/M metagenome (GOLD analysis project Ga0182012, IMG submission 120486) | Permafrost microbial communities from Stordalen Mire, Sweden - 612S2S metaG | ecosystem: Environmental > Terrestrial > Soil > Wetlands > Permafrost | place: Sweden: Stordalen | collected...
GGAGGGCGGCCCTGGCCGTACTGGAGGCCCTGCGCCAGGGCCATGCCGAAAAGGAGTTCTCGCTCAGCAAACCGGAGGCCAACTGGCTGGACCGGCTGTCGGCCCAAGCCGAGGACCTGCCCGCGGACGAGGGCCGCTTCATAGAGGAAATGGTGGCCGGGGCCGACCGGGACAAAGTCCGCTTCGACCAGTACGGCATAGACATGTAGGTCAGGGTCGGCCGCTGCTTCTGACGGACAAGCGTCGACCCGTTGAGGCCTTTGTCCTCTAGTCGGTAAGCCGCCCGGTACCGATTTTCTCACAATGCAGGTTTCGTACGGGAAGGGCGGGGGCGACGATAAGCGCCTCGCGGTCCAACGCAAGCGGCGCCGCGTCCGGGCGGCCGTTGTCGTCCTGGTCACCATCGCCATATTTGCCGCCTGGCTCGAGTTGCGCCTTGGGGGCTCTACATCGGTGACGGATTTCGACGACGTGGTCACGCTCCTAGCCGCCCTTGCCGCCGCGTGCCTCTGCCTGCGGACCGGCCTGGACCGGGGAGCGACCGCCCGTCGCTTCTGGCTGTTACTGGCGGCGGCGTGCGGGGCGTGGACGCTGGCCGAGGCGATCTGGGCCGTCTACGACATCGTCCTGCGAGTGGCCGTCCCCATCCCGTCGTGGGCCGACGTCGGTTACCTGTCTGCCATCCCGCTGGTTGTCGCCGCCCTACTTTCCCACCCGGCCATGAGCGTGGAGCGAAAGTGGAGGGGCAGAAGTGCGTTCGACGGGATCCTGGTTGCCACGGCCTTGTTTTTCTTGAGCTGGAGCTTCGTGCTCGGGCCATTGTGGCGTCACACCGACCTCACCAGCCTCGGCGGCGTCGTAGCAGTGGCCTACCCGTTCGGCGACGTCATCATGGTCTTCCTCGTCGTCGGGGTCCTCCGCGACGTGGCGAGCGGTGACCGTTTTGCCATGGGCTGCGTGCTCGGCGGGCTTGTCGCCATGGCCGGGGCGGACAGCACGTACACTTACCTGACCGAGGTGGGGCGCTATGCCACCGGCAACATCATCGACACCGGCTGGGTGATCGGCTACCTGGGCCTGGCCTTGGGCGCTTTCTGCTCGAGCGGGGCGGAACGGACCGAACGGGCCCGGGTGGCCGCCCCGGCCGGCCTGAGGTCGATGGTCGTCAACTTCCTGCCCACGCTGCTGGCGCTCAGCGTGCTGACCATCGAGGTGGCGGTGGGGCGCAAGCTGTACCGCAGTGATTGGTTCATCGCCATGGCGTTGGTGGTGTTGTCCCTGGCCCGACAGGTCCTGATGCTGCTGGAGCAGATAGGGCCGGTCCGCCCCACCAAGCCGAGTGCAGCCGAAGAGGTGCCGGGCTGATGAGCACCAGTTCGGGCGTCTCTGTCGGGAAGCTGTTCGGCCGTTCTGCGGTGGGCCGGAGCATGGCCAAGGAACCCGCCGCCTGGCTCGGGCTGGCGTTGATGGTGGCGAACACTGCCGTAGCCCTGGTCGACCTCACCCTGCTGGCGGGGAACCTACCCCACTAGCGCAGCCGAGCCAGCGACGTCGCGCCCTCCCAACAAGGAGCCTGCCGTCAGCAAGCTTGGACGTCCTACGTTGAACGCGTGGACGCGCTTAGCGCTGGTGCCGTGAACGATGTAGGCGTGAACGACGTCGGCGTCTTCGAGCACCCCGGCTGGCTCGAGCCTGGTCCCGAGGCGGCGTGCACGGAGGAGGTGTGCATCACCTGCTCGGACGAAGGCCGAGTAGCCGAGGTAACGGCCGTCTACGAGGACGGGCGGGCTGAAGTCCTGGCCAGGGGGCGGCGGGAGACCATCGATGCCAGCCTGGTAGACGCCGGGCCGGGAGACCTCGTGCTGGTCCACGCCGGCGTGGCCCTCACCCTCCTCGAGAAGAGCACTAACGTTCGCTCGCAGACGTGGCTACCTCGAGCAACTGCTGTCAAACCTTACAGTTGAGGCCCGGATGGCCAAGGGCCGGAGGGCCCGACGGGCGGGTAGATGGCCGGGGTGGCCGGGCAGACGGCCGGGTGGCCGGCAAGGAGGCGTCGTGACTGACAAGCAGGCTGGTGAGGGTGCGGGGACCGAGACGAGCGCCGGGGAGAGGCGGCCCCGCCTCGGCTTTGTGGGCCTGGGGACGATGGGGGCGGCCATGGCTTCCAACCTGGCCCGGGCCGGTTTCCCCCTGACCGTGTTCAACCGGACGCCGGGACGGGCCGGGCCGCTGGTGGAGCTGGGGGCGGTGGAGGCCCGCAGCCCGCGGCAGGTGGGGGAGGCGAGCGACGTGGTCGTGACCTGCGTGACCGACTCGCCCCAGGTGGACGAGGTCCTGTTCGGGGCGCAAGGCCTGGCCCCCGGCCTGGCGGGGGGTTCGTTGTTCATCGACTGCTCGACGATAAGCCCCGCCCGTGCCCGCGAGTTCGGGGCCCGCCTCGCCTCTCAGGGCGTCGCCATGGTCGACGCTCCCGTCTCCGGCGGTTCAGAAGGCGCCAAGGCGGGCACTTTGACGATCATGGTGGGTGGGGAGACGGGCGATGTCGAGCGGGCCCGCCCCGTGCTGGGCGCCATGGGCCGTACGGTTACGCACATAGGTCCACTGGGGTCGGGCCAGGTGGCCAAGGCGGTCAACCAGGTGGTCCTGTGCGGCACCTACCTGGGCGTCGCCGAGGGCGTCGTGCTCGCCATGAAGGCCGGCCTTGACCCCGAGGTCGTGGTCGGAGCGCTGTCCGGTGGGGCGGCCGGCTCCTGGGTCATGCAAAACCGGAGCAAGAACATGATCGAGGACCGGTACCCATTGGGCTTCAAGTTGGCCCTGCACCGCAAGGACCTGGCTATCGCCCTCGAGCTGTCGCGCCAGGCCGGCGCCGCCCTCCCCGTGGCCGCGTTGGCCGCCACCCTCGAGGACGGGCTCATCGCCGCCGGCTTCGGCGACGACGACAATTCGGCGTTGGCCCGGGCCGTGCGGAGCTTGTCGGGCATTTGAGCGGGCCACCCGCCGTTCCTTCAGGGCTCGTGGCGGTCCCAAATGCCGTAGTTGAGGGCGGACGAGCCCGAGTGACCCAAAGAGGTCGTTCCTTCGGCCGGGCGCCGGACCAACTCAGATTGTCGCCGCGGGTTGTCGATAACTCGAGGCAACAAGCTGGCGGGCCCCATTCTGGGCTCACCGATCGATTGAGGTGCCATGCGAAGCCTTTCCCAGCGCGCGACGGTGGCGCTGGTCTGTTTGTGCGTCTTCTTCGCGCTGGCGGTTACTGGGGTCGGTGTGGTCGGCATCGTGGGGGTGCGATCGGCCACCGACACGGGCAAATTGATTGCGGGCGATGAAGTTGTGACCTTTGCCGCAACGGCGCAGATCGCCCGGAGCATGGATGCCGCTTACGCGGTCGGTGAGGAGGCGCTGCTCACCGGCAACCCGGCACGGCGGTCCCAGCTGGCCAGGGAGTTGTACACCCAGCTGGTCCCCGCGGTTGACGGCGAACTGAGCATTTTGCAACAACTCCATGCCCACGACCCCGCCGCAGAGTGGAAAAATGTGGCTCTCTTTGCCACGCGTTGGGCCGCGGTGCGAGGCCTCATGGTGTCGATCTTGGTGGTGTCGGGCCCGCAACCTGGCCTGGCCACCAGCTTGCAGACCGCTTACCAGCCCGTAAGCGACCAGCTCGCTGGCTTGCTGACGACGGAAGAGGGCGGGGCTCAGGTTGGCGCGTCCCAAGCGGGCTCGAAAGGGGCAGCGACGGTCTGGCTCATTGTTGCCACCATCGTGGTCGGACAGGTCGCCGCCGCGGGCCTGGCGTTGGCGGGTTCCCGCCGCATGCGTCGAGCGGTCGAGCCACAGCAGGACCGGATCGAGTTCACGGAGGCTTTGCAGATCGCGAACGACGAGCAAGAAGCGCACCAGTTGCTCCGGCGACATCTGGAGCGCAGCTTTCCCGGCACCGCAGCGGCGGTGCTCAGCCGCAACAACAGCGCCGACCGCCTCGAGGCTGTGACGCCTCTGCCCGAGGGCTCTCCGCTGTTGTCCAGCCTCAGCAACGCTGAACCCCGCTCCTGTTTGGCGGTCCGCTCCGGTCGGACGCATCACCAGAGCGAGCGCGACCCCGGCCTGATCGCCTGCCCGGTATGTGCGGGGTGCTCGGGTCACTCGACCTGTACAGCGTTAACCGTGGGCGGGGAAGTCATCGGCTCGGTCCTGCTCAGCCGACCGGCACCGTACAACCGGGTCGAGGACCAGCGCATCCAGGAGTCCGTGGACCAGGCCGCCCCGGTGCTGGCCAACCTGCGCAACCTGGCCATCGCAGAGATCCGCGCCGCCACCGACAGCCTCACCGGTCTGCCGAACCAGCGGGCCGTGACCGACACCCTGAAGCGGATGTTCGCCCAAGCGACGCGGACAGGCGGCCCGCTATCGCTCGTTGTCCTCGACCTCGACCACTTCAAAGCCATCAACGATCGTCTCGGGCACCCCGTCGGTGACCAGGCGCTCGCCAATGTCGGAGCAGTCTTGCGAAGCGTGCTCCGCGTCGGCGACTTTGCCGGACGCAATGGCGGCGAGGAATTCGCACTGCTGTTCCCGGCGACCGACGTGGCCGCCGCCCAGGCGATCGCGGAACGAGTCCGCGCCGGCGTGGCGGACATCACGATCCCCGGTGTCGACCTCTCCCTGACCGCCAGCCTGGGCATCGCCGGGTACCCCGACCACGCCGGCGACGTTGACAAACTCGAACGACTGGCGGACGCCGCGCTCTACTTAGCCAAGAGATCCGGGCGGGACCGTACCGAAATCGCGACCTCGATTATCGAGCCCGTCACTGCCTCGGAGTTGGTTCCTACCAACGGGCGGCGGCCCGTTGAGGTCCAGCCCGCCGGCTGAAGCACCAGGCCACTCCGCGGAAATGGGCAGCAGCAAGCCAGCAAGAGGCGCAGCTAGCTGGCCGAGCGCTCCTCGGGGGGCCCGAAAAAAGCAATCAGCAAGCCTCAGCTCTGAGTGACTTTGTTGAGCCCCAGAGGTTGGTCGGGGTCTATGCCGCGCCCGAGGGAGACGAGGCGGGCCAGGTGCTGGCCGCGCACGACGGCCCCGATGTTGGCCAGCGCTTCGGGCACGCCGGGGGGAAGGGGGAGGTCGGCTTCGGCGCCGTCGTTGACGCGCAGCACGGTGGCGCCCCGGGCGACCAGTTCGGCCTCCAGGCGCTCGGTATCGGCGGCAGCCGGCCCGGCGGCGCGCAGGCTGAGGACGGGCACGCGGGCATCGATGGCGGCGACCGGACCGTGGCGGAGGTCGGCGGCCGACCAGCCCTCGGCCAGGGTGCCGGACGTCTCCCGGAGTTTCAGGGCCGTTTCCCGGGCCGCCGCCAGCAGGTAGCCGCGGGCCACGCTGACGAGCTGGTCGGTGTCCAAGAGCCCGGCCGCCACCCGGGCTACGGGGGCTTCGTCGGCCAGGACGTCGGCGATGTGGCCCGGTAGGTCGGCCAGGTCCGAGGCGGAGACTAGGGACCGCCCGCTCAAGCCCTCGGCCACGAGCACGAACGCCAGGAGAGTGGCGGTCACCGTCTTGGTGGCGGGCACGGCCAGTTCGGGCCCCGCGCCCAGGTCGATGACACAGCCGGCGGCGCTGGCTAGAGGGCTCGAGGGGTCGTTGGTGATGGCGACGGTGCGGGCCCCGGCCGCCCCGAGGTCGGAAACGACGTCAACGATCTCGGAGGTGGCGCCCGACTGGCTGACCCCCACGACCAGGACGCCCCGGTAGTCGACGGGCACCCGGTAGAGCGTGTGCAGGCTGGGCGAAGCCAGCGCTACGGGCCGGCCGGTGGCTACCTGGAGGAGGTACTGGCTGGAGGAGGTACTGGCCTAGGAGGGCAGCGTGGTCGGACGAGCCGCGGGCCACGATCACGCACGCCGCCAGGTCGTCGGGGACGACACCGGCCACGCTGGCGCGGACCTCGGCGGCGCGGTCCACGAGCCGGGCGAGGACGTCGGGCTGCTCGGCCATTTCGCCGGCCATCAGTTGTCCCTTGGTCACGGGGACGCCTCCTCCTGGGCGCCAGTCTCCTGGCCGCCGGTTTGTTGGGTGCCGGTTTGTTGGGTGCCGGTCTGTTGGGTGCCAGTCTCCTGGCCGCCGGTCTCTCGGGCTGCGATATGGCAGGCCGCCTCGTGGCCCGGGCGCAATTCGACCAGTTCCGGCACCTGGGCCCGACAGATCTCCTCGGCCAGAGGGCAGCGGGGATGGTAAGGGCAGCCACCCGGCGGCTCGGCCCCGAGGGCGCCGGCTTCGCCCGCGGACGCCTTGCGCCGTCCGGCCTCCACTTCGGGGTCGGGCAGGGGCACGGCCTCGGCCAGCGCCCGGGTGTAGGGGTGCAGGGGGGCGCCCAGGACGGCTTCGTAGGGGCCGGCCTCGACGATTTTGCCCAGGTACATCACCGAGATGGTGTCGCTGATGTGGCGGACCATGGCGAGGTCGTGGCTGATGAAGACGTATGACAGTGCCAGTTGGTCCTGCAGCCGGGTTAGCAGGTTCATCACCTCGGCCCGCACCGACACGTCGAGCGCCGAGGTCGGCTCGTCGAGCACGAGCAGGCGCGGCTCGACGGCGAGTGCACGGGCGATGGCCACACGTTGGGCCTGGCCCCCCGAGAGCTCGTGGGGGTAGCGGTCTAAAAAGCGGGGCCCGAGGGCGACCATGGCCAGAAGCTCGTCGACGCGCTGGCGGCGCTGGGCCCGGCCGGTCACGAGGTCGTGGACGGCGAGCACCTCCGTCAGGGCGCTCGAGACGGTGAGGCGAGGGTTGAGAGATGAGAAGGGGTCCTGGAAAACGAGCTGTATACGCCGGGCCAGAGCCGGGCCGGCCTGGCCGCCGGCGGCTTCCCCCATCAGTTCGATGCGGCCCGAGGTCGGTTTCTCGAGGCCCACGAGCACGCGGGCCAGGGTCGACTTGCCGCACCCGCTCTCGCCCACGACGCCGAGGGTGCGGGCCTCGGGGAGGCAGACCGAGACGCCCCGCAGGGCCCGGACCGGGGGACCGCGGCGCGACGGGTACTCCTTCACCACTCCCGTTGCCCGCAGGGCTACTTCCGCCATTCGGCTATTTTTCCCATTCGCTAGGGGCCTTCCAGCAGGCAGCGGCGCCGGGACCACGGTCGATCAGGGGCGGTTCTTCCTCCGCGCAACGGTCGAACGCGTAGGGGCAGCGCGACCGGAACGGGCAGCCGCGTCCCAGGTGAGCCGGGTCGGGCGGGGAGCCCCCGATCTGGGTCAGAGGCTGGCGGTGCCGCGTGCCCCGGTGCGGCAGAGAACCGAGCAGGGCCTGGGTATAAGGGTGATTGGGGCGGGCGAACAGCGGGCGGGTCGGCCCTTTTTCGACCACCCGCCCGGCGTACATCACCACGACCTGGTCGACGATGCGTGCCACCACGCCGAGGTCGTGGGTGACCCAGACCACGGCCATGCCTGTACGCGACTGGATGTCCTCGACCAGCTCGAGGATCTGCTGCTGGATGGTGACGTCGAGGGCGGTCGTCGGCTCGTCGGCGATGAGCAGGCGGGGAGAAACGGCCAGAGCCATGGCGATCATCACGCGCTGGAGCATCCCGCCCGAGAGCTCGTGGGGAAAGGCCCGCTCCACCCTCTCGGGGCCCTGCAGCCCGACCTGGGCCAGCACCTCTCGGCAGCGGGCACGGGCCGCCTCCCGGGGCACACCATGGGCGCGGAGCGTCTCCACGATCTGCGTGCGGACGCGGAGCAAAGGGTTGAGCGAGGTCATCGGGTCCTGGTAGACCATGGAGATCTCGGCCCCCCGCACCCGGGCCAGGGCCTTGTCGTCCATCGCGCCGAGGTCCCGGCCGGCGAAGGTGATCTGGCCCCGCAGCAGCCGCACCGGAGGGTCGGGCAGCAGCCGCAGCACGGAGAGCACGGTGAGGGTCTTGCCCGACCCGCTCTCGCCGACGATGCCGAGCTTCTCGCCCGGGAACACCTCGAGGTCGACACCGCGGACGATCTCGGATGACCGCCGGCGCCGCTTCAGCCCGATGCCCACGCCGCGCAACGCCAGCAGCGGTTCGCCCCCCGCCTCCGGCGGGCTCATGCCCAGGGCGGCTTGGCTCATGCGGAGCGCAGGGGCGAGCGCACGACCAACCGTGTGGGAGCCTGGGGGGACCGCGCCTGTCCCGTACGGGCCGGCGCCAGTAGGGCGGCCAAAGGGGCCCGGCCGGGGGTCACCGAGCCGAGCACGGAGGACCGGGCGGCGCCGGTGCACGAAGGGACCGTGGCCGGCAGGCCGTGGAGGGTGAGGAAGCCGATAATGGCGAAGATGAGGGCCTCTTTGCCCGCCTCGGGGACCCCGAGCTCGTCGGTGCGCCTCATCTTCACTCCCGGGAGCCGGGCCTGGAGCTCGGCCATCAAGGTGAGGTTGCGGGTGCCGCCGCCAGCCACGATGAGCTCGGTGACATGGAACGGACGGATGGCCGCCGCCACGGACTCGGCCGTGGTCACCGTCAGCGATGCCAGCAGGTCCTCGGCCGAGATTTCCCTGCCTTTGAGGCGCTTGGTCACATAACCGAGGTTGAAGTACTCCTTACCTGTCGATTTGGGCGCCGGTAGGGCGAAGTAGGGGTCGTCCAGCAGGCTCTCGACCAGCGCCGCGTCCGCTCGGCCCCGGGCCGCCCAGGCCCCGTCGCGGTCGAAGCCCTGGGCTCCGTCGGTGAGCATCTCGACGGCGGCGTCGATAAGGGCATTGGAGGGGCCGATGTCGAAGGCGAGCGGCTCCCGGCCGGGCCCGAGCACGGTGACGTTGGCGATGCCGCCGAGGTTCAGCGAGCCGCATGCCGCGGTGGGGGAGGCGCCCAGCAGTAGGACATCGAGCAGGCTGGCCAGCGGCGCCCCGTGGCCCCCGGCGGCGATGTCCCGGTTGCGGACATCGCTTATTATGGCGGCGCCCGTCCGTTCGGCGATCCAGGCCGGCTCGCCCAGCTGTAGCGTGCCCCGGGCGGCGGCGCCTTCGACCCAGTGGTAGAGGGTTTGGCCGTGCGAACAGATGGCGTCCACGCCCCCATGTTCGTCGGCCAGTTCCTTGGCCACCTCGCCGAAGAACTGGCCGATGGCCACGTCGAGGCGGCAGACCTGTTCGATCGTGGTCGGGGACGGGGGCAACATGGCCGAGATTTCATGGCGCACCGAGGCCGGGTAGGGGACGGAGCGGTGCTCGACGAGGTCGCACACGAGGCGGTCCCCGTCGAGCTCGAGGTCAGCCAGCAGGGCCTCGACGGCGTCGAAAGACGTGCCCGAGATCATGCCGATGATGCGCATAAGTAATTAGCTCCTTAGCTTCTAAGCTTCTTAGCGGGCTCGCGCTCGGGGGTCGATGGCGTCCCGCAGGCCGTCGCCCAGGAAATTGAAGCCGATAACGGCTATGACGATGGCCACCGAGGGTGCGGCCAGCGTCCACCAGGCGGTGCTGGCCAGAGAGCTGGACTGGCTCACCATCTCGCCCAGCGAGGCCGTGGGAGGCGGGGGCCCGAGCCCGAGGAAGCTGAGGCTGGCCTCGGCCAGGACCGACCAGGCCAGGGCCAGGCTGGTCTGCACGGCGACGGTCCCGGCCACGTTGGGCAATATGTGGCGGAAGAGAAGGCGGCGGCGGGAGAACCCGAGCACCCGGCCCGCCCGCACGTAGCCGGCTTCCCGCAGGGCGAGGACCGGCCCCCGTACCACCCGGACGAAGATGGGTATGTAGCCGATGCCTATGGCCAGGGCGCTGTTCAGCCAGCCCGGGCCTAGTGCCGTCACGATGGCCAGGGCGAAGAGGATGGCCGGGATGGCGAAGAGCATGTCCGTGGCCCGCATGATGACGCTCGCCGTCCAGCGCCCGAGGTAACCCGCCACGATCCCGGCCACGGTCCCTATGACCCCGGCGATGGCCACGGCCACGCAGGCGATCTTGACCGATATGTACAGGCCCTGCAGGACCAGCGAGAAAAGGTCGCGCCCGAACTGGTCCGTGCCCAACAGGTGGCTGAACGAGGGCGACTTGAGCACGGCCGAGGGGTCCTGGGACTGGGCGGGGTAGGGCGTTATGCCGAGGGCGCCGGCGATGGCGGCCAAGAGCACGAGGCCGACGAGCACGCACCCGGTCCGGCCGTTGGAGTTGTGCCACAGGCTGGCCATCAGCGTGCGCCGCCCGGGCGCGTCGGCGGGGTCGCCGCGTCCGGCCCGGGCGCCGCTCTCGACCGGAGCGCCCGCCGGCGCCGGGACGGGGAGGGGACCGGCGAGGGTCACGACGCGCGCGTCCTCGGGTCTATGACGGTGTAAAGCACGTCGGTCAGCATGTTGACGATGATGAAGCCGGCGGCGAATATCAGGGTCACCGTCTGGACGACGGGGAAATCACGTTCGTTTATCGAGGTTATGAGCAGGCGCCCGAGCCCGGGAAGGACAAATATCTGCTCCACGATCACCGTACCGCCCAGCAGGTAGCCGAGCTGGATGCCGGACATGGTGGTGACCGGGACCAACGCCCCGAGGAAGAGGTGCTTCCAGGTGACCACTCGCTTGGACAAGCCCTTTCCCCGGGCCGTGCGGGCGTAGTTGAGGCCTATCACTTCGAGCATGGCGGCCCGTGTGGTACGCATCATGGCGGCGCCGATCCCCAGGCCCAAGGTGAGAGCGGGGAAGAAGATCTGCTGCAGGTTGAGCCAGGGGCCCTGGGTGATGCTGGCGAAGCCCTCCGAGGACGGGAAGTAGTGGAACTCCGAGGCCAGGAACGTCACCAGGCCGGTGCCAATGATGAAGCTGGGCACCCCGAGCCCCACGACCGACACGCCCCGGCCCACGTCGTCCACCAACCGGCCCGGCTTGAGCGAGCCGAACACGCCGAAGAGCACGCCGATGAGCTCGCCGATGATCATGGAGGCGATGGCCAGCTCGAGGGTTATCGGCAGCGCCGCCCCCACCAGTGATGCCACCGACGTCCGAGAGGTGAGCGAGACGCCCAGGTTGCCCGTGAAGATGGCGCCCAGCCATGAGCCGAACTGCTGGAAAAACGGCTCGCCCACTCCGTAGTAGTGGTCGAGGGCGACGATCTGGGCGTGGCTGAGCAGGCCGGCGCTAACCCCGAGCTGGGCGGTCACGGCATTGCCCGGGAGCAGGCGGAGCACCACGAAGATGATCACGGCCACGCCGAAGAGCGTGACGAGCATGCTGAGCAGGCGCCGGGCCACACCGATCAGCACGGGGAGGGCCCGGCCATCAGCAGGACACTAGACCCAAGGGACCTCACCGACAGCCACGCCGCCGGCGAAGTCCCTCGTTGGGCACCTATTGTCCACGCTTATCGCTAGTGCCGCTGACGCCTACGAGAACGTTGTCGAGCGCAGTGAAGCGAGCGAGGTGGAGTTCGTCGACTCCAGCTTGAACCCGTGGACGTTCGCAGTCACGGCGGCGTAGTCGTACGCCGTGAACAGCCAGATCCACACCGCGTTGGAGGTCAACGCGTTGGAGAACTGCGTCCAGATGGCTTTGCGGTTGGCCAGGCTTGACGCCGAGTCGCCCTGCGCCAGCAACTTCGCCAACTGCGGCGAGCTGTAGCCGGCGGGTACGCCGAGGTTGGCACCGGTGCCGAAGTAGCGCCCGTACATGGTGTACGGGTCGGGGTCGGCACCGTTCCAGGCGAAGGCGGCCTGGAAGTGACCCTTCAGCCAGTCCTGGATGTAGGCGTCGCCGGCGATGTTCTCGGGGTGCATCGTGATCCCCGCCTGGGCCAGCTCGGACTGCATGACGGTGGCCTGGGCGGCGCTTGTCGGGTCCAGGTCGGTCGAGGTCAGCGCCGTGAACGAGAAGCCGTTCGGGTCACCGGCCTTCTTCAGGTAGGCCTTGGCCAGAGCGATGTTCTGGGTGGGGCAGACGGCCGACACGGGGTTGGAGGCGAACACGCCCAATGGCACCGGCCCGACGACCTGCCCGGCCCCGAAGACGGCCTCGTTGAGCACGTCCTTGCGGTTGGTGGCACAGGCGATGGCCAGACGGTTGTCGACGTTGGCCAGCGGGCCCGTCTTGTCCTGGAGCATCAGTGCCCGGTAGGTGAGGTCGAGCACCGTCTGGTTGACGATCGGCGACGGCAGGTGGGTCGCGATCTGCGGCTCTGTGAGCAGCCCGATCTGCACCGTGTTGGCTTCGACAGCCGAGGCGATCGACTGCTCGGAGGGGATCGTTTCGATCTTCACGCTGCTGAGGCTGACCTTGCCGCCCCAGTAGTTGGGGTTGGCCTTGATCACGAAGCTATTGTCTGGGCTCCAGCTCGAGAACTCGAACGGGCCGGTCCCGTCGGGCGTCTTGGCCACGGTGCCGGCGGTGATGGCCTTGGTGGACAGCATCGAGAGGTTGACCGACGTCAGCCCGTCGAGGACCGAAGTGTCAGGCGTGCTCAGCTGGAACTGCACCGTGTAAGGGCCGGTGGCCACGATCTTCTTCACATTGGCGAGGAAGGAGGCGGAGGCGTCGCCGGTCTTGGGGGCGATGGCGCGGTCGAGCGAGGCCACGACGTTGGCCGACGTGAACGTCGACCCGTCGTCGAAGGTCACGCCCTTGCGGAGCTGGAAGGTGAGCAGCGTGTTGCCGTCGCTATAGGCCCAATGCGTGGCCAGGTCGGGGACCAGCTGGAGCTGGGCGTTGTACTGGACGAGCTGGTCGTAGACCAGGCCTAGGGCCTGGAAGTCCAGGAAGTTGGTGACGATGTCGGGGTCGAGCTTTTGCACGCTCGACGTGTCGCCGACCACGAGGGCCCCACCCGACGCCGCTGGTACCCGCGACGCCTGTGCTGCTTGGGCGGTGGCGGCGCTACCGGAGACGACGCCGCCCAGCGTGGCCACGAGGCCGGCGCTGAGGACCATAGCAACGCGGTTGCGGGCGACCTTCTTCCGGCCTGGCTCGTCGAGGACGGCTTTCGCATTGAAACCCACTAAGGCACCTCCCAGTGCTGGTCACGCTCCAACGGAGCGAACTCGCGACAAGTTATACCACTGGGCATTGGTCCGATCAAGTAGGGTAGAGGGTTGCATGTGTAGTCGTTCGTCCGTCAGCCTGGGGGAGTTGTGCTACAACGAAATCTTTGCCCGTACTTACCAAGCCTCGACCTGGCTGCACCAAGCATATTTGGCGGTACCAATTGGTCTGGTCCAATAGATTGGACTAGTCCAATCGACGGAGCCCAGTTTGACAGAGCGGTCCAAGGAGGGGTGCGGTGACGGCAGCGGAAGTGCCGGCGGTGGAGGGCTACGGTGAGCTGCTCGAGAGGCAGAGCATCGAGACGGGCCAGCCGAAGTACCGGGTACTGCGCGACGCGCTCCTAGGTCTCATCCGGGAGCTGCCGCCGGGTTCCGCCGTGCCCACCGAGAGGGAGCTGTGCGAACGCTTCGGCGTTTCCCGGGGGACCGTACGCCAGGCCCTGGACCGCCTCGCCGCCGAGCAACGGATCCATCGCCACCAAGGCAAGGGTACCTTTGTCGCCAAGGCCAAGATCGACCAGGTGCTCGAGCTGACGAGCCACACGGAGTTCTTCAAGGCACAGGGCATGGAGCCGGCATCAAGGCTGATCGGTGTCACCCGGACGCTGGCCGAGAGCGATGTGGCCGCCATGATCGGTTTGCAGGAGGGCGACGAGGTCCTCCAGATCGAGCGGGTCCGCCTGGCCGACGACGAGCCACTTGGGGTGGAGCTGCTCTACCTGGACGCCAAGCGCTTCGACGGGATCGTGGCCGTGTTGGGAGAGTCACAATCGGTGTACCAGCTATTGCGCTCGGGCTTCGGCGTCGAGCTGGCCTGGGCGGAGGAGACGATCGAGGCGATCGTGGCCCGGGAGCGGGAGGCGGACCTGCTCGGGATCCCTGCCGGTGCACCGGTGCTCCTACGCTGCCGGCAGAGCTTCGATTCCAACGGGCTACCGGTCGAGTTCGTGCGCTCGGTGTACCGGGCCGACCGGTTCCGTTTCCGTACCCGGCTGCAGCCGGTGGGCAACGCCCCCGCCCTGCCCCTGCCCCCCGGTACCAAGTTGCGCCTGGCGACGACGGCCGATGCGCCCGGCCTGGCCCGGGTGTTCGTCGGCGCGTGGCGGGCGGGCTACGCCGGCATCGTTGGCCCCAGCGTGCTCGAAGGCCTGGACGAGGAGGACATCGCCGACTGGCTCGGGAACCTGACTTCGTCCAACGGGCCCACCACGTGGTTGGCCGAGTCCGCCGCCGGGGACATCCTGGCCTTCTCCCGTCACGGCGAGGACCCCGTGGACAGCCGCCGCGGCCATATCTACTCGCTTTACGTGGCGCCCGAGGCGGGCGGCCGGGGCCTGGCCAAGGCGTTGCTCGAGCACGATCTCGGCCTCCTGGCCGAACGGGGGCTGCGCACCGTCACCCTGTGGGTCTTCGAGGAGAACCGGGCGGCACGCAACCTGTACGCCTCGTTCGGGTTCGTCCCGGACGGCGGGCGGCGGGTCGAACCTCAGTACGGGGCGCAGGAGATCCGACTACGGCGGAGCTCGACGGACAAGGAGGGGGCAGGCACAGAGTGAGGCGCGTGGCGAGCGGCCGGGTGCGGCCAGACCTGTTTTTCAGCGTGACCGGCGAGAGCGCCCGACTGAGCCCGGGCGCCCTCAGGCGCCTGCGGGCTTACATCGCCTCCCTTTTGTCCGAAGGTTTCCCGCCCAGCGTGTCCCTCGCCGTCGTCGCGCCCGAAGGCGTGCTGGTCCAAGCCTTCGGCGGCCGGTCCTGCCTGGTCGACGAGACCGTGGCCACGACCCCTGCGACCCGGTACGACCTGGCCTCGCTGACCAAGGTGGTATGTACCACGACCCTGGTGCTGCTGGCCGCCGAGCGCGGCGCCCTGGCCCTCGAAGACGAGGTCGTGCGTTGGCTGCCCCGGTACCCCGAGCCGCGCACGACCCTGTGGCACCTGCTCACCCACACCTCCGGCCTCGTCGCCCACGTGCCGTTCTATTTGACCGGGACCGGTCGCGGGCCCATTGAGCAAGCTCTGTACGCGGAAGCGGCCGGTTCGCAGCCGGGCCAGGTCGTGTGTTATTCCGACCTCAATTTCATGCTGCTCGGGTGGGTGCTCGAAGCCTGCCTGGGGCGGAGCCTCGACCGGTCCTTTGAGGCCGAGGTGGCGGCGCCGATCGGGCTTGGGGCCACGGGGTTTTGCCCACCTTCGGCCGACCGTCCGTGCACGGCGGCCACCGAGCTCGACGGTGACCAGCGCTTCGGGCCTGGCCTCGTCTGGGGCGAGGTGCACGACGGCAACGCCTACTACCTCGGGGGTGTGGCCGGTCACGCCGGCCTGTTCGCCCCACTCTCCGATCTCGCCCGCTTCGTACAGGCCCTGCTGGGCCCCGAGGCCGTGCGCCTGCTGTCAGCGGAGTCGATCGTCCGGATGAGCACCCTCCAGGCCTCCACCGGCGCAGACCTGCGAGGGCTCGGTTGGCGGCTCGAACCAAAAGACTGGGGGACGTGGCCCCCGGGCACCATCTGGCACACCGGTTTTACCGGGACCTCGTTGCTGGTCTCGCCGGGCGCGAGGACCGGGGTAGTTCTTCTCACGAACAGTGTCCACCCGTACCGCCGCCTTGAGGACCAGGCCGCCATGCGGGCGGAAGTCCACCGGCTGGTGGCTGAGGCGTTGCTGTGACCCTCCCCAACGCTTCGCCACCAGCCGGGGCTTCGCCCCCCGCCACATCCGCTTCGCCCCGCGGGCCCGGTCCGGCGGGCGATCTTGGCCGCCTGACGACGGAGGCGGTACGACCGGGCCTCGACGACCTGGACCTGCTCGGCCCTGCTGACCTGGTCTCCCTGATGGCGGCCGACGCTCGTCGCGCCACAGACGCGGTGGCCGCCGCCGCCCCGTCGATCAGCGCCGCGGTCGAGGTGGTCTTTCGGCGGTTGGAGGCCGGGGGCAGGCTCATTTACGTCGGTGCCGGCACCGCCGGCCGGCTCGCCGTACTTGACGCGGCCGAGCTCGGGCCGACGTTCAGCGTGCCCGAAGGAGTGGTCGAAGCCGTGCTGGCCGGGGGCGACCGGGCCTTACGCCATCCCAGCGAAGGGGCGGAGGACGACCGGGCGGCGGGGGAGGCGGCATTGGAAAACCTCTCCGTAGGCGAAAGAGATGTCGTCGTCGGTGTCTCAGCCAGCGGCCGCACCCCCTTCGTGCTCGGGGCCGTCGCCCATGCCCGAGCGGTGGGCGCCGCCACGATCGGGTTGACCTGCAACGCCGGCAGCCTGCTGAGCTCCGCTGCGAGTACCGCTATCGAGCTGGTGGTGGGCGGTGAGGTCATCGCCGGCTCCAGCCGCTTAAACGCCGGCACGGCCCAGAAGATCGCTCTGAACACCCTGTCGACATCGGTCATGGTGCGGATGGGCAAGACCTACGGCAACCTTATGGTCGACGTCCGGGCCACCAACACCAAGCTGCGTGACCGAGCGTTGCGCATCGTGGAGTCCATCACTGGGGCAGACCGGCAGACGGCCTGGACCGCCCTCGAGGCGGCCGGATGGAACACCAAGCTCGCCTGTCTGATGGCGTCGAGCGGCAAGGACCTGGGGACTGTCACCTTTGCCCTGGAGGCGTCAGGCGGACGCCTCCGACAGGCCCTGGCCATGGTCGGCACCGGTGTTCGGCGCGCCGTTGTTCCGCTTGGCCGGAGTGGCCCGAAGTGGAAGCGTCTCGGCGTCGGTGCCGCTTTCGTGGACGGCGTGTTGGTGGGTGGCGATGTGGCCATTGACGATGGAGCCGTCGTGGCGGTCGGCTTGCCTGGGGACGGTCCGGCCATTGCCGTCCCCGGCCTGGTCGACCTCCAGGTCAACGGGTATGCAGGCGTAGACGCGGCGCACGGGTCGGTGGACGAGCTCGAGGCGATGGGCCTCGCCCTGGCCCGCGATGGCGTGCTCGCTTACCAGCCGACGTTGATCACTGGAGACCCCGTGTTGGTCGGCGAGGCCGCGGCGCGTCTCGGCGAGATGGCGAGGCGTGGCCCCGGCGACGGGGCCCGCATCATCGGTGTCCATCTTGAAGGGCCGTTCTTATCGCCGGAGCGCCCCGGGGCCCACCCCGCCGAATGGCTGCGCGCCCCGGACGGCCCACTGCTCCTGGCGTTGCTCGCTATGGGACCGGTCACGATGGTGACGCTGGCACCCGAGCTCCCGGGAGCGATCGAGCTGATCGAGGAACTGTGCCGCCGCGGTGCCGTGGTCTCGCTCGGCCACAGCGCGGCGACCGCCGAGCAGGTCTCGGCTGCAGTCGGTGCCGGCGCCTCGGTGGTCACGCACCTGTTCAATGGCATGCCCTCGGTTTCTTCCCGCTCGCCCGGCCTCGCCGGCGCCGCCCTCAGCGACACCCGGCTGCGCCTCCAGCTCATCGCCGACGGAGTGCACGTCGCCGATGAGCTCGTCCGGCTCGCCTTCGCCGCCGCCCCGGGCCGCTGCTCGATCGTCACCGACGCCACGAGCCTGGCCGGACGGGGTGACGGCATACTCATGCTTGGCGATGTGCCCATAACGCTGAAGGGGGGAGTGGCGCGACGGCCAGACGGCACTATCGCCGGCGGGGCGTCAACCCTGTTGCACGGCCTACGCCAGCTCTGCTCGCTATCGGTGGAGCTTCCCGAAGCGCTGAAGGCTGTCACTGAACGCCCGGCCCGCGTCCTCGGTCGTGCTGATGTCGGCTATCTGCGCCAGGGCCGCCCGGCCAACCTCGTCGTCCTTGATGACCGCCTAGAGCTGAAGGAGGTCCTCGTCAACGGCCGGTCTATCGTCGCCTGAACTCGTTTGACGGGCGCCCGTTTGGCAGCAGTAATGCCGCAGGCGGAAATGTTGGCTGCCTCGTGCGCCTCCTTCTAATCTGCGAGGCGTCCGGCCGGCCCCTTCGGCGGGGAGCGCTCAGATGGGGAACCGGCGTCGGATCCAGTCCCGCAGGAGCGGGTCCACCAGGTGTACCCGGTCGCCGGCCTCGATCAGCTCACCCTTATCAAGGAGGGCGCCCCTGGCATGCGTCGCGGTGCCTTTGGACAAATCGAGCAAGTCCGCCTCAGCACCGTAAATCGTTCCTGACTGGGCTATCGCTCGCAGGACGCTCCGCTCCCCTGGGTTGAACTGGGAGTAGAGCCGTTCCATCGCGTCGGCGGTGGCAACCTGGACATCGGCTAAGCCCTCCGCCCAATGGGCATCGCCGCGCCCGCCAGCAGGCGTGCGCCGCCAGCAGGCGCACGATACCAGAAAACAGAACTTTTTTCATTCTCTTTCCTAGAACTATCCAACTTAGGTCGGCCCCGAGCGCTTCCGCCTTGTAGTGAGCACCATCGACCGCCTCCGGGCCCTCCGGACGATCTCGGGTGGTGCTAGGAGCCCGCTAAGCCGTCAAGGACATGCACGGTCTCTTGGCTCAGGTCTACGTCCCCGGCGGCGACGTTTTCGGCCAGATGCTCGAGGCTCGAGGTCCCGGGGATCAACAAGACGTGGGGGTCGTGGCCCAGTAGCCATGCCAGCCCAACCTGGGCGGGGGTAACTCCCAGGGCTGCCGCGGCCGCCACCACAGCCGGCTGCTCGGTCACCTTCGGCACCCAGGGGAAGGCCGAACCGAGGGGGAAGAACGGGGCCCACGCGATCGCGCGTTCCCGGCAGATGTCGAGGAGCGGTTCGCTCGATCGGTCGAGCACGCTATAGGCGTTTTGCACGCAGGCGATACCGGCGGGCAGGGCATGGCGGAGCTGGTCAAGCGAGACGTTGCTTAGCCCTATGGCACCGATCTTGCCCTCGTCGCGCAGTGCCACCATCTCGGCCAGTTGGCTGTCGAAGTCGACCTCGCCACCGTGGCCCTCTTCGTTAGGGTCGGAGTGCAGGCGCAAGTTGACGACGCCCACCTGTTGCACGCCCAGGCTGGACAGGTTGGCCTCGACCCCGTCCCGAAGTTCCTCTGGCCGCTGGGCCGGTGCCCAGCCACCCTTTTCATCTCGCCGTGCACCGACCTTGCTCACCAGCACAAGGTCCTCGGGGTAAGGGAAAAGCGCTTCGTGAATAAGTTCGTTGGCCACGTCGGGACCGTAAAACTGAGCCGTGTCGATGTGGTTGATACCCAGGTCGACCACTCGTCGGAGCACGGCCAGAGCTGTGGCCCGGTCGCGCGGCGGCCCGAACACGCCCGGCCCGGGCAGCTGCATGGCACCAAAGCCGACGCGGCCAACGAGCCGACCAGCGAGTTCGCCGTTGCCGCCGGGACGGTCGAGTTCCTTTTCGCCTGAAGTGCCGATCCCTGTCATGTCGTCCATCCTTCTGTAGGCCGCGACCGTTGCTGCACACCAGCCCTACTGCATGCTTGGGGCGTCCGGCGGCTTGTCGTCGCACAGGACGAACGGCGGACGGTAGATGGCTGCGCTCTCGGTCTCGGCCCACCAACCGGCGTCGAGATCGTGGACCTGGTCGGGAGCGAAGCGCGATGCCAGCACGGCAGTGGCCGCAACCCCGCTCCCGCTCTCCAGCATCGAACCGAACAGCAAACCGAGCCCGCACGCGCGCGCCACCGCCACCACCTCGGTAGCAGCCTGGAGGCCACCGCACTTGGCCAGTTTGATGTTGACCACATCACAAGCCCCGGCGTCGGCCAGCCGCCTCACGTCCGCGGCGGTGTGCGCGCTCTCGTCGGCGACTACCGGGACCGGGCTGCGGGCGGTGACGGCGGCCAGTCCGGCCAAGTCGGCGGCGGGCACGGGCTGCTCGATGAACTCGACCGCCACGCCCGCCAGCACCAGGCCGTCGATGACCTGAAGAGCCTGGCGGGCCGTCCAGGCTTGGTTGGCGTCGATGCGCAGGGCGACATTCCCAGGGACGGCGCCGGCTACGGTCTGTACACGCTCGATGTCGAGGGCTACGGGCCCGCCCACCTTCAGCTTTAAAGTGCCGAAGCCCTCGTCGACCCGCCGGCTCGCCTCGGCCGCCATGTCCGATGGGGTGGCGAGGCTGACCGTCACATCGGTGGCGATCGGGCGAAGGGTGGCCCCGAGCACTTCCGAAAGAGCCGTACCCCGCCAGGCGGCTACTGCGCGATGTACGGCGACGTCGATGCCGCACTTGGCGGTGCTGTTGCCCACCATGGCCAAAGCCGTGTCGGCCAGGGCCACGCAATAGTCGCCCAGGTCCCGGCCGATCAGGACCGGTGCCAGCACGGCGTTAACTGCTTCTTCGATGGAGGCATTGGTCTCGCCCGTGATCCGGGCGGTCCCCACCACCTCGGAGCACCCGGTAACCCCGCCCTCGGCGAGCACCCTTACGGTGACAACCTCGAAGTCCTTGACCTCCCTGAGGGCGGTCCGGAAGGGCAACCGCAGATGTACTGGCCGCCGTCCGGTCTCAACACTCGTGATCCGCATCCTTGTCCCTCCCGATGAAAAGGTAGTTCTCGGGCGGCCACGTCTCGTTCAAGCGCGCCGGCCGGAGGCGGGCACGCGGCCAGAGATCGGACAGCGTCCGGCCTAAGAGTTTGCTGCTCACGCATATTTGCGTGTCACGTAGGTTGTCGGTACACTGTGAGCAGTGACCTCGACAACCCGCGTAAAGAACGGCCCGGTGCCGGCGCACCACGGGGAAGCAGACCAGGACGTGTTGGTGCCGCCGGCACCCTCAGAGCCGGCACCCTCAGAGCCGGCACCCTCAGAGCCGGCACCCTCAGAGCCGGCGGCACCCTCAGAGCCGGCACCCTCAGAGCCGGCGGCACCCGGCCGCCCTTCCATTGCCGGCCTGCGGGAACGCAAGAAAGAGGCGACCCGCGAGGCGCTCAGCATGGCGGCCCTGCGACTGGCGCTCGAGCGTGGTATCGCCAATGTCCGGGTGGGCGACATCGCGGCTGCCGCCGGGGTTTCGCCCCGCACGTACAACAACTACTTCTCCAACCGGGAGCAGGCGATCTGTGCCCTCGGCGCCCAACGGGCGCTGCTCATCGTTAGCGCTCTCAACGAGCGCCCGGCCTCCGAGGCGCTGGCCGAGGCGTTGGTACACGCCATGGTGGACCGCAACGACGCCCAGAGCGAGCCGGACAAGGACGTTTTCCGTTTGATGATGTGCGACGAAGTGGTGCGGGGGGAGTGGTTCAAGGCCACCGCCGCCATACACCGTCCGTTTGCTGACGCCATTGCTGCACGGGTGGGGATGGGCACCGCCATCGATCTTCTGCCCAACATAGTTGCTTCTACCTACGAAGCCGCAGCCCGGGCGGCCATGCTGTTCTGGCTGCGCCCAGAGTGCACGCAGCCGTACGCCAGCGTCCTGCGCGACGCCCTGACCGTCCTCGCCCCGGTGGCGGAGGCGCTCGAGCACGCCGGCAAACAGGCGGCGGCCGACCAGACAGGCGCCGACCAGACAGGCGCCGACCAGACAGGCGCCGACCAGACAGGCGCCGAGCCGGTCCTGAGCAAAGCCGTATAGGCGCCCTCGATGCTCCTGCGCCTTTTGCGCTTCTACCTGCGCCCGTACCGCAACGCCATCATCGTCGTAGTGGTCCTGCAGTTCCTACAGTCTTTGGCCAACCTCTACCTGCCCACGCTCAACGCCGAGATAATCGACAACGGTGTCGTAACGGGGAACTCGGGCTACATCCTGCGCACGGGTGGGGTCATGTTGGCCGTGACCCTGGTGCAGGTGGTCTGTGCCATAGGGGCGGTCTACTTCGGCGCCCGCACCGCCATGGCCCTGGGCCGGGACGTGCGGGGTGCCGTGTTCCATCAAGTCCAAACCTTTTCCGCCCGTGAAGTGGGCCATTTCGGGACGCCCACGCTCATAACCCGCACCACCAACGATGTCCAGCAGGTCCAGATGCTCGTCCTGCTCAGCTTTACCATGATGGTGTCGGCGCCCATAATCGGCGTCGGCAGCGTGATCTTGGCGCTCAAACAGGACGTGCCCTTGTCGTCGCTCCTGGTCATCATCGTGCCCGTATTGGCGGTGATCGTGGGGCTGATCGTGTCCCGCATGCGGCCCCTTTTCCGCCTGATGCAAAAACGGATCGACCGGATAAACCAGGTGCTGCGGGAGCAGATCTCCGGTGTCCGGGTCATCCGTGCCTTCGTGCGCGACGATTGGGAACGCGAACGCTTTGGTGGTTCCAACACCGAACTGTTCGGCGTCTCGCTCGGCGTGGGCCGGTTGATGGCGTTCATGTTCCCCTCGGTCATGCTCGTGGTCAACCTGGCCAGTATCGCCACCCTCTGGTTCGGTGGGCACCTCGTGGTCAGCGGCGGGATGCAGATCGGGGCCCTGACGGCCTTCCTCAGCTATCTCGTCCAGGTGCTCATGGCGGTCATGATGGCGACCTTCATGTTCCTCCTGGTGCCCCGGGCCGACGCCTGTGCCGAGCGCATCCAGGAGGTCCTCGGCACCCCGACCAGCGTCCTGCCTCCGACCGAGCCCATTGTCCCCGAAAAGGTCGAGGGCCGCATCGAACTACGGGATGTCGAGTTCCACTACCCGGGGGCGGAGGCGCCGGTGCTGCGGGGCATCAACCTCGTGGCGGGGCCTGGGGGCACCACGGCGGTGATCGGCAGTACTGGCAGTGGGAAAACGACCCTGCTCAACCTGGTGACCCGCCTTTTCGATGCCACAGCCGGTGAAGTGCTGCTCGATGGGGTCGACGTGCGCCGCCTCGACCCGTCGACGTTGTCGGGCCTGATCGGCCTCGTACCGCAGCGCCCCTACCTTTTCTCCGGCACCGTCGCGTCCAACCTTCGCTACGGCGGGCGCGAGGCCACCGACGAGGAACTGTGGAAAGCCCTCGAGACCGCCCAGGGCCGCGCGTTCGTCGAGCAAATGCCGGGCCAGCTCGAGGCCGAGATCACCCAGGGGGGCACCAACGTCTCGGGCGGGCAGCGCCAGCGGCTGGCCATCGCCCGGGCCCTCGTGCACCGGCCCGCCATTTACCTTTTCGACGACTCGTTTTCAGCCCTCGACTACGGGACCGACGCCGCCCTGCGTGCCGCCCTGGCCCGGGACACGGCCGGCGCCACCGTCGTGATCGTCGCCCAGCGGGTCAGCACCATCCGCCAGGCTGACCAGATAATCGTCCTGGACCAGGGCGAGGTGGTGGGGACGGGGACCCATGAGCAACTGATGGTGGCCAACCAGACCTATCGCGAGATCGTCCTTTCCCAGCTCACCGAGGAGGAGGCGGCGTGAGCGCCATGGCCGTACGCCGGGGGCCGGGCGGTGGCGGCGGTTTGGGCGGGCGGGGCCTTATGGGCGGCGGGGGCCCGGTCGAAAAGTCCCTCAATTTCGGCCCTTCGGCCCGGCGCCTGCTCGGTGAGCTCCGCCCCGAACGTCCACTGATCAGCGTCACCATGGGGCTCGGCGCCGCCAGCGTCGGCCTCTCGGTGCTGGGGCCCCGGTTGTTGGGAGACGCTACCAACCTGATCTTTTCCGGTGTCACCGCCAAAAAACTTCCGGCTGGCGTCACCAAAGTCGAAATGGTGGCCCGGTTGCGCCACGAGGGGCACAGCACGCTCGCCTCCATGCTCGCTTCGATGAACCTGGTGCCGGGCCGGGGGGTCGACTTCGGCCACGTCGGCCAAGTACTGGGGTTGGTGCTCGCGATCTACCTCGCAGCGTCGTTGGGGAGCCTGATGCAGGGGCGGCTGCTGACTGTGGCCGTCCAGCGTTCCGTCTTCCGGCTGCGCCAGAAAGTGCAGGCCAAGCTGTCCCGCCTGCCGCTGCGCTATTTCGACGGACAACCGCTAGGCGAGATACTGAGCCGCGTCACCAACGACATCGACAACATTTCCCAGACCCTCCAGCAGACCCTGAGCCAGGTCGTGACGTCGTTGCTGACGATCGTCGGCGTCCTTATCATGATGTTCCTCATTTCTCCTCTCCTGGCCGTGATCGCCCTGGTGACGGTCCCGGCCTCGGCTGTCGTCGCCACCCAGATCGGCAAGCGCTCGCAGCCGAACTTCGTCCAGCAATGGAAGACCACCGGGGAGCTCAACGGCCATATCGAGGAGATGTACACAGGTCACGCCCTGGTGCAGGTCTTCGGGCACACCCAGGAGGCGGAAGAAACCTTTGCCGAGCATAACGAAGCGCTGTACTCGTCGAGTTTCAAGGCCCAGTTCGTGTCCGGCATCATCCAGCCGGCCATGTCGTTCATCGGCAATATCAATTACGTCCTGGTGGCCGTGGTGGGCGGCCTACGGGTGGCCTCCGGGCAGCTCTCACTGGGCGACGTGCAGGCATTTATCCAGTACTCACGCCAGTTCACCCAGCCCCTCACCCAGGTGGCGAGCATGGCCAACCTGCTGCAATCGGGGGTCGCTTCGGCCGAGCGGGTTTTTGCCCTCCTCGACGAACCCGAACAGGGCCCCGACCCCGAGCGCCCCGAGGTCCTGGAGACGGCCCGGGGGCGGGTGGACTTTGAGCACGTGTCGTTCCGTTACGTCCCCGACACCTCTCTCATCGAGGATCTTTCCCTCACTGTCGAGCCGGGCCAGACGGTGGCCATCGTGGGGCCGACCGGTGCCGGAAAGACGACTCTGGTCAACCTTCTCATGCGTTTTTACGAGCTGGACGAAGGGAGCATCACCCTCGACGGGGTCGACATCGCCAAGATGACCCGTGAGGGCCTGCGTTCCAAGACGGGGATGGTGCTGCAGGACACGTGGTTGTTCAGCGGGTCGATCGCCGACAACATCGCTTACGGGGCTCCCGCCGCCACCCGCGAGCAGATCAAAGCCGCCGCCGTCGCCACCCATGTAGACCACTTCGTGCGCACCCTGCCCGATGGCTACGACACGCTCATCGACGAGGAGGGTTCGTCTGTCAGCGCCGGGGAACGCCAGCTCATCACCATCGCCCGCGCCTTTTTGTCCGAGCCCGCCATCCTCATCCTGGACGAGGCCACCAGTTCGGTGGACACCCGTACCGAACTGCTGATCCAGCGAGCCATGAACACACTGCGCCAGGGCCGCACGAGCTTTGTCATCGCCCACCGCCTTTCGACCATCCGCGACGCCGACCTGATCCTCGTCATGGAGGGGGGGCACATCGTCGAACGCGGCACGCACCACCAGCTGCTCGAAGCCGGCGGGCCCTATGCCCACCTATATGCGGCCCAGTTCGCCCAGGCCCTGTCCGAGGTGGACTGATCGCGCAGTACGCCCCTTAGTGGCGGACGATGACTACCGGGCACTTGGCGTGCGTGGCCACTTTCTCGCTCACCGAGCCGATCAAGAGGCCGGTGACCTCACCATGCCCGCGCGCCCCCACGACGAGGAGGCTGGCACCGACATCGGCGGCCGTGCGGACCAGAGCGCGGGCCGCCGGGCCCTCCACGACGTGGGTCTTCAGCACCAGGTCGGGATAATTACCGGCGACCGTCTGCTGTGCCTCTTGGAGGACGTCCCGGGCGGGCTCGAGGGGGTCGAAGCCGGTCGGCAGCGGTAGCGGCATCCCCAGCATGAGGGGCAGGTGCCACCCGACCACCACGTGGAGGTCCAGCTTTTTGGTGCTGGCCTCTTCCGCCGCCCACTCCAAGGCCTTGAGGGACGGGGCCGACCCGTCTACGCCGACCACGATCGGGCCCCTTCCCTGCGCCACGGGCCTGACTGTACTCCCGCCGGGCCGCTGAGTGCCTCTTTGGCCCCCACTACCGTTTCCATGGTCATGACCCTCTCGGGTGGGCAGGAGCTCCTGCTGGTTCTGGCCGGCCTCGGTGCCGGGGTAGTCAACGGGGCTGCCGGCGGCGGCACGCTCATCTCTTTCCCTGCTCTCCTGGCTGTCGGTTACCCCGCCCTTACCGCCAACGTCACCTCCACGGTGGGGATCTGGCCCGGCTATCTCGGAGGGGTGGCCGGGTTCCGCAGAGAGGTGGCGCAGCAGGGCGACCAGCTCCGCCGCCTGGTCGGCACCGCCGTCGGCGGGGCCGTCCTCGGTGGCGTCCTGCTGCTCACCACCCCCAGCGGCGACTTCCGTTCGCTGGCCCCCTTCCTCCTGCTTTTTTCCTGCCTGCTGTTCGGGGCACAGCCCTGGCTCGCCTCCAGGCTTCGCGTCTCCGAGAGCGGCCGCCGTTCGCATGTGGTCTTCCTGCACGGCGGGTGCTTCCTGGCCTCGGTCTACGGTTCGTATTTCGGCGCCGGCCTGGGAGTAGTCCTCCTGGCGGTCCTCGGCCTGGCCACCTCCGAGCCCTTGGCCCGGGTCAACGGCCTGCGCAGCGTCCTGTCCCTGATAGTCAACACGGTGGCGTTGGTCATCTTCGTCGCCCACGCCCACGTGGCCTGGGGAGCGGCGGGGCTCATGGACGGCAGCGCCCTGGTGGGGGGCTATATCGGGGCGCGCGTGGCCCGCCGGGCCCCCACGGTCGTGCTGCGCTCCGTCATCCTGGTGCTGGGCTTGGTCACCGCCGTCTACCTGCTGGTGGACTGACCGTCTAGATTGACGCTGTGCCCGAGCCCAGTCCGAGCGTGCTCAACCTCCTCAGGCTCCTCATCGACGCCACTCGCCGGGGGACGCTCAGCTGGAAGGTGGCCGGCGAGTCCGCCTTCGTCGCCACCCGCCCGCACGGCAGCGTCGCCGTGGCCAGCCTCGACGGCGACGGCAACCCGCCGTTCGTGTTCCAGCTCCTAAACCAGGAGAACACCGTGCTCGAGGAGGTAGCCGAGGACCGGGGCGCCATGAACACCTGGGACCAGACCGTCGAGCAGCTCTACCGGGTGGCGCGTGACAATGCCCTCAGCATCAGCACGACGGTCGCTCTTTGGGTGGCCGACCTCCGCGGGCCTGAGGAGCCTTCCTAGTCTGCCCTTGCGTCTAGGCTTGCGTATCCCTTGCCCGGCACTACACTGGGGTTAGGGTGGGTTTCTCCGTCCGTGGCAAGGCTCAACCGGAGAGGTGCTGTCGTCCTTGGTAGGCCTCGTGCCAGGCTTGTACCGCTTCCTGGACGCCAACTTCGCTGGTGGCGATGCCCTGCCAGATGGCTTCACGACGTTCGCCGCCCTCGACCCCTTGTGACTGGTCGAACACCGCCCAGGTCCACAAGTTGGTGCTCGCAACTCGCCAGTACTCGGCTTCGAGGTCCGGCGATAAGTGGGCGCGCGTGGCATCGGGCGCCCTGACCCAATCAAGCGGCGCTGACGGCCCGGCTTGACTATCGCCGACAGTGATGTCGGAGGTTAGGTCGATCATCTGAGCGCGCAAATCCAAGCTGCCCGAGGCGCCGCGGTGGCCGCGGGCTCGCTCCTCTCCTCGAGTAGCCGTTGGGCCCGCATGGCCCGCCCGCCCCGGTTGCCCGGGCCATTGGCGACCCAGGCCACGGGCCAGGCGCCGTCGCAGCCGGACGATGAGCGGCTCACGGTGAGCAGACGGGCTAGCCATTCGAGGACGCCACCGACGGACAGCCTAAGGTCCGAGCAGGCGTTGTCTTCGGCGGCGTAAGGCATGACCAAAGACGAAGCAGGGAGCGTCCTTAGGTGCCAGGCGCGACATGTGACAACCGAAGACAGGAAACCCTTAAAAGTGGTCATAGGCCCACCTGCAGTGGCTGCCGTCCTTCGGCTAGGTTATTGGGTGCTTCGCTGTGGAGACGAACTTACCGGCTGCACTTTCCAGGTGTGACGGCTGCGGACGCCGACCAAGCTGGCCATGGTCGAGGTCCGCGCCGGACCGACCTGGGGGTCTGGCCGGACAGGGCCGCCCTACCGAAGCTCGGTGTGGAGGTGGGGCACGGGAGGGTACGTCAAGAGGCATAGCACCGGAGGAGAGACTGACCAACAGCTGGAAGTGGCAGGAGGAGCTGAAGCGTCTCAGTCCGGGTCGCGCGGTGGGCGCCTTGGCCTGTCCGAGAGGGTGAAGGCCACGCTCAACCGCTTGCGTACCCGTCGCGGGCGCGTCGTGCTGTCCGGCGTCGCCGTACTGCTGGTGGCCGCCATCCTCGGTCTCGTGTTTGCCGACGTGCTGGCCAAGCCGGCGAAGACCGACAACGGGGTCGCGACCCGAGGTGCGGCGGTATCGGTCACCACTACCACGACCGTCCCCGAGGCCAATCCCAGTACCCCGGCCGGGACCCAGGCGCCGGCCGAAACAATGCAGGCCGCTGCTCAGGCCGTAGTTACCGCCGTCCAGGCCGGCCTAGCCGATGCCACCATTCGGCCGGGGGCCGGCCACTTCCTCATCGACCTGGTGACGCCCTTGGCGGGCAAGCCCTACGACCACACTCGTGAGGTCCAGCGGTTCAACGTGCTGGCGCAGACGGTGTACAAGGACTTGACCAGGGGTGCCATCAAGGGCAAGACCGCCACCGATGCGTTGGCGAGCGGCGTGGCCAGCCTCGCTTTCGCGCTCGGGACCCCGGTCCCATACCCGACCTTGACGACGTCGACGACGGTCCACCTGACCCCGAAGATCATCCACAAGGCCAAGAAGAAGGTCCACTCGCCCAGGCGGGCCCCTTCCAAGAAGAAGGCCCACTCGCCGAGGAAGAACCCTCCGCCTCCGAAGCAGACGCATAGGACCGCCCCGAAGCAGGCGTCTACGACCGCCCCGAAGCAGGCGTCTACGACCGCCCCGAAGCAGGCGTCTACGACCGCCCCGAAGCAGGCGCCTACGACTACGGCCACGACATCCGGGCCCCCCACGACTCTGGTCGCCGTGGTCCCGCTGACCTCGTTCCGCCTGTCAACGACGTCTACGGCCCCGTCTACGACCCGAGCCACTGTGCCCCCGACGACCAAGCCCGCATCGCACGGGCGCCGGAGCAGTGGACGCCGGAGTAGTGGGCGGCGTTCGCCGCCGACCACGGCGAAGCGGTCGCCCACGACCACCGCGCCCAAGCCGGCCCATCGCAGCACAAAGGGTGGTCGCCGGCCCCCGAAGACGACCAGGCGAGCAGCTTCGACGGCGACCTCGACCACGCGGCCCCGGTCGACGACGTCGACGACCAAGGCTCCGTTTAAGAGGGGACGCTCGTCGTCCCGCCGGCCCAACTCCAAGTCCCCGCCGACGACCAAGTCCCCGCCGACGACCAAGTCCCCGCCGACGACCAAGTCCCCGCCGACGACCAAGTCCCCGCCGAAGAAGAAAGGCTCGGCCAAGCCCAGGGGCCGTTCGATAACGACCACGACAAAGCCCAAGGCCCACTCCACAACCAGTACGACGGTCAAGTCCAGAGCGGCTCACTCCAAACCCAAGAAGCACAGGTCGAAGCCGAAGGCCTCGACGTCGACCGGCACCACGTCGACGACGGCGGTCCCGCCATCCACCGATCCTTCGGTGACGCCGGAAGCCATTCCGACCACGACGGTGGGTTACCCGCCGGAGAGCTCTCCGACCACCGCGGCACCGACGAGCACGATTTTGCCGACGACCACCACGACCAAGCCGACGACGACCACCAGCAAGCCCACGACCACCACGACTACGCCGACGACCACGACCAAGCCACCGACGACCACCACCAAGCCACCGAC
>Ga0182012_10001140_pt1 | contig 29418 bp, 27 predicted proteins | sample 612S2SmetaG_FD_120486 | JGI IMG/M metagenome (GOLD analysis project Ga0182012, IMG submission 120486) | Permafrost microbial communities from Stordalen Mire, Sweden - 612S2S metaG | ecosystem: Environmental > Terrestrial > Soil > Wetlands > Permafrost | place: Sweden: Stordalen | collected...
CGCACGGTCGCCATGCTGTGGCACGCGGCATTTTCGATTGGCGCTGGCGTCCTCTACTTCTTATTTGTCTTGCCCCGCTGGACCGAGCTGATGGGCGAAACCGGCCACACGTTGGGCACAGCGCTGCGGATCGTGGCCGGGGTGCTGATCGGATTGGCCGCGCTGCCGGTGGTCTTCACTCTGCTGCGCACCCGCAAACCCGAACTGGGCACCCCCCAGCTGGCACTCTCGATAAGGACCTGGTCGATCGTCGCCCACGTGCTGGCCGGGGTGCTGATCATCGGAACCGCGATCAGCGAGATCTGGCTCAGCCTGGACGCTGCCGGACGCTGGCTGTTCGGCATTTACGGCGCCGCCGCCGCGATCGCGGTACTCGGGTTCTTCGCGTTCTATCTGTCTTTTGTCGCCGAGCTGCCGCCGCCACCGCCGAAACCGATCAAGGCGAAGAAGCCCAAAAAACGCGCTGGCCGCCGCAAGAAGGCCGCCGACGAAGCCGACGAGACCGACGAGACCGAAACAGAAGAAGTCGACGAGACCGAAACCATAGAAGCCGACGAAACAGAAGAAGCCGAGGCCCCCGAGGAAACGCCGGTCGCCGAAGACACCCAAGGCACACGGGCCGGGCTGCAAAACCGCCGTCCGACCGGGAAGGGTTCGCATCGGATGCGTCGCGGGCGCAACGCTGGCGACCTCGCCGTCGAGGACTGAATCGCGGGAGCTAAATCTTTTGCCGGCTGGCGATCACGACCGGTATGTCGGTGTTCTCGTCTGTGTAATAGCTCGCGCACACCCGGTGGTAGCCGTCGGCGATTTGCAGCTGAACACCGGTTATCAAGTCACCGCGGACCGCCAGGATGGGCGACAACGGATCGCCTGCTTTGATCTTGGCCAGATCCGCGGCGACGTGAGGATTGTCGGTGGGTAGCAGACTCAGTTGCGCCGCCCGAAGAATGTCCTTGGCCTTCTTGTATACAACGGTTCCGGCGCGCAGCTGCTTCGTCACCTTCTTGACTGTGGGCGGGTCCGCGATCAAGGCCAGATAGTCGGCCGCCGCCGGAAAGTCATGGGCCTCGGGCTTTTCCAGCCACTTCACAGTTGCCATTGGTTGTCTCCCTCCATCGTGCCGCGTCGACGAAGCCTACCGGGCCTACGCACAAAATTGGGATCGGTAGCAGCGAGCGCCGTTTGTACTTGCCGCATGACGACGCCACAGGGGCGGCGCATGAACGGAAGGAATCGGCGTGAAACGACTTCTCGCGGCTGCAATCGGAACACTGGGCTGCGCATCGGCGCTGGTGGCCTGCTCGAGCGGCGGCAATACGGCCAGCCCTGCCTCATCGACAGCGCCAAGTGCCGCCACCGGTGGCGGCACGCAGATCCAGGTGGGCGGCAGCGACCTTCCAGGCTTGAACCCGGCCTCGGTGACGTGCGTCAAACAGGGCGGCAAGATCGACATCGGTAGTGGATCCACCGGCGGCCCCCAGCAGGCGTTGGCTGTAGTGATGACGGACGAGGCCACCCCGAAGGTCGAGTCGCTGGCGCTCGTTGTCGACGGTAACGCGCTGTCGGTGGCCAACAACATGGGCGCCAAGGTCGGCTCGGCCAACGTGGCGGTCAACGGCAAGACCTACACCATCACCGGCCAGGCACAGGGCGCCGATTTGAAGAACCCGATGGCCGGAATGATCACCAAGGACTTCAGCATCAAGGTGAGCTGCGGTTAATCGCGCAGACTCCGGGCGGCGGACGTGCCTCACTCACACGTCCGCCGCTCCGGGCTGCTTATGATGCAGCCGTGTCGGTTCCCGACGAATTAGAGCGCGCACGTCATCTGGCCTTTGCCGCCGACGAGATGGCGGCCCGGGATCTGCTGTTGTCCCTGGTTCCGCGGATCGAGGACGACGATCGGGACGATCTCATGTTGGAAGTTCTTGCGCAGCTCGGCGAGATCTATCTTGTCCGCGGAGCCGATGACGGAGTGCGAGAGTCCATCCGGCGCATCCGCGACTGTTTGGCTATTTATTCGGGGATCGCCGCCGGCACGATGCCGGACGCGACCGCCCAGGTGCTCTCGCGATACACGCGGCGGGCCCAGTTTCTGGAAACGGGTCTGGCTGCGGCTCAGGGCGATCACGAACGTGCCGCTGCGGCACTCGCGAGGCTAGGCGATGGGAAAGGCGACGCCGAACACGCGAACCTGCTCACCCATGCCCAGATCCTCTGCGGGACAGCACTCTGCGACGATGACCTGCACGTGCAATCGGTTCCGCTGTGGGAGCAGGTACTCAGCGCATTGCAGGTTCCGGCCCAACCCGGCGGCAATCCCCGAATAGATGGCCAGCTGGCCGACTACGTTCGGATAGCCGGAGCCACCGCATACGGCAGATTCTGCGTCGAGACCGGGCGATCGCCCGAGGCCGAACCCTGGCTGCGTCGTGCGGAGGCCCGGGCGCAGGCTAACGGATGGGAACTGGCAACCGCCAGAGCTCAATTGGAACGCGCAGCGGCCTGCTGGTCGGCACGCGACCAGGTGGCCACAGAGCAACTGGTCTCGAAAGCCTATCCCGTCATCGCTCGATACGCCCGAGCTCATGACGTCTCCCGCTGCTGGCTCTATTTCGGGCTGACCAGGATGGCATGCGGCGCGCTGGAGGCGGCCGACCAGTGCTGGGAACACGCCGAGCGGCACTGGCGCGAATTGGGTAAGCCGCTGCACATCCAACGCATTCTATTGCAGCGCAGCTGGATAGCGATCTTTCGCAGCCGGTTCGCGGACGCCGTCGAGTTGATCGCGCAGGCGCGGGAATGGCTCGACTCGTCGCCACGCAGCAATTGGCTGCAATACGCCCAACTCGACAACCACCTGGGCACCGTATGGCGGGCGGATGCGCTGGCCGACCTCGGCTTCGACGCTGCCGGTGACCCGTCCGACACGTGGCGCGAAGTCGAAGCCAGACAAGCCGGCGCGCTCGGCGTCACCCGGGCGCAGGTCGGCAGCCCGCAATACCTGCGTGCGGCGGCCAAGCTCGAACAGGCCGCCGAACTCAAGGTGCCGGCCGCTCTGGCCGTCGATTCGGTGCGATATTCGATCGCCGGGGCCGACGCCCGATCCCGTTGGGCTAAAAGCGTTTCAGCACCAATCATGGCGGGCACCTTCGCCGTCGCCTGGGAGTGGGACAACACCGAGCTGATCAGCGAGCTGATCGAGTATCACAGTGCCCGAGGAACTTTCAGCACCGAGCCGCAGGCTCCGGGAGCCGGGCCGGAAATTGGCGAATGGGCGGCCACCGCTACTACCCCGGTTCTGCTCGACACCGAGCCGGCCATATCGGTAGTGACGGCCGTTTCGCTGACCCGGTTAGGCCCATTGCCGCCGCTGCGGATGCAGCCGGATGCGCCGCCGATCATGAGTCACTATCGAGCGTTGGCGTCGCAGCGGTACGGCCACGCCGTCACGGCCGAAGAACCGGCCTGGTCGACTTGGCCATGACCGACCGGCTCACCCTGGTCCTGCGATTCGCCGACGTCGGGATCGCCACGTACGGCAGTCTGCGAATCGTCGGGCAACCGTCACGAACGGTCGCCTGGGTGATCGACGAACCGACCTTGCTTGCGGCGCTGCAAGAGCTGGCCGACGCGCTGCCGGAACCGCGCGCTTCCGAGACGAGGCGTGACGCCATTGAGCGGGCACTGTCCAGGGGGCCTTTCGCCGCGCCGGAAACCGAACTGACGATCGCCTACATTCTGGGCGTGCTGCTGATCGGCGCGTCGGGCTGGCAGCTGCTGGTGGAGTGTCTGGCCTCGCCCCGCGCGGTGCTGTTCATCTCGCCCAGCGCCCGTCTCGCACGGGTCCCGTGGGGGCTGCTCGCGGTGCCCAAATCGGGTCCAACTGTAGAGGAATTGGTCCGTGCCCGCGCAACATCATTTACCAACACCGGTGTCACACCGGCCCAAATCCCTTGGCAACTTGCCGATCTCAGTGCCCATACCGACGGCTATCGGCTGATCGAATTGGTCGAGGTGCTGATGGCGGTACCAGCCAATATCGTGCACGCACCGCGAGCACCGGCCGGCTGGGACAGCCGGCAAGACGGGCCGCCGATATTGGTCCTCGACCCTCGAGTGCCGGGACAGCTCCCAGACTCCGCGCTCGGATCTGTGCTCGGCAGGCCGTCGGCGCAGACGCCGTTGGCGCGACACTTCACCGGGCTTATGCAGCGCCGGCCGGTGCTGCCGGCCGCCGACGAGGTGGTCGAGCTGTTCCGCCGTCAGGATGCCGACCGCGACTGGCTGGCCCGGCTGCTGGTGCAAACTCCCAGCCGGCTGCTTTACGTCGGGCACGCGAGTTCGGCTGACACCGGCCCCGATCATGCCGGCCGGGCGGACCGGGCGGCGCTTCACCTCGCCTGTACGGCAATGATTTCCGGGGATGCCGACGCTATCGGCGATCATCGTCCACTGACCGCGTCGGACCTGATGTCGCTGCGGTTGCCGATGCCGCCGCGGGCGGCACTGCTGGCGTGCGGATCTGGCGGCGACTATCAATTCGACGAGGCGACCGGTCTGGTGGCGGCGATGATCCTGGGTGGAGCGCAGTTGGTGACCGCCACCCTGTGGTCGCTGCCCACCACAGCGGCCTATCGGCGGTTCGCCCCGCACTGCGATGATCCGGGCGACCCGATGGCCGACATCGTCGTCGCCGTCGACCGCGCACACGAATCCGTTGAAGCGGGGTGCGCGGTGAATCGCTGGCAACGCGAGCAGATGCGTCGCTGGCGTGCCGGTGTCATCACCGCCAGCCCGCTGTACTGGGGCGCCCTGGTCACCTTCGCCGTCGACGGCGCACGCTGAGGCTCATCGGGCAACGAAAGCCGTTCGCGAGCGGTCACCAGGTTCCAGCGGCCGGCCCGCTACCGAACCCAACTTTTGCGCTGCGACAATTTTCGGAATGCCCCTATCCTGTGCAGATGAGCGCGGATTCGCAGGCGATGGCCGCCTTGCCGGGTCAGGCCACGGGCCACCCGCGCCGGTCGGTTATCGACCAGGCGTGGCGGGCGATCGGCCCCGGCGTCGAGGTGCTCAGTAGCGACGACGGCGGCCCGTTGACCCGGACCGTCAAGCGCATCATCGACCCACTGGTGCTGAGGTTGCGGTCGAACCCCGAGTATTCGACCCCGGTCGTCGCCCCCGCCACCGCCGAAGCGATGCGTGACCTGATCGTCGACAGCGGTCCCCAATTGCGCTTCGCCGCAGCATGGTTCGAGGCGCTCAAGCTGGAACGCCGGCGGCAGCGGATTCGGACCGGAAATGCCCAAGAACTCTACTTTCCGGTTTGCTTCGAGCTCGCGGTGACGAAAGGCCCACCGGCGCCGCTAGATCCCGAGACGTTGGCGGCACTGCTAAGCGACATCCACCAGGGCCGCGACCGCACGGCGATCGAAGTGCTGCGCGGATACATTGCAAGCCCAGAGACGATCGCCATGCTGGCAGATCAGCTCGATCGCAGTTGGCGTGACGTACGGCCCGACGAGACCGGCGAAGACTTTGTCGGTCCCTTCCTGGTCGAGCTCAGCACCGTGCTCGGACCCGCCAACAGCCATCGCGCGACGGTAGCCCGACAGCGGGTCTGGGAGGCCGTGATCGCCGGCGCTGCACCGTATAACCTGGGCGCCCTCGCGCGCGTTGAATCAGCCGGGTTGCCCTGGTCGATCATCGAAATAGGCCTGAGTTCAGCCGCGCCGCAACGACGGCCAGAGATCAGCGGCGGCTCCGGTAGCGATCGCCCGCTGGATCGCAGCGTGGTCGACCGGGTGCGCGCGACGCTGCGCCGCGCCCTGAACCGCGATGCGTTGCCCGACATTCCCTTGTTGTGCGCCGAGGAAGTCGACCGGGCCTGTGCACCCTGGGGGTTACTCGGTGAGGATAAACAGGCCACCCTGGTGGCCGGCATCGAGATCGCGTCCGAGCTGGCTCCGCTGGACCGATCGGTGGCGGGCCGCTACGCGCTCGCCACGCAGATCCAGGCCCGGCTGCGCAAGGAGGCCTACGTCCTGCACGCCCGCCGTTACCTGGCCGAGGGCGGCCCGATCCATCCGCGTCAACGGCAGGTGGTCGAGGACCTCGCAGCCTACGAGCAGCCGTACTTGAGCCGGCTGTGGGCCCGACTACACGGTCGCGACGTGTGGCAGGAACCCTGCGACGATGTCGATGATGTGCGGTCTCTCCTCGCAGGGGTCGCGCGGTCGGTGAGCCTCGATCACCGGCAACGGATCAAGTCGATGCTGGAACTGCAGGTGGCAGGATGAGATTGGTCGCCGATTCCGGTCTATGGCGTATCGGTCACCGCGACGCTCCCCTCATCGCGCCGCCGATGCTCACCGCGGTGCTGGAAGTCAGTGGCGCGGTGCTGTCCTGGACGGTTGACGATCCACCCGGTGACGGGTCGGCCCAGATCACCTTCACCGATTTGGCACGCGCCGACTGGCTCTGGCGCATTCTGGGCGAATCCGGACACGTCGCGCTGGCTTCCGCCTTTGGGGCGGCGGACCCTGTGGCCGACAAGCCAGAGGGCATCGAACTCACCGGCGTTGACATGGTCCCGGGATCGACAGACCAGCTCCGGAGACTGGCCATGGGTCACTGGCTGAGGCGATGGTGGCCCGCCAGTCGACGTGACGGCATCCCCGGCATCAATCGCGCGCTGCTTGACGTCGAGGTGGCGTTGCTGACCGGCGGCGCGCAGGGCTTCTTCACCGACGACACGCTGGATTCCGACGTTGCCCAGCTACTGGCCCCACACGCCAGGGCTTTGATCGGGCACGTCCGAAGCGACGACGTGCGGATATTGAACCTGGTGCGGGCCGGCGCGGGGTTGGCCGACGACGTCGGCCTGGAGGGTGTCGGATGGCCGGAATTACAGGCCGCTCTTGATGATTCGAGTGCGATCCTGACGACGACGATTGGTCGCCGTGACGACTACGCGCTGGCCGCCGGCTCTGACGCAGCTCCGCAGCGCGGAAGTTCGATTGCCCGGGGCGTCGCCTCGATCGACTGGAGCGCGGTTCCCCCCGGGATTTTCGATGCGGCCGAGAACACAGTCGAATGGACTGTCGAGGTGACCGGGCCGGCGGCGAGTGCGGTCGTGCACGCCGCCGTCATCGGACCGGACCCGGCGACCGGTATCCCCGTGCGGTTGCGGTCGGCGGCCGTCAGCAGCACCGGCGCCCTCGACGCCGATGGCCGCGCGACCCTGCCGCTGGTCGACACACAGCAACGGCCCCTGACCGAACAAGTCGCCTGGGACCACGATTGGCCGGGCGCCGCGGTGATCATCGGCGCGGAGATCTCTGACGTGGCGGAATCCCGCGACATCAGAGATCGGGTGCGCAGGTTGGCGAGGCTAAGGATGGATCAGCCGGGTGACGACGCGTACCTGGCCGAGATCCTGGCTTCCGAAGCCGCCTACTAAGGCCGCCGGCGATTCCCTATGCTGAGCGAGTGCCAAACAACTATCGAGTGGTTCAGTGGAACACCGGAAACGTCGGCAAAAGCTCGCTGAAGTCGATCGCCGACAACCCCCTGCTTGAACTTGTGGGGTGTTATGCGTGGTCGCCGGAGAAGGTCGGCCGTGACGCCGGCGAACTGGTCGGCATCGCACCGCTGGGGGTGGCCGCCACCAACGACGTCGACGAGCTGCTGTCCCTGAAACCGGACTGCGTGGTCTACAACCCGATGTGGATCGACGTCGGCGAGCTGGTCCGCATCCTGTCGGCCGGCGTCAACGTGGTGACCACGGCGTCCTTCGTCACCGGGCACAACCTGGGCGAAGGGCGCGACCGCATTCTCGAGGCTTGTGAGAAGGGCGGTTCGACAATGTTCGGGTCCGGGGTAAGCCCGGGCTTCGCCGAGCTGTTGGCCATCGTCTCGGCGATGGTGTGCAACCGGATCGACAAGGTCACCGTCAACGAGGCCGCCGACACCACGTTCTACGACTCGCCCGAGACCGAAAGGCCCGTGGGCTTCGGCCAGCCGATCGACCACCCGGACCTGCAGGCGATGGCAGCAAAGGGGACCGCCATCTTCGGCGAGGCCGTCCTGCTGGTGGGCGACGCGCTTGGCGTCGAACTCGACGAGGTGAAGTGCGTCGCCGAGTTCGCCCAAACCACGGCGGACCTCGAAATGGCCTCCTGGACCATTCCCGCGGGACACGTCGCGGGCACGTACATCAGCTGGCAGGGGATCGTCAACGGCAAGACACTCATCGACCTCAATGTTCGGTGGAAAAAAGGGCAGACGCTCGAACCGGACTGGCAGATCGAGCAGGACGGCTGGGTCATCCAGATAGACGGGCAGCCGACGGTGACGACCAAGGTCGGCTTCCTGCCGCCGCCGTATTTCGAGGCCACCACGCTCGAGGAATTCATGGACCTCGGCCACATCATGACGGCGGTGCCCGCAATCAACGCGATCCCGGCTGTCGTAGGCGCGGCGCCCGGCATCGCCACATACGCCGATCTGCCGCTGACTCTTCCCCGCGGATTCGCAAAGGTCTAGCTGGGGACGGCCGAACGTCGCCGAGTGGGTTTGGGATAGGCCGCGCCAAGCTGCGGCACCGCGATCAGACCCCGGTCACGGGCGAGTTCGATGGCATCGTGCAGCGGACCGGCCAACCCCGCGAACGAGCCCATGTCGAACACCATCGGCGTCAATAGCCGGTTGTGTACAAAGCCGAAGGAGCTGCCGGCCTCGGGGTCGGCCCATCCGAGGGTTCCGCCCAGTCCGACGTGACCAAACCCGCGTATCAAGCCCGGAACCGGCGATTCGTGGTAGCCGAGGTGAAAGGGCATCGGCACCACCATATTTGCGTCCGGCTTCCACTTGGCCCGCGCCTCACCCGTCAAGCCACGCACCAGATCTTTGGACAAATACTTTTTGCCGTCGATGCTGCCGTCATTGGCCAGTGCCGCGTACATCTTCGCCAAGGCTCGACCGGTCACCACGCCATTGGCCGCGGGGACCTCGCCGTCCAGGAACGGGGTGTCGCCTTGCATGAGCGACGTGACGCCCGGGAAGTACATCGCGCCGAGGGCGCCCGAGTATCGCAGGCCCGCCACCCTCGGTGCGATGAAGTTGAGCACCGGAGTCCGGATGAACTTCTGCGGCATCAGGATTTCGGCCGGCTGGGTCGGCGCCCCTGCCGGAGGCCGGCCGAGATGCAGCCCGTCGGTGTTAAGCGGACGTGCGACCTCCTGGCGGATCAGTTCGCGCATGCCTTTACCCGTCACGGCCCGGGCCAATCCGGACAACAGCCAGCCATAGGTCAGCGCGTGATAGGCCTGCACGCCGCGCTGGTGATCGACGGGCGCGGCCGCCAGGCGCTGCTCCATGAGGACGTGATCCATCAACTCCGTCTTGGTGACACCTCGCAGATGCGACAACCCGGCACGATGCCGCAGGACATCGCTGACCGTGATATCGGCCTTCCCGTTGGCCGCGAATTCGGGCCAGTATTTGGCGACCGGCTCGTCATAGGCCAGCAGACCCCGGTCGACCAGCCGATGAATCACCGTCGCCGTCACACCTTTTGTCGCCGAGAAGACCATCGCGCCGGTGTCGGCGGTCCAGCGTTGCGTGCCCGCCCGGTCCGACCATCCGGTCCAGACGTCGACGACGGGGCTGCCTTCGATGTAGACGCTGAGGGCTCCGCCGCCGAAGCGACGACCCGGAAAGAGCTGGGAGAAGATCCTGATGACGTTTGCGAAACGCGGGTCGGCGGCGCCGGACACGCCGCGCGGCAAGCCATCGCCGGTCACCAGAAGCGCCGCAGCACCACGTTGTGCCATCACAAGATTGAAGCTATCAGGCGGGCAGCCCGGCGGGTTCGGTTTTATGGTCAGGCGCGACCGGGTACTCCGCAATGTATGAGACGGTCGGCCGGGTCACCGGCAACCGTCGGCCCCGGGAACGAAGGGAAGCTCGATCAGGCCAAAGCCCAGGTGAAAGACACCTTCAAGAGGTAGCGGGTTCAAGTCGCCTGCGGCCGGGTACCCAAACCGGGTACAGAGATCGAATTGTGAAAAGAGGGAGATCATGAGCACCGAAGACAAGATCAAGAACAAGATCGAAGACCTGGGCGGCAAGGCCAAGGAGGCCATTGGCAAGGTCACCGGTGACCACGACACCAAGAACGAAGGCAAGGCGGATCAGGCGGAGGCCAACCTGAAGGACGCCGGCGAAAAGGTGAAGGACGCTTTCAAGAAGTAGTCCGCATTACCGACCGGCGAGTTAGCTTTCCGGAGGCTCTGGGCCAGGCGGCGAATCCTTCAGCCACTTCTTCAGCCGAAGCAGCTGGTTGATCACGGTGCCGATGCCCAGCAGGATCAGCACCACCACAATCCCGATGACGACCGCGCTGCTCACGAGTTCAATGGTGACAGGTCGAAGAATGATCCACCCGCGAGCGCCTGGGGGCTGGGTCGGGGACGTCCCGACGGGCCACTACTTCGGCTGACCTCGATTGCCTTTCTCAAGGCTCCGGGCAAGGCCAAGCAGGCCCGCGCCCACGAACGGCACGGGGGCCAGCGTGGCGATCAGCGCACTCTTGGTGCCGACGAGGGGCTTGCTGCGCAGCCCCAGCAGCAGATCGGCGCTATCGCTGATCAGACCGGCGGTGGCCCAGCCCCGGAACTCGCCGCCGCCACCGCGCACCCAGGCGGCGCAAGCACCCGACCCGAGCACCACGTCGCGAATCCCTATCGTCTGCATGAGTAGCGTTTCGGTACCCGATTCGGGCTTGAAGAACCGGCCCGGCGCGAGCAGCATGGCGGCTCCCACCCCAACGCGGGCCGCTGCCACCAATGCCAAGACGGGCGGTGATGTGTGGGCCCGTGGCTGCGTCACACGTCAACCCTAATCAGGACGCGGGTTTGATCTCGAGGCCGACGTGCACCTTGTCGATACCGCCACGCACGATCGAGTGCGCATAGAACCACCAGGCGTGATACCAGTACCGCTTAAGCACGGCGTTGTAGACCCGCCGTGTCTCCGACTTCGGTAGTACCCGGGCGACGGCCTCGACCTCGTCGCTCTTGGGCTTGCCCAACGCCCCGCTCTTGGCAATGGTCACTCGGGGCGTGTTGTTGATCCGCTTAGTTTTCCACGACCCGTCGTCGGTGATGACCAGCAGCTTGTCGCCGTCGGGCACTCCCCAGATCGCTGTCGGCTTGGGACGCCCGTCCTTAGTGAACGTCGTCAACAGCAGGTACTTGGATTGAATGACGTCCTTGAAACTGCTAGCCACGCTTTGATCCCTATCCTGACGTCAATTAGCCGCTGCGGCCGAAATCGATTGGCTCACAGTGTAGCTGTCGATTCCCTCGGTTCCGAGTTCGCGACCGTAGCCGCTGTTCTTGACGCCGCCGAATGGTGCCGCCGGGTCCATGATGTAGCCCTCGTTGACGCCGAAGGTGCCGGATCGCACCCGAGCCGCCACGCCGTACCCGCGGTCGATGTCGGCGGTGAAAACCGAGCCGGCCAGCCCGTACTCGGAGTCGTTGGCGATCCGGATCGCTTCGTCCTCGTCGCGGTAGGAAATGACGGTCAATACCGGACCGAAGATCTCCTCGCGCGCAATCTTCATGTCGTTGTGCGCATCACTGAACAGGGTTGGCCGGACGTACCAACCGGTGTCGAGGCCATCCGGCATGTCGCTGCCGCCGGCCACCAGGCGCGCCCCTTCATGCTTGCCCGACTCGATGTAGTCCCGCACCCGCTCCTGTTGGCGCTGGGCCACCAGCGGACCGATCTGGGTGTTGGGATCCGCGGGGTCACCAACCGTCATCGACGCCATCCCGGCCGCCAAAGCATCCACAAATTCGTCTTTTCGCCTCTCCGGCACCAGAATCCGGCTGAGCGCGTTGCACACTTGACCGCTGTTGGCGAGGCTGGCCATCTGAATTCCGGAGGCGGTGGCCGCAGGATCGGCGTCGTCGAGCACGATCGCCGCCGACTTGCCGCCCAGCTCCAGGCTCACCTGCTTCAGCCCGGCAGCACAGGCGACGGCTACTTGGCGTCCGGCCGCCGTCGACCCGGTGAACGAGACTTTGTCGACACCGGGGTGGCTGACCAGCTGCTCACCGACTTCGCGGCCCCCGGGCACGACGTTGAAAACACCGGGCGGAAGGTCTGCCTCGGCGACCAGATCGGCCAGCAACTGCGCATCGAGCACGGACTCCGGCGCGGGCTTGAGCACCACCGAGCACCCGGTCAGCAGCGCGGGCACGATCTTGCAGACCGTGAGGAACTGCGGCATGTTCCACGGCACCACCGCGGCGATGACTCCGACCGGTTGCTTCATAATCCGGATGTCGTTGCCGTACAACCCCGGACGGGCCTGCTGCCACCGGTAGCTGCCCGCTAGACCACAGAATGCCGACATGATGGTCAGGGGGAGGCGGACCTGCGCCATTTTGGCGAAGGTGATGGGAGCGCCGATCTCGGCGGAGATCAGCGCAGCCATGTCGGCTCGGCGGTCCTTGTAGATCGCGGCCAGCCGGCTGATTGCCTCGATCCGCTCGGTGGGCTTCATCCGCGGCCACTGTCCGGTGTCGAATGCTGCCCGGGCAGCGCCGACGGCCCGATTCACATCCGCGGGTCCCGCGCAGGACGCGTGGCCGATCACGGCCTCGCTGTGCGGCGATGTCACCGTCAGGCTGACGTTGGATTCCGGCGCCGCCCACTTCCCGTCGATGAAGAGTTCGTCCCGCTCGTACATCCATCCCTCGCTAACTAGGTGTTGCGGCCGCCGTTGACGCCAAGTATCTGCCCGGTGATGTAGCCGGCCTCTTCGGACACAAAGAAAGCACATGCGGCGGCGATGTCTTCCGGGCGGCCCACCCGGCGCACCGGCGTGCGTGCGATGTGATCCTCCACGCTGCCGCCGAGCAGACCCCGACTCTCGGCGCTGCGCAGCATGGGCGTGTCGATGAAACCCGGCGGTACGGCGTTGACGGTGATCCCGCTCGGACCGTATTCGAGAGCGAGCGACTTGGTCAGGCCATTCACCGCGGACTTCGCCGCCACGTAGTGCGCCATGAATGGCTGCCCGGAGTGGGTGCTCGACGACGAGATGTTGACGATGCGTCCCCAGCCGGCCTCGACCATGTCGGGCAGCACTGCCTGAATGGTGTGGAACACGCCGTTCAGGTTTACGTCGATCACTTTCGACCATTCCTCGAATGACATGCCGATGAACTTTTTGAAGCCCTCTACCCCGGCCGCGTTGACCAACACGAGCACGGGGCCGAGTTCGTCGCGGATCGCCGATATGGCGGCGTCGACCTGGGTGCGGTCGGTGACGTCGGCAACCTGGGCGAATCCGTCTTCGGTGGGCGACAGATCGATGACGGCCACCCGAAATCCGTCGCCGCGCAAACGATCAGCGACGGCGCGGCCAATCCCCGACGCACCGCCCGTCACCACAGCCGTCTTGGCGCTCACGCCAGTACCCGCCCTTCCTGAGCGATCGCCCAAACGATCGGCTTCACATGCCTATCACCCCGCATCGATTACGGTCAACCCCATGGACAGGCCCCCGTTTCGTTTCGCAGTCCAAGCCACCAACGCCGGCGGCGGTCGCGAGTGGCGCGGTACCGTTCGTAGAGTCGAGGACCTGGGATACTCAACGCTTTTCCTCGCGGACCACTACCTGGGCCCGGGTCCCGCGCAGCGAGTCGCCCACACCCCTCGCCAAGACCTGGCCCCCATCGCGGCGATGGCTGCCGCGGCCGCCTGCAGCGAGAAGCTACGGATCGGCTGCCGTGTGTTCTGCATCGACTATCACGTGCCGGCGGTATTAGCCAAGGAAGCGGCGACACTCGATCTGCTGTCTGACGGCCGTCTGGAAATGGGCATCGGAGCCGGCTGGAGCGAGGTCGAATACAGTGCCATGGGAATCGATTTCGATCGTCCGGGACGGCGAATCGCCAAGCTGGCCGAGGTCATTGCCCTAATCAAGGCCCATTGGCGAGGCGAAGAACTGGAGTGCTCGGGCGAATTCATCCAGGTGCACGGATACGCCGGGCGGCCGCGGCCGGTGCAACAGCCACATCCGCCGATCATGATCGGCGGGGGCGGACAACGCATCCTCACGTTGGCGGGGCGCGAAGCCGACATCGTCAGCATGTCCAGCGTGCCGTTCGTGGCACGCGACGCCGACGGCCTTAATCCACAGCAGGTCGCGCAGGGTCGCATCGGCTTCGTCCGCGCCGCGGCCGGTGAGCGTTTCGGGCGTCTCGACGTCGAAAGTTCGCCCTACTTCGCTGAGATCACCGACGATCCGGAGACCGTTCTGGCAGGCGTGGCCAAGTCGACGGGAATCTCTCCGGACGTGTTGCGAGATCATCCCAATGTCCTGGTCGGCCCCTCGGAAAGCCTCGTGGAAAAGCTGCATTCGCGCCGGGAAGCCCTCGGCGTCAATTACGTCACGGTCCAGCAGTCCCAGATCGAATCCTTCGCGCCCATAGTGGCCCTCCTGCACGGACGCTGAGCCTTGACCGCTGCAGCCTGAGATGCAAGCATGGCACCTGCACTATTGGGCGATCGCTCAAATAGTGCAGGTATCACATGTACCGCTCCGGGAATGAGGCAGCCGAATGGCCAAGCGGACCAGATATAGCGAGTACCACGACCGGTACGCGAACTATCGGCTCGAGCTCTCCGACGACGGAATCTTGTTCATGCAGTGCCACACCAACGGCGGCAGCCTGGTGTGGGATTGGCGGGCACACGACCAGATGTCGGATGCGTTCGCCGATATCGCCGGAGATCGTGAGATCAAAGTCCTCATCCACACCGGTACCGGCGAGAATTACAACGCCAACTGGGGCCGCATGCCCAACGGCGACGTGGTAGAGAAGCCCGACTATCTGCTGATGCCCGGCACCCGAGGTCTGGTCAAGCTCGACGAAAAGGCCTGGTATGCCAGGCATCTAATCACCAACGTGCTCGACGTCGACGTTCCGATGATCAGCGCTGTCAACGGTCCGTGCAACATGCACTCGGAGGTGCCGCTGCTCGGCGATATCGTCCTGGCCTCCGATGACGCCTACTTCCAGGACGCATCCCATTTCCCGCGCGGTCAGGTGCCCGGCGACGGCCAACACGTCATCTGGAGCTTCCTGGCCGGCCATACCCGCGCCCGCTATTTCCTGCTGACCGGCATGAAGCTAGGCGCGCAGGAGGCCAAGGAGTGGGGCGTGGTCAACGAGGTGCTGCCCAAAGACAAGTTGCTTGACCGCGCTTGGGAGCTCGCTCGTGAGCTGGTCAAGCGCCCACCGTTGACGCTGCGCTACTCGCGCCAACTCTTCACCAACCCACTCAAGCGGGCCTTCATTGACGAACTCGGGCACGGTCTGGCCCGGGAAACCTACGCGCAGCGGGCCTTCTTCCCGTTCGGCGGCGAGATGGCGCCGCTCGATCGGGCCTGGGATGACCAGCCTTGGTCAGCGGAAGGAGTCACATCGTGACCGGCATCCAGCAACGACTGTCGACGGGACGCGGCAAGTTCACCACCGACTATCCCGAACTCGGAACCGCACCGGTCAACTACGAAGACTCGATCTCCGAGGAATTCTTCGCAGCCGAACGCGAGGCGGTATTCGAACGAAACTGGTTGTGCGTCGGACGGATCGAACGGCTACCGCGCAAGGGCTCCTACTTCACCCGCGACCTACCGGGGCGGCTCGCCTCGATCGTGATCGCCCGCGACTCTAGCGACACCGTGCACGCGTTCCACAACGTGTGCGCGCACCGCGGCAACAAGGTCGTCTGGCAGGAACACCCCGGGCGAGAGTCATCGGGAACCTGTCGCGCATTCTCCTGCAAGTACCACGGCTGGCGGTACGGCCTTGATGGCAGGGTCAACCACATCACCAATGAGGGCGAGTTTTTCGACCTCGACAAGGCCACACTGCGGATGCCCCCGGTGCACTGCGAGGTCTGGGCGGGCTTCATCTTCATCAACCTCGCCGAGCACCCGGTGCCGCTGCGGGATTATCTCGGCGACGGGTTGTTGGGCATCGAGGCCTATCCGTTCGAGAAGATGACCCAGCGCTACGGGTTTTCCACCCGGATCAACGGGAACTGGAAGCTGGCTGTCGACTCGGTCTGCGAGTGGTACCACCCGCCATATGTGCACGGGCGCTTCATCGACCCAGATGTCGCCAAAGCCGAGAAGATGGTGCCGCCCGTCGACTCGTATCACTACGAGTTGTTCCGGCCCCACATGCTGACCTCAGTTCCGGGCCCGCCGCCATTGCCACCACGCGAACCTGGCACCGCGGGACCTGCCCGTCAGGACCAACGGTGGGTCTACAAGCTTTTCCGCGCCGGCCTATTCGGGCCCGACGATGTTCCAGAAATTGGACCTCTACCGGATTTCCTGAACCGCGGCGACATCGCGTCCTGGGGCAACGACCAGTTCTGGGTCTTCCCGAACATCTCCATCCAACTGTGGGCGCGCAATTACTACATCACCTACACCTACTGGCCCGAGACGGTCGACTCCCACATCTATGAAGTCGACATCTACTTCGTGCCGCCCGCAAACGCGCGCGATCGGCTCGCACAGGAGTTGGTCGTCGACAGCACGATTGAGTTCGCGATGCAGGACGTGAACACCATCGAGGCGACGCACTCGGCGTTGAAGACACGAGCGCAGAACACCTTCCACCTCAGCGACCAGGAGTTGCTCATCCGCCAATTCCACGCGGTAATCCGCGACACGGTCGATGCTCACCGGACCGGGGAGGCATGATGTCCACTGCGAGATTGCCGGCAGGGTTCACCGATCTTGAACCCTTTGTGGCCGATTGGGCATTGCCCAAACGGGCCCAACGCTACGAGGCCCGCCTGTCGAAGCCCTACGACGACCTCGTCACGTTCTACGACACCGCCGCCCCGAGGGCTGAGGAAGCGATCGCCTACCTGAATGGGCTCGACATCAACGCGTTGCCGGAAGACGCCGAAAGGTTACTGCACCTGCTTTACTCGATGATCCTGGTCTCCTATTCCGTCAACGTGTTCAAGCAGAACCGCATTCCGGACTCCGGCGCGGCCTTCTTCGACATGGTCGCCGAACCGGCGGTGTGATAGGACCACACTGTGACCGCATCCGAACGTCCTAAGGCGCGGGACTCCACTACTCGCGACATGCTGATCGCCGCAACGATTCAGATCATGCTCGAGGAGGGTTACGCGGCGGCCACGTCGCGTCGGGTCGCCGCCAAAGCCGGCGTCAAACCGGCATTGGTGCACTACTACTTCCCCACGATGGACGAGTTGTATCTGGCCGTCTTCCGTCGGGGTGCCGCGGTCTATCTGGAGCGCCAGCAGCAGGCATTGGCTTCTGACCGCCCATTGCATGCCTTTTGGGATACCCTCATCGAACCCAAGGACACCCGATTGCTGTTGGAGTTCATGGGGCTCGGAAATCATCGCAAGGAGATCCGGGCCGAGATCGCGGCATGGTCGGAGCGATGGCGCGAGATGCAGATCACCGCGCTGAACTTCATCGTCCGCGAACACGGCATCGACACGGACGAATTCCCGCCCGCGGCCGTCGCGGTCGTCATCGCCTCGATCGGCCGCACCCTGGTGTTGGAGCAGGGAATGGGGACCGCGGGAGGGCATGACGAGGCGATCGCGCTGGTGAACCGATTGCTCGACCGATTTGAGATGCCGACCCCGAAGGCTCGCCGGGATCGCGTGATACCGGACTGACTCCTGTCAGGGCAGCACGACCCGCAGCCGCTCCCAGCCGCGGACCGTGGACGTCGATGCGAGTTGCGCTGTCTCGTAGTCGATGTCCCACTCGGGCCAGCGGTTCAGGATCTCGTCGAGCGCCACGCGGCCTTCTAGACGTGCCAGGTTGGCACCCAGGCAGTAGTGCACGCCTTTTCCAAACGTGATGTGCGAGATGTTGTCGCGGCGGATGTCGAACTTGTCTGGATCAGCATAGCGGCGATGATCGCGATTGGCGGCGCCAAACAACAGCAGCATGGCGCTGCCGGCCGGGATGGTGGTGCCGTAGCACTCGAAATCTTGTGCCATCCAACGAGCTACATGTGGTCCAGTGGGCTCGAATCGCAGCGTCTCGTCAACTGTGCGATTCAGCAGCGAGCGATCCTGGTAGATCTCGCGACGCTGGTCGGGATGCTCGGCGAGTACCTTAGCCAGCCAGCCGATCAAGCGACCGGTCGTTTCGTTGCCGGCACCGGCCACCACCTGGGTGTAATGCAGCACCTCTTTGCGGGTGAGCTTTCGGCGCTCCCCGCGCTCGTCGTCGAACTCGACATTGAGCAGCGCTGTCATCAAGTCGTCGGACGGGTTCTTCGATCGCCATTCGACATAGTCGGAGTAGATCCGGCCGTCGGCGATGGAGTCGGCGTTGGCGACCTTGAGCGGTGCGCCCGGCTTGGTGCGCAGGTTGGCATCATTGGCGTCGCGCACCGAGATCTGCTCGGACTCGGGGATTCCCAGCAACATGCCGATGACCCGCATCGGCATCATGGAAGCGAGCCGGGCAATGATGTCGAATCCGCCGGATCCGACGAGTGGATCCAGGCAGCGGACGCAGTACTGGCGGATCTGGTCCTCGATGGCGGCCATCCGGCGCGGTGTGAAAACCCTCGACATCAGGCCGCGCAGCATCGTGTGTTCGGGTGGATCCTGGAACATCATGACGCCGCCGGGCATGTCGAATTCCGACTGAACCAGCTCGAGGATGTCACTTCGGCGGCTAGAGAACGCATCCCAGTTCGCCAAGCCCTGTTCGACGTCGGAATGCCTTGATAACGCCCAGAAGTCGAAGCGCTCGTTGTAGTAGATCGGGGCCTCTTCGCGCAGCCGCGCGTAAGTCGGATACGGGTCGGCATTGATGTCGGTGTCGTACGGGTCGTAGTACACGTCCGTGTCGTTTGCGGCCGCCATTGCAACCTCCACCCTGTACTTTTTGGGCGATCGCCCAAACAGTGACGCAGGCCATGTCTAGCAGCACCTTGTCCAGCTCGTCAAGAGTGGCAACCGCGTGCCGGAAGCATCTATCTGCGTTGAGTGTGTAGCGACGGCTTTAACCGTGCGCCGAGGCCGCTAAATTAGGCGATTTCACTGCCTGGTTACACACTCGGTCGTAGTCGCGGCGCCGATCGGGGTGGGCGCGTCGCGGACGCACGGGCGTTGTTGAAAGCCCTTTAGGCGGCGCCTGCCGGCGTGCCCTTCATTGTTGCTGGTTGAGCGATGATCGGGGCTGTCCGGCGACAATGCCATTTTTGAGTCGTTTTTGCGCCGTTTTTGAGGCGTTTTGAATCCGTAAATATCTGCCTCCGCACGTGAAGGCCTTGTTAAGAGCATGGCATTTTGCGCTCAGAACCAGCATCTTTAGCTTTATGACGCTGTCCGAGCTGTGCCCGTCGCTGCGGCGTGGGTCGAATTCTCAGCTTGACCGCGCAATCTGGCCGCTGAGCGCCCGCGTCGACGAACTGGGCCGACTCTGCATTGGGGGGGTGGCCGCCACCGATATCGCCGCCGAGTTCGGCACGCCGACGTACGTGGTCGACGAGGAGGACTTTCGGGCGCGCATTCGCTGCTATCGCGCCGCGCTCCCCGGCGTCGGCCTGATCTACGCCGGCAAGGCGTTACTGAGCGCTGCGGTGGCAGGGTGGGCGGCCGCCGAAGGTGCGGGCGTCGGCGTCTGCTCGGGCGGCGAACTGGCGACCGCCCTGGCCGGTGGGGTATCGCCGTCGCAAATCATCTTGCATGGCGATGCCAAAACCGCCGGCGACCTGCACGAGGCGGCCGCCGCCGGGGTCGGGCGCATCGTCATCGATTCACCGAGCGAGATCGCGCTTCTTGCCAGCCGGGTGCGCCGTCAGCGCGTGCTGGTCCGGGTGATTCCCGACTTGGAAACTGGGGGGGCAACTGGGGGGGCAACCGGGGGGGTCGACCCGACTTTCGGCTTCGCGCTGGCCGGCGGCGAGGCCGCCGGTGCGGTCAAGCGGGTGCTTGATCAGCCTTGCCTGGACCTGGTCGGACTGCACTGCCACCTTGGGTCGCAGCTGTCCGACGCCACGGTATACGGTGCGGCGATCCGGCAGATCATGGCTGTGCTGGCCGAGGTCCGTGACCGCCATCAGGCTGTGCTCACCGAGCTTAATCTCGGCGGTGGACAAGCGGTCCCGTGCCAGTCCGGCGGCCCGGAACTCGGCCCGCGTGAACTCGCCGCCATCATCGACGGCGCCCTGGAATCCGCGTGTGCCGAGTACCGCTACCCGCGCCCACGCATCGTGATCGAGCCTGGTCGAGCGATCGCCGCGCGCGCCGGGATAACCCTGTACCGGGTGACCGCCGCCAAACGCCAGCCCGGCGGGGGAATCTTCGTCGCGGTGGACGGTGGCAGGCCCGACAACCCACGAGCTGCGGTCAGCGGATCGACATACACTGTGGCACTGGCTAACCGGCATCGGTCAGCCAGTTCGGCTCCCGCCACGCTCGTGGGACGGGACTGGCAGGCCGGGAGCGAGATCGCGCACGATGTCGGTCTGCCCGCCGACATCCATCCTGGCGACCTGCTGGCGATAGCCTGCACCGGCGCCTACCACCACTCAATGGGATCGAGCTGCAACCTGGCGGGAAGCCCGCCACTGGTCGCCGTCGCCGCCGGCCAGCCGCATGAACTAGTACGCCGCGAAACGGTCGCCGACCTGCTGGCCCGCGACCGTGGCTGGCCGGGCAACCCGTACCCGGGCCGCGCCGCCACGGCGAGTTAGGTGGCGAATAATGTTTTCTAACACAATGATTCGCGATGGATCCGAACACTGGACGACCGCCGCAGCACGAACGTTGTCCGGCGCGGCCGCGTTGCGGGTCACAACGGCGTACGCTCTCGCGCTCGTCGCGGTCTCCGGCACGCTGACGGCGCTTGGTCCACACACCCGCGACGCCGTCGTGAGTCGCATGAGCACCAACCTGCACAATCTGGCGCACGGCCGGCTGAGCACATTGGTGGGCAGCGCTTTTGTCGAAGACGGCGGCGACGTGTTCGTCTGGTTGCCGGGGCTGGTGTGCCTACTCGCTCTGGGCGAACTGATTTGGCGCAGCAGGGGTTTGCTCATCGCATTCATACTGGGCCATGTCGGTGCCACGTTGCTCGTCGCGGTGGGGCTGGTCGCCGCGGTTGAGGCTGGCTGGCTGCCGACCTCGGTTGCGCGGGCCAGCGACGTTGGGGTCAGTTACGGCGCGGTTTGTGTTCTGGGCGCGCTGACGGCGTCGATACCATCGCGCTGGCGAGCAGTCTGGATCGGTTGGTGGCTCGGCATCGGGGTGGCGGCAGCCCTGGGGACGGACTTCACGCCATTCGGTCACATTCTGGCGCTGCTGCTCGGCATGGGTTTGTCCTACCGATTGCGTCCAATTGCGCGCTGGACGCCGATTCATGTGGTTTTGCTGTTCGGCGGTGTCGCATTCGGCTATTTCCTGGTGTCGGGGCCATCGACGCTGGCACCGGTCGGCGGCCTGGCCGGGACATTGATCGCGCTCCTCGTCGGCAGCGTGCTGCGGTCGGGCAATGGCCGCGTGTCGGTGCGGCAACCGGAATTCAGGCATGGCGGGCTGACTCTTGAACGAGCGGCACACGCGAGGTAAGTCCGAGTTAAGTGCAACATCGCTTCGGCTTGTCTTTCCTGGTCAGATCGGTATCACGCCTCGGTTGCACCCGTTTTGGTTCGCCCGGCATCTTGGGATAGTTCGGTGGATACGGCATCTCACCCAACCCGCGTTCTTCATCCGCCTCGACCATCTCCAGCAATGGAGCAATCGACTGGGCCACCGCATCCATGCCGGCCCACGGGTCGTCTCGGCGCCGCACCAGGTCGGGCACGGTCGCCATGGTGTAGTCGTCGGGCTCGGCGCGGGCCAACTCGCTCCACGTCAGCGGCATCGACACGGTTGCGATCGGGGTGGGCCGCACTGAATACGCCGATGCCATGGTGCGGTCCCGGGCGTTCTGATTGAAGTCGATGAAGATGCGCTCGCCACGTTCTTCCTTCCACCACGAGGTCGTCACCGCATCCGGCGCGCGGCGCTCCACTTCACGTGCCAGCGCGATGCCCGCCCGGCGCACTTCGATGAAGTCCCAATCGGTGGCGATCCGCAGGAACACGTGGATCCCGCGACCACCGGATGTCTTGGGGTATCCGACCAGCCCGAGTTCGTCGAGCAGCGGCCGCAACACGTCGACCGCGACCGTGCGCGCCTCCTTGAACGCGACACCGGGTTGCGGATCCAGGTCGATGCGTAACTCGTCGGGATGATCTGTGTCGGGGCAGCGCACCTGCCACGGGTGCAGCGTGATGGTGCCCATCTGCGCCGCCCAGACGATCGCCGCGGGGTGGGTAACCTTCAGCGCATCGGCGGTCCGCCCCGACGGGAACGTCACCCGGCAAGTCTCGATGTAGTCGGGATGGTGCTGCGGCACCCGCTTCTGATAGATCTCCTCACCGTCGACGCCATCCGGGAATCGCTGCAGGTGCGTCGGCCGGTTGCGCAGCGGCGGCAGCATCGGACCACCCGCCACGGCGAGGTAGTACTCGGCGAGCCGTCGCTTGGTGCCTTTCGATCCGAGCTTGGGGAAATACACCTTGTCCGGATTGGACAGCCGGACCGCGATGCCGTCGACGTCGAGTTCTTCCGCTGCAGCAGCCATAGTCAGATTCCAGCACGCCCGCGAGAATGTGCCCATGGAACTGCCCGTCATGCCGCCCGTCTCGCCGATGCTGGCGAAGCCCGTGCGGTCCATCCCGCCGGATGCGTCCTATGAGCCCAAATGGGACGGATTCCGGTCCATTTGCTTTCGTGACTTCGATGAAGTCGAGCTGGGCAGCCGCAACGAACGGCCCATGACCCGCTACTTCCCCGAGCTGGTCGCGGCGGTGCGGGCCGAGCTGCCGGACCGCTGCGTGATCGACGGCGAGATCGTTGTCGCCACCGACCACGGCCTGGACTTCGAGATGCTGCAACAACGCATCCATCCGGCCGATTCGCGGGTGCGGATGCTCGCGGAGAAGACGCCGGCGTCCTTCATCGCGTTCGATTTGCTTGCCCTCGGCGACGACGACTACACCCGGCGTCCGTTCAGCGAGCGGCGGGCCGCCCTGGTCGACGCACTCGGGAGCTCCGGCCCGTCGATCCACGTCACGCCGGCAACCACCGACATATCGACCGCACAGCGCTGGTTCGGGGAATTCGAAGGAGCCGGGCTCGACGGCGTCATCGCCAAGCCGCTGACGGTCACCTATCAGCCGGACAAGCGCGTCATGTTCAAGATCAAGCACGAACGCACCGCCGACTGCGTGGTCGGCGGCTATCGAGTGCACAAGTCAGGCGGCGACGCGATCGGCTCGCTGCTACTCGGGCTGTACCAGGATGACGGCCAGCTGGCGTCAGTCGGTGTGATCGGCGCCTTTCCGATGGCCGAGCGACAGCGCCTGTTCAGCGAACTTCAGGGGCTGGTCACCGGCTTCGACGGCCACCCGTGGAACTGGGCGGCCCACGACGCGGGTGAGCGCACACCCCGCAAGAACGAAGGCTCCCGCTGGAACGCGGGCAAGGACCTCTCGTTCGTGCCGCTCCGACCCGAGCGGGTGGTCGAGGTCCGCTACGACCACATGGAAGGGCGGCGCTTCCGCCACACCGCCCAGTTCAGCCGATGGCGCCCCGATCGCGACCCACGCTCGTGCAACTACTCGCAACTCGAACAGCCGCCGACCTTCAGTCTCGGAGACATTGTTCCCGGCCTCGGTACGGCCAAAGCTAATGATTCGTGATACTTGATTACTTGCCCACCACGGGGTTCGCTCCGCTATGTTGTGTGTGCCATTCGGCGGCTTTAACCATGAGCAAGACCTGAGCACCAAACAAAGACGGGAACACCAGATGTTTGAGAAGCCCCTATCGTGATGCACGTATCCGCACTATTGGTGGCGGGTTCTGCCACGCTCGAAGACGGCGCTATCAACGCCCTGCGCATTCCGACCACCAACTATGAGCTCGACCAGATCCCCATGTGGCTGACGATTCCGATCGTCGCCGTGGTGCACGCGCCGGCCGGTGGCGACTACGACCCGGAACTGTTCATCGTGTGCAAAGACCCCACCGGGGAGCGTCGCGGAGCCGCCCGGTCGATTTGGCACTGGCCGGACGACGGCCAGAAGCCGTCCAAATACCGATGCTTTTCTTACGACTTCTCGTTCGCGGTCGAGACGGAAGGCGAGTACACGATCGGTGCCTACCGGGACGCTGACGCGACGGACGAGATCGCCACACCCATACCGATTCTGATCACGCTGGCCACCGACCGCCCATTCGGCAGTAACGGTGCTTAGCTGACGGCTCAGCGGCGCAGAAATTCCACGACGTAGCCGGCCAGCTCTTCGCCCGGCCCGGTGATCGTCTCGCAATCACCCTTCGCTTAACGCCCTCAATTGCGGATGCGTCATCAATCGATCGAGAAACTCGCGTTGCCCCTTGAGTAGCTTGATGCGCGCCTGCGTCACTGAAAACCAGGCGATTCGATCGACCTCAGGAAATTCCCGCACTATGCCGGAGCCTTTCGGCCACTCCAATTCGAAGGTGTTGCTGCAGGCGTCGGTGATATCCAGGTCGCCGAGGACGGCGAAGCCAGTGACCACCTTGCCGCTGGGTTGCTTCAGCGGGCCGAAGTCGATTCGCGGCCCGCCTGGCAGCGGCAATCCGATCTCCTCGGCGAACTCACGCTGCGCGGCGGCCCAGGGATCGTCGCCGTCAACGTACTCGCCTTTGGGTATCGACCAGACCCCGTCGTCTTTCCGGGCCCAGAATGGGCCGCCCGGGTGGACGATCAGCACCTCGACGACGGCGTCGCGGGTCCGGTATAAAAGCACACCCGCGCTGAGTTTGGGCATGATCTTTTACACCCCGACAGCGCGTTCCAGATCTTTGAGCGACGACTCCAGGTGCGCGAGGAGCCGCTGCAGGTGCGGCACGCTGCGCCGACACCCGACCAGACCGAAATCGAGGTTGTCGGCGTTGCTGACAAGGGTGATGTTCAGCGCCTGCCCGTCCAGCACGCTGGACAGCGGGTAGTTGCCGTCGAGCCGCGCGCCCCCGTAATACATCTGCTGGGTGGGCCCGGGAACATTAGATATGACGAGATTGAACTGTGGCGGTGTCGACGACACCCAACCCGGAACCGCAGCCAGGGCCAGCGAACCCATGTTCATCGCTGACAGCGCCAACGCCTGGAACCGGGGCAACGCCGAGAACACTTTCTTGTTGCTACGCATCGACTCGTGGATGGTTTCCAGTCGTTGCGCGGGATCGTCGGTGTCGGTAGCGAGGTTGCACAGGATCGCCCCGACGAGGTTGCCGCCGATATCGGCCTCGTCCTCCGACCGTAGGTTCACCGGAACCATCGCGATCAGCGGCTTGTCCGGCAGCGCATTGTGCTCCAGCAGGTAGTAACGCAGCGCACCCGAACACATCGCCAAGACGACGTCATTGACGGTCATCCCCGCGACCCTCTTGACGGCCTTGATCCGATCCACCGACCATGACTGCGCCGCACACCGGCGGGCGCCGCCGATCTTGACGTTGAGCATGGTGCGCGGGGCCCCGAATGGCAGCGTGAGCTGCTGGTCAAACAGCGCCGCGCGGGCCAGCGACACGCTCGAAGGAGCCAGTCCCGCAACAGATCCCACCGTACGCATCAGGGAACCCAACGGGGACGACGAGCCGCGTTTAGGGTGCCGCCGTTTGGGCAGAGTCCAAATCGCCCGCAGCTCGCGATCGTCTGGGTCGTCGGACAGTGCGCGCTGCATCAACTTCAGCGCCGACACACCGTCGATCAGCGAGTGGTGAAACTTGGTGTACATCGCAAAGCGGCCGTCCTTGAGCCCCTCGATGACGTGCGCTTCCCACAGCGGGCGGTGGCGATCGAGCAGGCTGCTGTGCAGCAGGGAGGTCAGCTCGAGCAGGTCCCGGACCCGTCCCGGGGAGGGCAGCGCCTTTCGCCGGACGTGATAGTCGACGTCAACGTCCTTATCGTAGGACCAGCCCAGGCTCCCGATCCCGCCGAGAAACGTCGCCGGACGCTTGAGGAACGTGGGCTGGAAGTCCTGTTGGGCGACCAGACGATCGTAGAACTCCCGCACGAACGCGGGACCAGCGCCTTCGGGCGGCTCGTACAGCTGCAGGCCACCGATGTGCATGGGGTGCTCGCGGGATTCGCCCAGCAGAAATACCGCGTCGGTGGGCATCATCAGTTCCATCCACCCATTAGACACCCCCAATCGGAACTCCCTGGGTAAAGGCTTGAATGGCAACGGAATCGACGCTCATGCGATCATGCGCAGGGCTTATTGGTACGCCGCAGAAGGGGGCAGGGCTGCGATGGAAATATTCACGCCGTCGATCGACTGGAGCCACGAGCTGATTTCGTCGTCGGGCTGGATTCTCGCGACATGGGCGCTCAGCGCCGCATGCTTGCTTGTCGTTGCGGTCGCGGTCGTCCGGTTCACTCGGTGGGGCGGCGAATTCTGGCGCGTTACCGGTGCATATTTCACTGGACGGCAGAACATTCCGGTTTGGGGTTTGTTGGGGCTGCTGCTCCTGTCGGTGCTGATGGCGGTGCGGATAAGCGTGCTGCTCAGCTACTACAGCAATGACCTGTACTCGGCGTTGCAGACCGCGTTCGCCGGCGCCGGTGCCGGCAACGAAGCCGTGCGCGATTCCGGCATCCACGGCTTTTGGTCGGCAATCTGGAAGTTCTGCGTCATCGCAGCCATCCAGGTAATCCGGGTGCTGGCCGATTTGTATCTAACGCAGCGGTTCGTCGTCCGCTGGCGGGTGTGGCTCACCGGCCGGTTGACGACGGACTGGTTCGAGGGCCGCGCCTACTACCGCGCCCGGTTCATCGATAACGCAATCGACAATCCCGATCAGCGTATCCAGCAGGACATCGACATCTTCACTGCGGGGATAGGTGGTTCAGCCAACCTTCCGGCTCTCGGTACATCCAGCAGACTGCTCTTCGGCGCGGTCAACTCCGTTGTCTCCGTCGTGTCGTTCGCCGTGATTCTTTGGCGGCTGTCCGGCACGTTGCACATTCTCGGGATCGCAGTTCCAAAGGCGCTGTTCTGGGCCGTGCTGCTGCACGTTCTGGTTTCCACGGTTGTCGCATTCTGGATAGGTCGGCCACTGGTGCAGCTCAGCTTCCGCAACGAGCTGTTCAACGCGGCCTTCCGATATGCGCTCGTGCGGCTGCGCGACGCCGCGGAGGCCGTCGGCTTTTATCGCGGCGAACGGGCCGAACGCGCCGAGCTGATGGACCGGTTCGACGCAACAATCGCAAACTACCGCCGCTACGTGCGGCGCACGATTGGCTTTCTCGGCTGGAACGTTGCGGTGACTCAGCCGATCAACCCGCTGCCGTTCATCGTGCAGGCGCCGCGGCTGTTCGCGGGGAGCATCAAGCTCGGTGACTTGATGCAGTCGGCAAGCGCGTTCGCCCACATCGAGGAATCCCTGTCGTTCTTCCGCAACTCTTACGACCGATTTGCCAGCTACCGGGCCGCAATAATGCGCCTCAACGGGCTGGTCGAGGCGAACGCCGAGGCGCGAGAACTGCCTGAGTTGTCGGCCACGGCTAGCACCGACGGTTCCGTCGAGCTTGCCGACGTCGAGGTTCGCACACCGGCCGGCGCGCAACTGATCGACCCACTCGATTTGCGGCTGACCCGGGGCGAGACCTTGATCATCACCGGAAAGTCGGGCAGCGGGAAAACCGCACTGCTGCGCACTCTGGCGCGGCTGTGGCCGTATGCCTCAGGCACACTTCATAGTCCGGACGGTCCTAACGAGGTCATGTTCCTTTCTCAGCTGCCCTACGTTCCGCTGGGTAACCTACGCGCTGTGGTGTCTTATCCGGCCATGGGTGGCGAGATTGACGACGAGGCGCTGCAAGAGGCGCTGATCAAAGTCGCGCTGCCAAACCTGGTCACCCGGCTCGATGAGATTCAGGACTGGGCCAAGGTGCTCTCGCCCGGAGAGCAGCAGCGCATCGCGTTCGCCCGCGTGATGGCTATCAAACCCAAGGCGGTGTTCCTCGACGAAGCCACTTCCGCCGTCGATGAGGCACTGGAGTTCCTGCTATACAACCTTTTGAGGAACGAGCTGCCGGACTGCATCGTGGTTAGCGTCAGCCACCGCAGCACTCTCGAGCAGCACCACCATCAGGAGTTGGCATTGTTCGGCGACGGGCCGTGGCACCTCAGTGACGTCTATTGACAGTGACTGCCAGCTAGTCATAAAGTGCCATTCCGATCAAGGCAATTCGGGAGGTCAACGGTGAGTAGCCCGGACAAACTTCGTGTCATCCAATGGGCGACCGGGGGCGTCGGCAAGGCCGCAATCGCGTGCGTGCTGAATCACCCGAACCTCGAGCTGGCCGGATGCTGGGTGCACAGCGCCGACAAGAACGGCCTCGACGTCGGCGAGATCATCGGAACGGGCGCACTTGGCGTCGCCGCCACCTCCAGCCGCGACGAGCTGCTGGCCCTGGATGCCGACTGCGTCATGTACAGCCCGCTGATCCCCAACGACGAAGAGGTCATCGCCATCCTGCGGTCCGGCAAGAACGTTGTCACCCCGGTCGGCTGGGTATACCCCGACCCGACCAACCCGCGCCACCAAGCAGTTGCCGACGCCGCGCTCGCGGGTGGGGTGACCCTGCACGGCTCGGGAATCCATCCCGGCGGTATCACAGAGCGATTCCCGCTCATGGTGTCTGGGCTCTCCTCGGCAGTCACGCATGTGCGCGCAGAGGAGTTCTCCGACATCCGGTCCTACAACGCCCCGGACGTGGTGCGCCAGATCATGGGCTTCGGCGGTACGCCCGAGGAGGCCATGCAAGGACCGATGGCAAGCCTGCTCGAGGCGGGCTTCAAGCAGTCGGTGCGCATGATTGCCGACCACATGGGATTTCGCATCGAACCAAACATCAGGACCATTCAGGACGTGGCCGTGGCGACCTCCGATATCGACTACGCCCCATTCCCGATCACCACGGGAACCGTGGCCGCGCGCAGGTTTCGTTGGCAGGCCCTCGTCGACGGCGAGCCGGTCATCACTGCGGCGGTCAACTGGCTCATGGGCGAGGAAAACCTGGAACCAGCATGGAATTTCGGCGGACGAGGCGAGCGCTTCGAGGTCGAGATCACCGGCGACCCCACCGTGAGCCTCACCTTCAAAGGTCTGCAACCCGAGACGATCGCCGAAGGGCTGGTGAAGAATCCGGGCGTCGTGGTAACGGCAAACCACTGCGTGAATGCC
>Ga0182012_10001141_pt1 | contig 29413 bp, 30 predicted proteins | sample 612S2SmetaG_FD_120486 | JGI IMG/M metagenome (GOLD analysis project Ga0182012, IMG submission 120486) | Permafrost microbial communities from Stordalen Mire, Sweden - 612S2S metaG | ecosystem: Environmental > Terrestrial > Soil > Wetlands > Permafrost | place: Sweden: Stordalen | collected...
GCCCGCCGACTGGCTGGCCCACCAAGTGCGTCACCTCATTGATTACGAACCACGCACCGATCGAAAAAATTTCTACGAACTTATCAAATTCGGGGACGCCGGCTTAACCTGACGCGTATGCGCTTTGCGGGACCGCGCCCCGGGGCAGTGTCAAGATGCGCCCTCCGGCCACAGCGCGTATGCATGAAAGTGAGCGGAGGCCGGAATAATGAGGCGAACGCAGATTTGACGGAACTTTCGCCCGGCGATTTTCTATCGTCGGCCGCGTGAAACAGAAAAAGACGTCGTCCCACACGCTGCTCGGCACGGACCAAGCGCTCTTGGAACAGGTTCAGGTGGTGCTGGTCCCCGACCCCCAACCGCGTCGCCGTTTTCAGCGACTGCTCCAACAGCGTCATTACTTGGGCGGCCTCAAGCCGGTGGGGGAGCAAATGTATTACGTTGCCGTGGACGCCCAAGGGCGTTGGCTGGCACTCCTGATCTTCAGTGCGGCGGCCAAGCATCTCAAGCACCGGGATCAGTGGATCGGTTGGACGCGGGCGCAGTGCGACCGCCGGTTGAGCCTGGTGGTTAACAACAGCCGGTTTTTAATCCTGCCAGAAGCGCGGGTTCACAACTTGGGTTCGCGGGTGCTGCGGCTGACCTTGGATCGGCTCAGCGCGGATTGGCAGGCCCGGTATGGCCATCCCGTCCTGATCGTCGAGACCTTTGTCGACCCGGAGCAGTTCTGCGGCACGGTCTACACCGCCAACGGCTGGCAGGAGTTGGGTTTGACCGACGGTTGGGGCCGCTGCCGCCGCGATTACTACGTCCAGCACGATCAGCCCAAGCGGCTGTTTGTGCGTGAAGTGGCCCCCAACGCCCGCCGCAGCTTGCAAGCCGAGCACCTCAAACCGGCGTTGGCGGCCGTGGAAAAAAAGGCCGGAGCCCGCGCCTATCACAAGTGCCAGGAGGTGCGCGCCCTGACCGAACATTTCAAGGCGCTGCCGGAGTACCGCGGCCGCGTCGAGTCCTATCCGGTCTGGTCGCTGGTGACGCTGATGCTCCTGGCGCTGTTGTGCGATGTGCCGCGCGGGCAAAAAGACCTCGCCAAACTGGCCCGGCGGCTGACCCAACACCAGCGCCGTGCGTTGGGGATTCGACCCAATCCCCAAGGCCGCTTTCCGGCTCCCAGCCAATCCACGTTCTCCCGCTTGTTGGCCGGCTTGGATGCCCGGCGGCTCAACCAAACCCTGCTGGACATCCAAACGCAAGGGCGGGGCCGGCCTCCCGCCGACGAATTAATCGTCATCGATGGCAAAGAACCCCGGCACGGTCCCGGTGACGCCATCCTCAGTGCCGTCACCGTCCCCAGCCAGTTCTACCTGGGCAGCGCGCTGGTGGACACCAAAACCAACGAAATCCCCGTGGCGCGGGAACTCTTCGGCACACTGGACCTGGCCGGCCGCACGGTGTCGCTGGACGCCCTCCACACCCAACACCAGACCGGCCGGGACTTGGTGCTGGTGCATGGCGCGCATTATCTGCTGACCGTCAAGAACAACCAGCCCACCTGGCGCCAGAACATTGCCCAAGCCGTCCCCGTGCCCCCCACGGGTTTTTCCCCCTCTGGAACCGACCCCCACCCTGGCCCGCACCTGCGAAAAGAATAAAGGGGTGTCCGAAAGCCGCACCCTGGTCAGTCGCACGGTCGCCGCCGAGGACATCGGGTTCCCCTTTGCCGCCCAGGCCGCCCTGTTGACCCGCGAGCATGGCGGACGTAAAAATGAAACGGTCGATCTGATCACCGACTTGACCGTCGATCAACTGCCCGCGCTACAGTGGCTGGGGGCCAACCGGCAAGGCTGGGGCATCGAGAGCGGCACCCATCAACGGCTGGATGTCTCGCTCAATGACGACCGTTGCCGGGTCCGCAACACCAACGGCCTCTGGATCCTTGGGATGCTGCGCCGCCTGGCCATCAGCCTCTTCATGCACTGGCGCGCACACCAGCCCAAGCCCCACCAGCAATCCTTTACCGATTTCCAAGCTGCCATGGGCGAAGACAACCGGACCAAGGGAATCGCGTTTGTCACCCAACAACAACCCAAATTGTGAAAACCCCTTCATGCATACGCGCTGCCCCGGCCATTTTCCTTGTTTTCAGTGTTTGACCTGGGCGGGCGTATGGCCTAAACTCAGTTTCCTTTTGTAATTATGAAAATAGTGGTTTGTGATCCGATTTCGCCGAAGGGAATCGCGCTGTTGCAGCAACGCCCTGAGTTTAATGTGGTCGTGCTGCCCAAGCGGTTGTCTGAAGCCGAATTGCTGCCCGTGGTGGCGGATGCGGTCGCCCTGGTGGTCCGTTCGGAAACCAAAGTGACCCGCAAGGTCATTGAAGCCGCGCCCCATTTGCGCGTGGTCGGGCGCGCTGGGGTGGGCGTGGATAATGTTGATATCGAGTCTGCCACCCAGCATGGCACCGTGGTCATGAACACCCCCGGTGGCAACACGATCACCACGGCGGAGCTGAGTTTTGCCATGCTCCTGTCGCTGGCGCGTAAAGTGCCCCAGGCCCATGCCACCATGGTGGCGGGCAAGTGGGATCGTAAACAATTTCAGGGCGTGGAACTGGCGGGCAAAACATTGGGTGTGCTCGGCATGGGCCGCATCGGCACGGAAGTGGCCAAACGCGCCATCGCCTTCGGCATGACCGTTCTCGCTTATGATCCTTATCTCACGGAAAAACGCGCCCACGCCATCGGCGCCGGGTTTGCCGAAAGTCTGGACGACGTTTACCGCGCGGCGGATTTCATCACCGTCCACATGCCGGTGACGCGGGAAACCAAGGAGATGCTTAATGCCGTCGCGTTTGGGAAGATGAAGCCGGGGGTGCGGATCGTGAATTGCGCCCGGGGCGAAATCATTTCCGAAACGGACCTGCTGGCCGCGCTGGAATCCGGCAAGGTGGCGGGGGCGGCGCTGGATGTGTTCGCGGTGGAACCGTTGCCGGCGGATCATCCATATCGCAAGCAGGCCAATGTGATTTTGACGCCCCATCTGGGGGCCAGCACCGAGGAGGCGCAGGAAAAATGCGGCATCGAAGTGGCCGAGGTCATAACCGGTTATCTGCTGACCGGCGAGGTGCGCAATGGGGTGAATCTCCCGTTTTTGGACGCCAAGACCTACGAACTGGTTAAGCCCTACCTCCCGCTCGGCGAGGCGCTGGGCAAACTGGTGGGGCAACTCGCCCCGGCGGGCGCTGACCGAATTTACATCACCTACGGCGGCAATGCGCGGTTGTTGCCGAATGTAGACCCCGTCACCCGTTCCGTCCTGCGCGGATTTCTGACCGTCAGCAACATCCAGGACGTCAACAATGTCAATGTCCGGACGGCGGTGGCGAGCATCGGGATCACGGTGGAGGAGAAAAAATCGGATGAGCCGGTCACCTTCAACGAATGGGTCCATGTGCAGGTGTTCAAGGGCGGCACGAAACTGATGTCCGCCGGCGGCACGTTTTTTGGGTCGCCCACCAATCCCCGTATTGTGCGGTTGTACAGCTCCCCGGTGGAAATCCCGATCAGCGGCATCTCGCTGCTGTTGAACAATAAGGACCGGCCGGGGATTGTTGGTTACTTGGGCACGCTGTTGAGCAAGCACCACATCAACATCGCCAGCATGAGCCTGGGCCGGGACACGGCGGGCGGCAAGGCCCTGACCGTTTTGAGCTTGGACAGCGCCCCGTCCGCGGCCGTGATTGACGAATTGCAGCGGGATTCGGACATCAGCAATGTCCGGGTGGTCACCTTATAACCCCTTTTAGCTAATATCCACACCCACCCAAATGAACATGATCAAGAGCAAGCTTTTCACCACCGCCCTGGCCGTTTTGGCTTTAGGGGTATTTTCTGCCCCGGCCGCCAGCCCGAGTCCGGCGCTCACCAACAGCAGTCCGACCGACGCGATGACCTCGTTGTTTGGGGATCCGGTGATCGTCAAAGGCAAGGGCTTTGAAATCAAACAAAGCGCCCTGGACCAGATCATGGTGGGGGCCAAAGGGCAGGCCGCCGCCGCCGGCCAGCCGTTGCCGCCGGATATTCAAGGGCGCGCCTTGAACCAGTTGATCGCCATCCAGGTGTTGTTGCAGACCGCCACGGACGCCGACAAGGCGGAGGGGCAGAAGAGCGCCGACCTGCAATACACGAACTTGCTGAAGCGTTTTGGCTCGCCCGAGGCGTTCGACCGGCAATTGAAGGTCGTGGGCCTGACCATGGCGGATTGGCGTGCCAAATCCTTGCAGGATGCTGTCGCCGCAGCCGCGCTTAAAAGGGCATTGTATGTTGAGATCCCGGGGACCGAGGTCACCAACTTTTTCAAGGGCCATCCCTCGGATTTTGAGGAGCCGGAAAAGGTCCATGTCCGCCATCTGCTGATCATGACCATTGACCCGGCCACCAAGGAACCGCTGCCGGACGATCAAATCACCTCCAAGCGCAAGATCATCGACGGCCTGCTGGTGCGGGCGCGCGCCGGCGAGGACTTTGCCGACCTGGCCAGACAATACTCGGAGGATCCCGGCTCCAAGGACACCGGCGGCGAATACACGTTTGCCCATGGCCAGATGGTGCCGGAATTTGAAACCGCGGCTTTTGCCCTGACCAACAACCAGGTCAGTGAAGTGGTCAAGACCCAATACGGTTTCCACATCATTAAGCTGCTGGACCGGACGCCGGCCAGAACGTTGGACCTGACCACGGTCAACGACGGGGTTACCGTGGCGGAGAGCATCAAAAACTATCTGTTGCAACAAAAAGTGTCCAAAGGCACGCCGGATTATCTGGCCAAACTGAAAACCACTTCGGACATACAAATTCTGGATGCCACCCTGAAGGCCCAATGCGCTGCCGCTGATGCCGCTGCGGCCGCCGCCGCCGCTGATGCGCCGGCCGCCGGTCAACCGTGATCTGGGCTTGCCACACGTCCAATCTCAGGTAATGTTGCCTGTGTTATGAAAACCAAAATCGGATTGGTCGTGTTGATCGTATTGTGCGTGGGGCTGGCCATCGGCTTGGTTGTTCTCCAGAACCAGGCGGCTGACCGGCAGGCGAAGGATGCCTCCACCATCGGTGATTTGTCCCATCAATTGACCGTTGCCAACACCAACTTGCTCGATCTGCAACAGGTCAACCTGAGCTTGAACAACACGCTGGCCGGCAACAAAGTGCTGCTGGCGGATTTGTCCAATAATTTGGCGACGGTTTACGAGACCGTCACCAATGTCCGCAGTTCGCTGGCCGCCGCCGTGCAGGCTGACCAGGCCGCCCAAGCCCAGATCGCCGGTCAGAGCAACCGCATTACCGATCTGCAGACGCAAAACAAACTGCTGGATGACCGGGCCACGGCGCTGGCCGAACAGGCGGTCGCCCTGACCAATCGGATCAACGCCCTCAACCAGGAAATCAACGACACCTTGGTGAAACTGGCCCGAAGTGAGACCAATAATGTCTTGTTGGATCAGCAATTGGAACAACTGGTGGAGATGAAGGCGGAATTGGAGCACAAGTTTGACACGCTGGCGGCGGTGCGCGACCAGGTGAAAAAACTCCGGGAAGAAGTGGTCGCCGCCCGCCGGCTGCAATGGATGAAGGAAGGCACCGATGTGCAAATCAAAGGAGCTCAAAAGTTGCTTCAGTTGCGCGACGCGCCGTTTTTGTCAGTTCTTCCGCCCGGCACCAATTATAGCTTGGATGTGGAAGTGGGTTCCGATGGTTCCGTCCGGGCCATTCCACCCCCTGTCCACACCGCCACCAATCCGCCCGCGCATTAAGCGCGGCGGCGCTCGGGCATTTCCCCAGTCCCTTCGACCTATGCCGACCTACGGTTACAAATGTAAAAAATGCGGCCTTGAATTTGAGGTTCGGCAGTCCATTTCCGCCAAACCCTTGTCCGTTTGTCCGCAGGACGCCTGCGCCCAAAAAAAATGGGGGCGTGGCCGCGTGACCCGGCAAATCGTCAGCGGTGCCGGACTGTTGTTCAAAGGCAGTGGTTTCTATATCACGGATTACCGCAGCGACAGCTACAAACAATCGGCCAAAAAGGACGTCCCCGCCGTCAAACCCGCAGCGGAGACCAAAACCCCGGCGGCGGAAACCAAACCCGCGCCCAAAGCGGCCCGCCCATGAACCCGGCGCGGAGGGCGCGGTTGGGCGATTGGTGGCGGCGCCGGTGGCCGGCAGCCTTATGGTTGTGTACGGCCGGCATTTTGACCTCCGCCCCGGCCCAGGATTTTTCCGCGGACGGATTGCCGGCGCGCAGCATCTCGGGCCAGTTCATCGTCACCGGCCCGCCCGGCCCGCCCGCTTGGCTGGACTTGCCGGAGGTGATCACCAACACCAGTTTGGTGCGGTTGAGCCCGGCCGTGCTCGCGGTCTCCGCCGAACGCATCAAAACCTCCTTGTACCACCTGCTGGCGGTGGCTTCGCCCCGCGATTGGCAGGGTAAAATATATTTGTCGCTGCATACGACCTGGGGAACGAATGAAACCGTCACCGTGATGACCCGCCCCGGCGATCCGGCCTGGAGCTACCAGGTGCGAATGCCCGAGGTGGTGGCGCAAGCCCGGTTCGTCCGGGCCATGACCGGGGTGTTGTTGTTGGAGTTGGCCAACCGCCAGGCGGCGCCGGACGGACATTCCGGCGAAGTTCCCGACTGGCTGATCACGGGCCTCTCCCGGCAAATGGCACAGGACGAACTGGCCGAGGTGGTTTTATCCTCGCCCGACCAGCCTCCGGGCGTTTCGCCCCCGGGGAGACTGCCCCTTAAAAAGCATGAACTGGACCCGCTGTCGGGTGCCCGGCGGGTGTTGCGGCACCACCCGTTTTTGACGTTTGATCAACTAAGCTGGCCGGCTGCCGGCCAGCTCGACGGCCAGGATGAAGGCGTGTATGACGCCAGCGCGCAGTTGTTTGTGGCTCAACTGCTGAAGTTGCCGGGCGGCCCGGCCCGGCTGCAACAGATGCTCGCCGGTCTGCCGGCGTGTTACAACTGGCAGACCGCGTTTCACAGCGCTTTTCACGACTGGTTCCCCCGGCCGTTGGATGTGGAAAAGTGGTGGGCACTCCAAATGGCCGCGATGCAGGCGCAGGATTCCGGCTTGGTCTCGACACCGTCCCATAGCGCTGCCCGGCTGGATGAATTGTTGATGCTGGCGGTGGAATCCCGCCCATCCACCAACGCCCTCCCGGACCATGGGCTGATTCCCCTGCAAGCCGCCGTTCGCAGTCTGGCTCCGGCCCGGCAGGCGGCGGGGTTGCAGGTCCGGCTGCAGGAACTGCAAACGGCTCAGGTGCACATGACGCCCGAATTCCGGGCGCTGGCGGAGGATTATTGCCGCGTGCTGGCCGATTATCTGGAGTTGCGCACCGGCCCCGCCCGCCAACCGGCGGCCATCAAACACCCCGCCGGCCCCGCCTTCATATGGCAGGCCGGTTTGGTCATCCAAAAACTGGATGCGCTGGACATCCGCCGCCGCGCCCTGGCGGCGGCGGTTCTGAAGGAACCCGCTCCGCCGCCGGAGGATTGAACGTTCTGCCCGCGGATGGCGTCAGATGGCTGAGGATGGACAATCCTGTTAATTCTGTTTCCGCAGTGCCGCCGCCGGCCCAAGCCCGGCGGCCCCGTCGCCCGCGCAAAATGATCGTCGGTCTGTTGGCCGGCTTGGGCCTCGGCCTGGGCTTGGATTGGGAGGCGGGCAGTCTGCTGACCGCCCCGCATCAGGGCCGGATGGAACGGCCCTCGAATCTTGAATATACGGTGGAATCCGTGGCGTTTCCCAGCGCGAGCGGGGCCCTGGTGCAGGGGTGGCTGATTCCCGCCCCGGACGCGCGGGGAACGGTCATTTTGATGCATGGAGTGCGGGCTGACCGCCGGACCCTGTTAAACCGGGTGCCGTTCCTGCATGCGGCCGGATACGCCGCGCTGTTGTTTGATTTCCAGGCTCACGGCGAGACCTCGGGCAAACAGATCACGTTCGGTTATCTGGAAAGCCTTGATGCCACGGCGGCGGTGGCGTTCATCCGCCAAAAACACCCCGGTGAAAAAATCGCGGTGCTCGGGATTTCCATGGGCGGGGCCGCCGCGTTGCTGGCCCAACCGCCGCTGGCGGCCAACGCGCTGATTGTGGAATCGGTCTATCCCACCCTCGAGCAGGCGGTGGCGGACCGGCTCATCGTCCGGTTCGGCCCCTGGGGAAAATATGGCGCGCCGTTGCTGACCTGGCAGTTGAAACCACGTTTGGGCATTGGGTTGGAGGATTTGCGCCCGATCCGTGCGGCGGAGCGCATCACCACGCACAAGTTTTTTCTGGCGGGCAGCGCCGACCGGCTTACCACCTTGCCAGAATCGCAGGCCCTGTATGACGCCGCCGCCGGGCCCAAACAGTTATGGGTTGTCCCTGGTGCCCGGCATGAGGATTTGCACGAGTACGCGCCGGTGGAGTATGAAAGACAAGTGTTGGCCTTCTTGGCCGAAAATCTGAAGTAGAATCTGCTGGTGCCGCCGGAGGATTGAACGTTCTGCTTTTCGTTGGCACCGGGCTTCAGCCATGTCGGCCCGGTTTAATGGCGGCGATCCCACAACTGCGGGACCGCACTGCAGATGGGGAACCGCAGGCGCCGGTCAACCTGAGGTCCGTGTTTTTTTTACAGACAGCGGCCGCGGATTTCCGGCATGATGTGGTCAAATCTTCGGCTGCTTGAGTCTTGAAAACCCAGACCGGCGCCGGCATTGCCAGCATTTAAGAACATATATGAACACCGGTTTAAACATTCGTGAAGCGGGCTCCCTTGATTTCCTCTCCTTGGGCGCTTTGGTCCACCGCTTGGACCCGGGGATCGTCCCCTTCCGCAAGGCCTCCCACTGTGACATCCACGTCAGCGGCGGCGAATTCAACGTGTCCGCCAACCTTTCGGACTGTTTCCGGCTGAAAACCGGCATCGCTTCGGCGATGGTGGATTATCCGATCGGCGACCTGATTGCCGAACGCGTGCGGGCCATGGGCGTGAAACCCTTCTACAAGCATTTTAAACACGACGGCGTCCACGGCCCCAACATGGCCGCCGTCTACAGCGACCGGGGCCAGGGCGTGCGCGCGCCGGTGGTGTTCTACAATCGTTGCCACGAGGCCGCCGCGCTGCTCAAGCCCGGCGATTTCAACTGGGCCGAACTGTTCGGCCAGGGCGTGCGCTGGTTCCACAGCGGCGGTATTTTTGCCGCCCTCTCCACCACCTCCGCGGAAGTCATCATCGAGGCCATGCAGGCCGCCAAGGCCGCCGGCGCCATCACCTCATTTGACCTCAATTACCGCGCCAAGCTCTGGAACATTGTCGGCGGCAACGAACGCGCCGTGGCCGTACTGGATCGCATCATCAAGAACGTGGATGTGCTGGTGGGCAACGAGGAGGACTTGCAACTGGGACTGGGCATTCCCGGACCGGAAGTGGCGGCCGCCTCCAAGCTGGATGCCAGCGCGTTTGTGAGCATGATGGCCAACGTCACCAAGAAGCATCCGCAGATCAAAATTGTCGCCACCACCCTGCGCGAGGTCCATTCCACCAACCGCCACAGTTGGGGCGCGGTCGCCTGGGTCAACGGCCGGACGTTCACCTCGCCGACGTGCGAGCTGGACGTGCTGGACCGCGTGGGCGGCGGCGACGGCTATGCCGCCGGCTTTTTCTACGGCCTGCTCAACGGCGAATCCCCGCAAGAAGCCGTGAATCTGGGCTGGGCGCACGGCGCTTTGCTGACCACCTATCCGGGCGACACGACCATGGCCACCGCCGACCAGGTCCGGGCCTTTGCCAAAGGCGGTTCCGCCCGCATCCAGCGTTAAGCACCGGGTCAAATATTATTTCCGGGTTGTCCGCGGCAGGAGCTTGTGGTTTGGCCCGGGCAAATCCCATCTTTCAACCGGTCTGTGCTGGTCGGCGGGCTGTGCATCCTGAAGTTGCTGGCAAAGTTGGACGGGCGCGCCAACAGGGCAGACGGACCGCAGGTTGGTCCGCGGAGCGGGAGGCGGGGCGCACCCACACAGTGGCGATCCGGTGCGGCGGCTTGGGCCTCTGGGACGTCCCGGAAAAACGAAACTGTGATTTTGGTTATTTATGGTTATTTTTGGTTATTTTTCATTCAAATATTCATTGTAACTTATTGTTTTACAATAGTTTGTGTTAATTTTTTGTCTTGCACGCCTGGTGGCCCTGAATTTCGAGGTCGGCGGTGCAAAAAATGCACCAACAACTTCGGGATGGATCGGCCGGCGGGACGGCTGGAACTGGCGGCTTGTTTTTGGGCAGAATTCTGTATAATCCTTTCCAGCAACAGTCATGAGTTCAACGCTAATCATCGTGCCGACGTACAACGAGCGGGAAAATCTGCCCCGGATCGTGGAAAAACTGTTGTCGTTGCCGGTGGCGGTGGAGGTGCTGGCGGTGGACGGCAATTCGCCGGATGGCACCGGGGTTCTGGGGGATGAACTGGCGGCGAAACATCCGCAGTTCCACATTTTGCACGAGTCGGGCAAGAACGGCTTGGGCCGGGCGTACATTGCGGGATTTAAATGGGCGCTGGCCCGTGACTACGAATTCATTTTTGAGATGGACAGTGATTTTCAGCATAATCCGGATGACATTCCCCGGTTTCTGAAGGCGGCGGAGGAGCAGGCGGCGGACGTGGTGCTGGGGTCGCGCTATGTGGGGGGGGTCCGGGTCATGAACTGGCCATTGAGCCGGTTGCTGTTGAGCCGGTCGGCGGGGAAGTATGTGGAGATTGTCACAGGCATGCCTTTCACCGATCCCACGGGAGGATACAAATGTTTCCGTCGGCGGGCCCTGGCGGCGATCAACCTGGATGAGGTGCGCTCCAAAGATTACAGCTTCCAGATTGAGATGACGCACCGGCTCTGGCGGCAGGGCTTTAAGATCGTGGAGGTGCCGATTGTTTTTCTGCAACGGACGCATGGCGTGTCCAAAATGTCCGGCGGGATCATCAATGAGGCGTTCTGGCTGGTCTGGCGGCTCTGGCTGCAAAATGGCCTGCGCCGCTCGCCCCGCCCGGGCCAAAATAAAAAATAATTACTGATGCGCAAAGCCTCCCAGGCAAAACGGCCGGCGGCGGTGGCCGGAAGTGAACCCGCCGCGAGAAGACCCACCGGGTGAACACCCTTGGCCATACCGTCCCGTCGGAAAGCAGCCCCGTGCCGGTGCAGGTTGGGGCGTTGCTGACCTTGGAGATTCATGACCTGGCCTTTGGCGGCGAAGGGGTGGGGCGGGTGGATGATTTTGTGGTGTTTGTGCCTTACGTGCTGACGGGGGAGACCGTGGAAGTGGAAATCACGGAGGTGAAGAAAAGTTTTGGGCGCGCCCGGCTGCGCCGGGTGATCCAGCCGGCGCCGGAACGCGTGGCGCCGGCCTGCCGATATTTTGGCGCCTGCGGCGGGTGCCAGTACCAGCACATTGAATATGAGGCGCAGTTGCGGATCAAACACAAGCAGATCGCCGATTTGTTCGAGCGGATCGGCAAAATCCCCCGGGCGGCCATTGCGCCGGTGGTCGCCTGTCCGGCACCCTATGGCTACCGCAACCGCATCATGATCCGCAGCCAGTGGAACAAGCCGGAACAGAAGTTGAACATCGGTTTTGTGCGCGGCGACGGCGGGTTGGTGGAAGATATCACCGAATGCCGCATCGCCGAACCGGCGCTGAACGCGGAAATCCTGAAGGTTCGCGCCCATCCCCCACCGAAGGGGGGCATCAAAGTGGTGCTGCGGGTCCCGCCGGAAAACTGGGAGGTGCCGCCCAGCTCTTTTTTTCAAAACAACTTTCATCTGCTGCCCGGGCTGGTGGACACGGTGCGCGGGCGGTTGCAGAGCGCCGGCACCCGGCACCTGGTGGATTTGTATTGCGGCGTGGGCTTTTTCGGGATTGAACTGGCCGGAGCCGTGGATTCCTTCACCGGCGTGGAACTCGACCAACTGGCCATCCGGGCGGCCCGGAAGAATGCAGCGGCGCACGGGGTTGTTAACGGCCGGTTTGTGGCCGGAGCCGTGGAAACGGTTTTGCCGGCCCTGATGCAGGAGTTTTCCGCGGGCCAGACCACGGTGTTGTTGGACCCGCCGCGGAAGGGCTGCTGGCCGGCCACGTTGGAATTGCTCCGTCAAATCCGCCCGGCGCAGATCATTTACGTCTCCTGCCACCCTGCCACCATGGCCCGGGATTTGAACATTTTGTGCGGCGGGGGTGTCTTTTTATTGGCGGGGGTGACCCCGCTGGACATGTTTCCCCAAACCCAACATGTGGAATGCGTGGCGGATTTGCGCCACGGACAAGACTTGCCAAGCGGGACAACATCGTCTCAACTATGGCCAATCGAATGATGACCAAAAACCGAACCGACCCCCGGAGAAGTTTTACGCCGCGTTATCTGCCCTGGCTTCTGGCCGTCGCCATGCTGGGGGTATACTGGGCCACCTTGAACCGCTGGGTCTCGCTCTACAACCTGACTTATGTGGCCAAGATTTCCGGCTGGACCTGGGGGCCGGAATGCTACCGTCCGCTCACCTATGTGCTGACCTATCCGCTGCACTGGCTGCCGGCGGCTCAGATTCCTTTGGCGTTAAATCTGTTCTCGGCGGTGGTTGCGGCGCTGATTCTGGCCATGCTGGCCCGATCGGTGACGTTGCTGCCCCAGGACCGCACCGAGGCCCAACGCCTGCGCGAAACCAGCGATTTTGGATTTCTGACCCTCCCCAGCGCCTGGTTGCCGCCCGTGCTGGCGGTGCTGGTGTGCGGCCTGCAATTCACTTTTTGGCAGAACGCCACGAATTTCACCGGGGAAAATGTGGATTTGCTGGTCTTTGCGTTTACGATTTGGTCGCTGTTGGAATATCGCCTGGACGAACAGGAATGGCGGCTGGTCGCGGTCATGGTGGCTTACGGCGCCGGCATGACGGAGGATGCCGGGCTGACCGGCTTTCTGCCATTGCTCGCGGCCGCGTTGATCTGGATCCGCGGCGTGGGCATCTTCAACTCGCGTTTTCTGCTGCGGTTGCTGATGTTTGGGTTGCTCGGCTCCGCCCTCTGGTTGCTGCTGCCCACCCTGGGGGTGATTTCCGGCAATATCACCGCGGATTTGTGGTGGCAGGCCTTGCGGCTCAATTTGGTGTTGCAATGGCACGAGATCCGGATTTTTTTCCTCTACCCGGATTTGCGTCACACTTTGGCGATTGTGTCCCTGACCACCCTGTTGCCGGCCTTTTTGCCCGCCTTGCGCTGGAATTCAGCATTTGGGGATCGCAGCCAATTGGGCACGGAATTGACCGGCTTCTTGTTTCACCTGGTGAATGCCGTGCTGTTGGGCATTTGCATCTGGGGCGCGTTTGACCCGCCGTTCAGCGGCCGCCAACAGGCCGCCCACTTGTCGCTCGGCCTGCCGATGTTGACTTTTTACTACCTGGCCGCCCTGGCGACGGGCTACTACAGCGGCTATTTTCTGCTCATCTCCCGGGCCTTGGTCCTGCGGAACCGCCTGCGCCAGCCGCCCTTCTTTCAGCGGATTTTGCATCCCCTGGCCGTCGGCGCCGTCCTGGTCCTGACCGCTCTGACCGCCGCCGGTTTGATCTACAAAAACCGTCCCCTCATGGCCTCCATCAACAGCGATCTGCTGAGCCAATACGCCCGGTTGGCGGCCGATGGCCTGCCCCACACGGGCGGCCTGTTGTTGGCGGACAGCGAAACCGCGGAGGACATGCCGCGCCGGTTGTATTTGGTCCAAGAGGCGTTGGTGCAGGCGGGCCGGGAAAAAGAATACGTTCCGGTGGATACGTCCTCGTTGAAGTATCCGGGGTACCACCGGTATCTGCATCAGCATTATCCCGCGCACTGGCCGTTGATGGTGGATGGCCGGGCGAAATACCTGTTGAACGAACATGGTCTGCTGGGCATGATGGAAATGCTCTCCAAGACGAATGACATTTATTACCTGCATCCCAGTTTTGGGTATTATTTTGAGCTGTTTTATCCCGAACCCCACGGGTTGGTCTACAAGCTGAAGCACCTGCCGGAGGACACGCTCCTGCCCCGTTTGCCGGATGGTCCATTGCAGGCGGAAAATGAGGCTTTCTGGGCGCAGGCCCAAAGCCGAACGATTGCCCCGGTCCTCCAAGCGCTGAATCCGGACGATCCCCCGCAGCATCGTGCGGCCCTGCCGCTGAAGATCATGGCCCGTTTGCATGTGAGCCCGGAACCCAATCTGAACGCCCAAGTGGCCGGCCAGTATTATTCACGCAGTTTGAATTTCTGGGGGGTACAGCTCCAGCGGGCCAACGGGCTGAAATCCGCCGCCGCCCATTTTGCCGCCGCCCAAAAACTCAATCCTGACAACCAGATCGCCGCCATCAACCTTGAATGCAACCAAGGCCTGCAAGCCGGCCGTCCGGGCGCGGTGGATCTGTCAAAGATCACGCCGGAGCAGTTCCATGCCTGGGGCGCCGACCTCACGGCCGGCGGGCCCTACGACGAACCCAGTTATTGCTTTGAAGACGGACTAATTTATTTTCAATCCGATTATATACGCCAGGCCATCGCTTCCTTTGCCCGCGTGCGGGAGTTCGTCCCCGACCATCTGCCCACCCTCCTGTCGCTGGGCGAACTTTATGACCTGGCCCGCCTGCCGGACCGGGCACTGGAGGCATTGCAGGAACCCCTGGCCCACCCGGCCAAATTCTCCCTCAACGAGACCAACTCCACGGAACTCAATATCGTGGCCGCCGCCGCCTACATTCAAAAAACCAACCTGCTGCGCGGTGTCGGTTTGGTCGAAAGAGAAATCGAGCGGCATCCGGAGGACACCAACCTGCTCTCCGCCGCCGCCCAGCTCTATATCAACCAAGGTTTGTTGACCAACGCCCTGCGGGTCATCCAGCTCAAGTTGGACCGCGCTCCTGATGACCCGGTCTGGCTGTTCACCCGGGGCTACACCTTCATGCGGCTCAATGATTACGACCAGGCCATTGCCTCGCTGACCCGGGTGCTCGCCCTGCAAACGAACAATTATGACGCCCTGTTCAACCGGGCCGTCGCCTACCTGAACACCGGCCGGCTGGAACCCGCCCGCGCCGATTACCAGCAATTGCAAAAGGCCTATCCCAAAGCTTATCAAATCGCCTACGGCCTGGGAGACATTGCCTGGCGTCAGCACGACACCAACCTTGCCCTGCAAAATTACGACCTTTACCTGGCCAACGCTCCGACCAACATGGCCGAGTTCCAAATGATCAGCCAGCGCGTGGCCGGCCTGAAAAACCGGCCCCGCTGACCGCGCCCATGCGCGTGACCCATGTCATCACCCGGCTCATTGTGGGGGGCGCCCAGGAAAACACGGTTGCCACGGTGTTGGGGTTGCGGCAGTTTCCTGGATTGACGGTGCAGTTGGTTTCCGGCCCCACGCAAGGGCCGGAGGGTTCCATGGTGGGTGAGCCCGGCCTGGATCCGCAAATGTTATCCCTCATCCCCGAACTGGTCCGGCCGGTTCATCCGTGGAAAGACCTGCAGGCGCTGCGCCGTCTCACCCGTTTCTTCCAGCGCACCCGGCCGGATATCGTCCATACCCATAGCGGCAAAGCCGGCATCTTGGGCCGGTTGGCCGCCCGCCGGGCCGGGGTGTCCGTCATCGTCCACACCATCCATGGCCCGTCCTTCGGCCATTTTCAAAACCCCCTGGCCAATTTCGTTTTTTCCACGGCGGAAAGGCAGGCCGCCCGCGTCACGGATCATTTCACCGTGGTGGCCGACGCCATGAAAGACCAATATCTGGCCGCCGGCATCGGCCGCCCGGAACAATATACCAAAATATTCAGCGGCTTCCACCTGGAGCCTTTTCTCACGGCGGTGAACGAGCCGGCCCGCCGGGCGCAATTCGGCTTGCAGCCGGATGACTTTGTGGTGGGAACCATCGCGCGTCTGTTCAAACTCAAAGGCCATGACGATTTGTTTGCCGCCGCCCCGGAACTGATTCGCCGCTGCCCGCGCCTCAAGTTTCTGCTGGTGGGCGACGGCCCGTGGCGTTCCCGGTTCGAGACCCGGGCCCGGGCGGCGGACCTGGCCGGGCATTTTGTCTTCACGGGCCTGGTTCCCCCGGGGGAAGTGCCCGGCTTGGTGGGCCTCATGGACGCCCTGGTCCACCTTTCCCGGCGGGAAGGCCTGGCCCGCGCCCTGCCGCAGGCCCTGGCCGCCGCCCGGCCGGTCATCGCCTGGGATTGTGACGGCGCCCGCGAAGTCTGCCTGGATGGTCAAACCGGTTTTTTGCTGCGCCCCGGTGATTTGACCGGTTTCACCAACCGGCTGCTCCAACTGGCGGGGGACCCCGGCTTGCGGGCGCAATTGGGGTTGCGCGGCCGGGCGCTGGTCCGGGATAATTTCACCATTGATAAAATGGTGGCGGACACCCACGCTTTGTATTTGCGGCTGGCCGCGGCCCGCGGCTTGCAACTGTGAACTTTCCCGGCAATTTTTATCTGGCCGCTTTCCTTGGGGCCCTGACCACCACCGGGGTCGTCCTGCCATGGTGGCGCGCCTGGTGCCGGCGCCTTGGGCAGATGGATGCTCCCGGCCACCGCAAAATTCATGATGCGGCCGTGCCGCTGGCGGGCGGGCCGGCCGTCTTGACCGGCGTCCTGCTGCCCTTGATCACCGGTGCCCTCTTGTTGAAATTGGGGGTCGTCCAGATTTCTGACGCGTCGAAGATCGTGCATGGCGTCAACCGGCGGGCCGTTGAACTGGGGGTGATCGCCCTCGGGGCCGTGGCCATCACCGGACTCGGCTGGCTGGACGACAAAATTGAACTGAAACCGCTGGCCAAATTCTCCGGTCAATTTCTCATCGCCCTGGCGGTCGCCTTGGTTTGCAAGCGCATCACCCTGTTTGTCCCCAGCCTTTTTTTCAGCTATGCCATCACCATTTTATGGCTGGTCACGGTTATCAACGCCTTCAATTTCATGGACAATATGAACGGGCTCTGCGCCGGCCTGGGGATGATCGGGGCGCTGCTTTTCGGTCTGATTGCCGCGCGGGACGGGGAATATCTGGTGGCGTTGACCGCCTTTCTGGCCGGCGGCGCCCTGCTCGGCTTTCTGCCGTATAATTTCCCGCGCGCCAGCGTATTTCTGGGGGATGCCGGCAGTCATCTTACCGGTTATCTGCTCGCCGTCCTGGCCATTCTGCCCCATTTCTATTCCAAACAGAACCCGCATCCGCTGGCCGTGCTCTCGCCCCTGCTGGTGCTGGCCGTCCCGTTGGCCGACCTGGCGTGGGTGGTGGTGATCCGCACCTCGGCCCGCCGGCCGTTCTGGCTGGGCGACACCAACCACCTTTCCCACCGACTGGTGCGGGCCGGCTTGAGCCGCCCCCGGGCGGTGCTCCTGATCTGGCTGCTGGCCGCCCTGATCGGTCTGCTGGCGTTGGCACTGTAAACCCGAAATCCGAAACCGAAAGGGGAGCGCGCCCGCCTCGGGCGCAGTTTTCCGCGCCTTCGCGGAAAACCTCGTGCGCACCAAAGTGTCCGCCGCTTGCGCAGGGGTCCGTACGACCAACCGGCTGGCCGCGAGGGCGCGGCCAGCGACGCCCGGGCGGGCGTGCTCCCCAACTGCGGAGTTCGGAGTAAAAAGCCGTTCCGCATCACTCGGAATGGCCTGGTTGCCTGGCCGCGGATTAACCCGCTCAAGCTGAGAAAGACTTGCCGCACCCGCAGCTTTCTTTGGCGTTTGGATTTTTTAGTTTAAAGCCGCCCGCCGTCAGGTCGTCGCTGAAATCAATCACGGTGCCCCGCAAATATTGCGCGCTGATAGGATCCACATAAACCCCCGCCTCCGGCCGGCCGCCGGTCAAATCCCCGTCGCGCTTTTCATCAAACACCATCCCATACTGCATCCCCGAGCAGCCGCCCTGTTCCACATAAACCCGCAGCGCTTTGCCGGCGTTTTCCGGCAACGCCATCAGGGCGGCGATCTCCTCGGCGGCCCGGGCGGTCACGGCCATGATTGGTTCAGTCAATGTAATCTCAGTCATTCGCAAAGCAAACTAACCGCCGGTTCCCCTTCTGTCAAACGGGCGTTACTTATTTGGCGGGTTCAAATGCCGGCCGGCCGCCTCAATTTTGCGCGCCAGCGACGGCTTCAATTCCGGCATCAACGCGCCCAAGTTGGTGTAGATGATGCCGGCCTGATCCCATTTGCCCAGGGCGGTCGCCAGTTCGGCGGCGGCCAACCCGGCCTTTTTCGTCCAAAACGGATCCTGGTCCGGCTCCTCCCGGGGGCGGTTCAACACCTCCCAATAATCTTCCAGGGCCTGCGTGTACAGGGCCTCCTGTTCCGGCCCGGGGGTCAGCAGCGCCGCCTCTTTTTCCAGCACCTGCCCCAGTCCGATTTGCGCCTGGCTTTGCACGTCCAAGTTCGTGGAATTCATCGCTTGCAGAAAGGCGTTTGTGGCGTCGCCATAGCGGGCCAACTGCAGATAGCAATCGCCCATTTCGCCCCAGGCCCGCGCCGCCCAGTCCGTGTTGGTGAGGGCCGAGGAGCAAATCTGGTTGAACACCCGGGCCGCCGCCAAAAAATTGGTCGTGGGATTGTTCGTGTCCGGCGAATCCATTTTCATCAGGGCGCTGCCTTCGGCGAAGATCGCCTGCACCCGCTGCTCCGGCGGACAGTTCGTGTCCGCCTCCAATTTTTGGAAATAATCCCGAATCGCCTCCGCATTGCCCGACCGGGCGACGGCGGCCCGCCCGGCCATCATCAGGGCCGGATAATACAGCTCATTGGTGAACGCCGCAGAATTTTGCCAGTTCGTGTTTTGGAAAATGGCCTTGTAATTGAGCTCCGCATCCACCGAGGCGTTCCCGGAATTGCCCAGCCGGAAATAATGGTCCGCCACCCACCACTGGGCCGTGGGCGCCAGTTCATGGGTGGGAAACCGGGCCACAAAATTCGTAAATTGCCGCAGCGCATTGGTTTCGTCGCCCGCCTGATAATTCGCCCAGGCCCGGGCGTACAGGGCCTGCGGCAGCAGTTCGTTGGTGGGATAAGCCTGCAGCCAGGTTTCATAGTGCGCGACGGCTTCCGGCCATTTCTGCTCCTGCTCATAAACCCGCGCCACCGCCAGGTCCACCAGCGGACGCAACGGCGATTGCGGCGCCAGTTCCACGAATTTTTGAAACACCGCCAGGGCGTTCGCCGGCTGATCCAGCTCCGTGTAGCCCTGCCCCAACAGCAGGAACGCGCTGTTCGTCTGAAGTTCGGTCACCGGATATTCCGCGGCCATGCGGGCCATGCTGTTGGACGCCCCGGCCAGATCCCCCAGTTGAAGTTGCGCCCGCAAACTTTGGTAGAGCGCCCGGTGGCTCAACGCGGGTCCCACCGCCGGAAAATCATTCGTGAAATGCGCCCGCACCGCCTGGTATTGGTCGAGCGCCTCCGCATAATTCGTCCGGGCAAAATCCGCGTCGCCCAGCTTGAACCGGGCCACCGCCAGATCTTCCGAGCGCGGCAGCCGTTCGACGGCCTTCTGAAAATTGGTCCAGCTCCCGGCCGGGTCCCCGCCCAGCCAGACACACCAGCCCAAGTCCAAATACGCCTTGCCGGCAAACACGCCGCCCGCATTCGTGGCGAGCAGCCGGTCCAGCCACCCTTGGGCGGACGCCAGCCGGTTGGTCAGCGTGGGTTGGGCGGCATACTCATGGAGCTCCAGTTCCCCCAGCGCCAGCAGGGCCGCCTCTTCCGCCGGGGACCGGGGGAACCGGGCGACGTAATCGCCCAGCACCGCCTCCGCATTGGTATATTGCTGTGCCGCGATGGCTAGCGACGCGGTTTTCAGGATCGCCTCCGCCTGCCAGGGGGCCGGGACATTGGTGGCGATATTTTCCTGAAAGGCGTCCAGGGCCTCCGGGTTGCGGCCCAGTTTCTCCAACACTCCGGCGCGCAGCGACACGCTCTTCGCCAGATTGGTGCCGCCGTCCGCCCCGGGTGCGGACCGGGTCAGTTGCAACAGGTTGGTGGCCAATGGCAGCGCGGCCCCGGGGTCCCCGGCCGCCAGTTTCACCTGGCATAACAGATATAACCGTTGCCATTCCAGCTCCGGCGGCAGCGTTTGCGGTTTGATCCCCGCCAGCAGCCGGCCGGCCGCCTCCATTTCCCCCTGCTCAAAATGCGCCAGCGCCAGCAGCAGGCTGCCGCGCAACAGCAGTTCCTGATCCGGGTCGCTCTGGGCGGCCCGTTGAAAAATGTCCGCTTTTCTCCCGTGAAGCTTGATCAACGGATCCCACTGCTCCAGCCGGGCCAACGCCGCTTCCGCCTCCACCGCCGCTTGCAACGCCAGGGCCGAGTCCCCCGGCACCGCCTCCAAGGTGGTCTCGGCCGTCCGCAACTCGCCCGCCTGAAACTGCGCCTCGCCGATCCAATACATGTATTCACCGCTGAACTTGTCCGCCGCCGCCAGATGGGCCTCCAGCAACGTTTCACACGCCAAGAACTTACCCTGGTGGAATTCCGCCTTCGCCTCCTTCAGCCAGGCCTCCGGCAAATTGGTCGATTCGGGATATTTGAGGGCGAATTGGGCAAACTCAAGCTCCGCCGCCCCCCAGTTCCTGAGATTAAAGGTGGAATCCGCCGCCGCCAAGGCGCGCTCCTCCTTGGTGGGGTTCGCCGCCCGCACCGGCCCGGCCCCCAGCAGGAGCGCCAGCGCCAGAAACCAACATGGCCTGTAACATACCATCGCCTCAATCTAATCCACCCGCCGACGTGAAAAAAGCGGGAAAATCAAAAAGCTCCGTCCAGGAGCGGCGTATTGGCATCCTCGACGCCCTGAGTGGCTGCGTCGTGGTTTTTTGCGTAAGGCGAGGAGTGAGGCTCGTGGGATATCCTCCATGGATCTGGAAGCACCTCACGACGACGTCCTGACGCAAAGAGACCAAATAAACACTGCGTTTCTATTGCATGGTTACGGCTCAGGGCTGAAAGCGGGCGGTCACCGCCCGCGTGAGGATGCCTGCCGAAAATTATCTGACTTGGCCCCGGATTCCCCGATAGTCAGGATCAAATATGAAAGCGACCATGTCCGAACCTGAAATCGTGACGCGCAAGGGAAAGCCGGTGTCGGTCATCCTCCCGATCAAGGATTACGAAGAGTTGCTCGAACGGGTGGAGGATGCGGACGATGTTGCGTGGCTCAAGCGCGCCCGCCGCCAGCCATTGCATTATCGTCCGTTGGAAGCTTACCTCGCCGAACGCAACCGGAAGTGACATGTATCGTGTCCTGCTTGAACGCGCGGCGGAGAAGGATCTCGCCCGGCTTTCGTCCGGGATGCACGAACGTGTCATCGCCGCCATTCAAACGCCGGCGGCGAACCCGCGTCCGCCTGGCTGTCGTAAATTGTCGGGCAGCAAACAGGATTGGCGCCTTCGGGTGGTTTATGAAATCGCCGACGAAATTCGCATGGTGCGCATCAACCGTGTGCGCCACCGCCGCGAAGTCTATCGCTTCACCGGATGAAACGTAAACTCCGCCGGCCGCCGGGCCGCCGGGTCCAAGCTGACCGTGAAGTAGCCGCCGTCGTTCAGCAGTTGGATGCCGCCCAGCGCCGGGCACAACTTGATTTTGAACGGCCGCCACTGCTTCGACCGGCTGAGGGCCGTGGTCAGTTTTTCCGTGGTATGGCCCAGAAAGCGGATGGGCGGCAGGTTGGCCAGCAGCCGGGCTTTCCAGAGCACCAGATTGGTGTGCAGGTGCCCGATGATGGTCGCCTCAATCTGCGGCAGCCGGCGGCGCACGGCCTCCTCCTGCCCCAGATAAGGCAGGGCGGTGGGATCGTGGCAAAACAACAGCACGCGCTCGTCCGGCTGCAGGGCGTCAAACGCGGCCCGGACTTCCGCCAGGTGTTCCGCGCGCAATCGCTCCCATTCCGGCCATTCCTCCGGCAGCGCGTCGGCCCGGTTGCCGGGCAGGGCGAGCAGCGGCGACGCCACCGCCAGCAGCACATAACGTCCCAGCGTCAACCGCCACAGCGGCTTCAGCCCGGGCAGTTCGGCGCAGGCCCGCCAGCTTGCCAGCCGCATCCCGCCCACGCCGCTGAACATCATCACCTTGCCCAGTTCGTGATCCCCCATCACAAAATGCGCCCGGTCCCCAAACCGGGCCCGGATTTTGTCCAGGCACTCCCGGGCGCTTTCCCGCGTGGCCGGGTCGCTGAACCCGATGAACGCCGAATTGCACGCGTGGTCGCCGTTCACAATCACCCGGTCCGCCGGGCCGCACTCCGCCAGAAACTGGTCCAGCAGCCGGCCCCGCTCCAGCGGCTGGCGCATCCAGACGTAATGCCGGAACAGCCGGGCCAGGGCGCGCCGCACCGGCGGCCGGATCACCCGCGACTCATAATCATCCCCGCGCGCGCGTTCCGCCGCCCCCGCGTAATGAATATCGCTGAGAATGATCAGTTTCAGGGGGTTCACCGGGTTCATGGGGTTCCGGCCAGGGCCGCCGTGCGCCCCCGGGGCAGCCGCCCCAGGTGGTAAAGGATGAAGCCGTCCAGGAACCGCCCCAGTTCCCCGGTTTGTGCCGCCGTCAGTTTGAGCCGCCGCGCCGCCACCCGGTCGTCGCCCATCAGCGCGGCGGCCGCCTTTTGCGTGCCCGCCGCCAGCCGGGCGTCCCGCCAGTCCGGCTGCAGGCCCGTCTCGCGCAGCAGCCGCAGTTCGAACGCCAGCACCCCCTGCGGCCCCGGCTCCGTCCGGCACAGGTCGTCCAGAAACCCGCGCAGCAATTCGTATATTTCCGGCAGGGGCGTGTCCGTTTCCGTCGCCTCCTCCACCAGCGCCGTCGCGTAGGCGGCCTGCTGCAGCCGCCGCAGATCCTGCCGGAGGGCCTCCCGCGTCTCCAGCAGCCGCACCTCGCGCAGCGTGTGCAGCCCCGACCGCCGGCTCCGCGCGAACGAGAATTCCGCCTGGTAAAACAGGTCCAGCTTGCCCAGAAACGGCGACTTGTGCCGGCGCGCCCCCTTCGCCACCGTCGCCAGCCGCCCCTCCGCCGGCGTCAGCCACTGCACGATCAAACTCGTCTCCGTGAGGGGCCGGGTGCGCAGGATCAGGCCGGTGGCGGTCTCAAGCATGGGGCAAACGGCCCGGAACGTATTCCGGCGAAATCGAGCCGAGGCTCACAATGTATTTGATCCCGTCCGCCACCGTCATGTCCAGCCGCGTGACCTGCTCCTCCGGCACCAGCATCATGAACCCCGACGTCGGGTTCGGCGTGGTGGGGATGAACACGCACACCATTTTCTCCCGGGTTTTGAAGACGGCCGGATGCTGTTGCTCGCTGGTCAAAAAGCCGAGGGAATAAATTCCCGCGCGCGGCCATTCCACCCGCACCACGGTCTGGAAGGAGTCCTTGCCGCCGGAGGAAAACGCCTCGTTCACCTGCTTGATGGTGGCATACACCTTGTTAAAAAGCGGGATGCTCAACATGACATCGTTGGTCCATTGGATCACCTTCCGGCCGAAATAATTCCGGGCCAGCCGCCCCAGCAGGCTGATCAACAACCCCGCCAGCACCAGCGACACCACGCTCCAATACCACAGCACCGGGCCGTTGCCGGCCTCCGGATTCGCCTCCAGCACCGGTTTGGTGGCGTGCAGGTACCAGAACGCCGATTCCTGGCCCGGGGTCTCATGCGTGATGTACTTCGGCAGGAAGAACAGCAGCGTGTCCGTGACGCTGGAGATGGTGCCAAACACCCATTTGATCAGGGCCAGTGACAGGACCGCCGGCAACACGAGGAACAAGCCGGTCAAAAAATTGGCCCGCCACCGGGCGGGAAGACTTTTCTTCTTCATGACCGAGTTTAATGCCCCTTCACAGTTTGCTCAAGGCAAAGCGGCGGGCGGCCACCCGCAACCATCGCCCTTCCGCCTGTTTCATCCGCCGCCGGGCGGCCGGTTCCTGGTCGTCATGCCCCAGCAGGTGGAGCAGGCCATGGATCACATAGCGCACCAGTTCGGACCGCCAGTCCGTGCCAAATTCCCGCGCCTGCACCACCGCCACCGCCGGGCAGATAAACAGTTCGCCCTGCAATGCGGCCCCGGGGAGCGCGCCCGCCCCGGGCGCTGTTTTCCGCGCCCCCGCGGAAAATTCCGTCCATCCAACCTCCCCCGGTCCGAACGCCCGGGTTGCTCCCTCCTCCCGGTAGTCGAAAGTGATGACATCCGTCGGCCCCTCGTGCCCGAGAAAGGCCAGGTTCACCTCGGCCATCCGCGCCGGACTCACCAGCGCGATCTCCAGCGTCGCCGCCGGCCCGGCCATCGCCGCCAGCAGGGCGCCGGCGATTTCCTTCAACTGGCGCAGGTTGATCTTCCGGTCGCGCTGCCGGTTGGTGAGGGTCAGGGTCATGCCTCAAACCTTCAACCGCCCCCGGTGCTCCTCGTAGGCCTGGATGATGCGCTGCACCAGCGGATGCCGCACCACATCGCGCTTGGAAAACTCCACAATCGCGATGCCCTCCGTGTGGCGCAGCGCGCGGTGCGCCTCGATCAGCCCGGACTGCTTGTGCGCCGGCAGGTCCACCTGGGTTTCGTCCCCGGTGATCACCGCCTTGGAGCCGTGCCCCAGCCGGGTCAGAAACATCAGCATCTGCTCCGTGGTGGAATTCTGCGCCTCGTCCAAAATGATGAACGCCCCGTTGAGCGTCCGTCCCCGCATGTACGCCAGCGGCGCGATTTCAATGGTGCCGCGCTCCGTGTGCTTCTGGAGCTCCTCGGGCGGCAGCAGGTCGTGCAGCGCGTCGTGCAGCGGGCGCAGATAGGGCGTGATCTTCTCGTACAGGTCGCCGGGCAGAAACCCCAGCGCCTCCCCGGCCTCCACCGCCGGCCGCGTGAGGATGAGCCGCGAAACGCTTCCCTCCCGCAGCGCCGCCAGCGCCAGCGCCACGGCCAGGTACGTCTTGCCCGTGCCCGCCGGGCCGATGCCAAAGGTGATGTCATGCGTCCGCACCGCCTCGAGGTATTTCTTCTGGCCCATGGTCTTGGCCACCACGCCGGGCTTGCGGTCGTGGGTCCGCACCCGGTCGCTCATCAAATCCTTCAACGTCTCGCCCCCCTCGTGCTTCACCACGTTCAACGCGTGGGTGAACTCCCGGTTCTTCACCGGCGAACCCGCCTTCAGCAGACTCTCCAGCGAGGCAAACAATTGTTTGGCCTGCTCCACCCCCTCCGCCGGGCCGTCCAGCTTGATCCACCCTTCGCGGGCCGTCGCCGTCACGCCCAGCTCGGTTGCCAGCGACGCCAGATTCCGCGGCTCATGGTTGAACAACTGCTGCGCAAACCGCGCGTTTTCGTAATGGAGGGTCAGGGTGGGCACAACCTATATTTACCAGGTTTGGTCACTTTCATGGCTTTGGCGTGTGCGCGCATGTTTCAAGGGGCGAGTTCCCGGTCGAAATAACGGCTGGCGCTTTCCTTAAATTCATCGAATGAAGTGAATTGCTTGTCACAGGCATTCGTAAGCCGGTTGCGGTCCTGGCGCGGCAATTTGTCCATGTCCTCATGAACGGCGATGCGCTTAAATTTCAAATTATGACGTTGGAACTCCCGGCAACTGATGGTTGCCAACCGGGCACGGTTCGCCTCTTTGATCGCGCACAAGTAGAACGGGACGCCATTGGGACGAAATTCCCAGTCCACTTCCAGGTCGTCCCGATCGGGAATGGGCAAAATGGTCTGACGCGGATTAATGGCTGGCAAGTGGGACTGGATAAACTCTGCCAGCATTTCCTCGAACAGACTCGCCAAGACTTCGCGCTTGAAATAGCGCAGGTTGCAAACCTTGGAGACGGCTTGGGAAAATTGCAACAGCGCCGGGTATGGCGTCTCGGACGTGGCCTCGATGAACAATTCTCCGTCGGCGGCGTTGACCCCGTTCTCGGTCACGATCCGATTAAAAATACGCTCTTTGTTTGGCGTATCAATGTCGTAAGAGTACGAGAGGCGCATCAAAGTCAATCCGTGGTCGCTGACGCGGAATTTCTGCGATGCAGCATCCCCGCTTTTGGGCACGTCGAGAAAAATGTCCATCCTATCGCCATCCTCGTGGAACAGCGGCGCAACGAGTTGCAGCACTCCGGGGCGTTTCTCCCGGATGGCAACGTGAGAGTTAAACTGATCGCGGAGCAATTCGATGGCATTCATATTAATATAATGAGTAAAGTTCACACACCTAAATTTTGCCATCAAGACGCATCTCCCGTTTGGGCGGGTCAACCACCTGCTTTGGACATTTCAAAAGGTCAGCAAGTTCAGCCTCAGTGACATTGCTCATGGTTTAATCCTCCGCTGAAGTTTCATTTGGGCAAACCAGGTCCTGGTCGTCCAGTCGCTTGATCGCTGATTCAATGGCTTGCACCGTGCTCATATGTCCCTCCCCAGCTCCGCCCGCAGCTTCGCCGCCACCTCCTTCAACGCCTCCGGCACCACCCCCGTCCCGGCCAGCACCGGCATGAAATTCGTGTCCCCGCCCCACCGCGGCACCACATGGATATGCAGGTGTTCCACAATCCCCGCCCCCGCCACCTTGCCCAGATTGATCCCCACGTTGAAGCCGTCCGGCTTCATCACCGCCGTCAGCGCGTTGAGGCACCGCCGTGTCAGCTTCCACAAATCCGCCAGCTCCTCCTCCGTCAGCCCGTTCAGGTCCGCCACCTGCTTGTACGGCACCGCCATCAGGTGGCCCCCGTTGTACGGATACCGGTTGAGCACCGCAAAGCACGTCCGGTCCCGCGCAATCACATAGTTCCCCTCGTCGTCCGACGACTGCGCGATCTGCGCAAAGATGCTCTCCTCCAGCTTCGGCTTTGGCGAGAGGATGTATTCGATCCGCCAGGGTGCGTGCAATGATTCCATGCGTGGAGGTTAGTTCGGAGCGCGCCGAAAGTCAAAATCACCGCTTTTTTATCATGAGCTGGTTCAGGCAGTCCCACAGCCCGGAAAATTTATAGCCCGGGTCCACATAATGTTCGATCACGTAAAAGGCGAAATAATACGCGCGGCAGAAGCCCCAGATCGCCAGCCCCAGCAGCGCCGCGTCCTTCCAGGTGGGGTGGTCCGCCAGCAACAGCGCCGCCGCCAGCAGGCCGAGGAACAGGAACAGCCCGCCCTTGACCTTGATCCAGACCGGATTGGTGAGGTCTTTCATGGGTATAATTGGAGAATCGCCTCCGCCGCGCGCCGGGCGGCCCCCGGTTGCCCCAGCGTGGACACCACCTGCGCCAGCCGTTTCTGAATCTGGGCCCGGCCCTTGACGTCCCGCAACAGCTTCAGCGTGGCATGCGCCAGGTTCCAGCCGATGGCGTTGTGCTGGATGAACTCCGGCATGATCTCCTCGCCCGCCAGCAGGTTCGGCATCGTCAGCGTTTTCACCGTCACGATGCGCCGCCCAAGTTCATAGGTCAGCCACGAGGTCTTGTACAACGTCACCGTCGGCACGCCGAAATAGGCGCATTCCAGCGTCACCGTCCCCGTTTTGGATATCGCCGCGTCCGCCTCCGCCAGGGCCGCCGGCAGCCCGCCAATTTGCAATGCCACGGTGGCCGGCAGCGTCATCGCCCCGGCCAGTTGCGCCAGCTCCTGGGTCGGCAGCACCAGCCGGGCCCGCGCGTCCGGCAACTTCGCCTCGATCCGCCGCCAGGCCGCCAGCATCACCGGCAGATGCCGTTGCAGCTCGCCCTGGCGGCTCCCCGGCAGCAGCACCACCCGCGGCGCGGCCTTGGCCGGCCGGGCATGGTCCGCCGGCGGCGGCTCCCGGTCCAGCATTGGATGACCCACAAACGCCACCCGCAGCCTTGGCGCGCGCTGCGAATACCAGGCCTTCTCAAACGGGAAAATGCTCAGGAGCAGATCGTAATCCGCCTCCAACTGCTTCGCCCGCCCCGGCCGGGAGGCCCAGACCTGCGGCGACACAAACTGGATGATTTTGGGGTTCCACCCCGCCGCCGGATGCCGGCGCACCCACGCCTTCACCGCCCGGCCGAACCGCAGGTTGAAAAAGCCGTAATCCACCCCGATGACCGCATCCGGCCGGCGCTCGATGGCCAGCGCCAGCAACTGCTGGAACAACCGTTTGCCCTCGAAATACTTCTTGAGCATGTCCAGGCCGATCACCGCGTGGGACATCATATCCACCGCGACTTCCACCCCCGCCGCCCTCATGCGCGGCCCGCCCGCGCCCAGGAACCGGGCCGCCGCCCCGGCCGGCGCCTGTTTCAAGGCCGCCACCAGCTCGCCCGCCAGCCAATCCCCGCTGGCCTCCCCCGCGATGAGCATGAACGATTTCGGTGTCATTAATATGGCAATATCCGCCCCGAAAGGGTGCCTGATGACCGTCTTGGTGGCAACGGTTATGAACATCTCCACCAGATTCTCGATCTCCCACAGCGGCCCGCCATACTGGCTTTACCACCGCCGCGAGGCGACGGTGGGCGGGTGGGGACGGCGCGCTGCGCCGTCCACGCCGCAACGCGGCGCAACACATCACGGACGGACGAGGAACCTCCGCCGGCCCCCAGCTTGGTGATCATGGTCCACCCCATAATTCAGCGCCAGTTTACAGCCGGGGGTTGGACATCGATTGATGGTCCAAGGCAAATTAATTGACACCCCGCGGGCAATGGTTGGCGTGTCATGTTCACCTGCCGAGCTTAATCATCTTTCCACCATGGCCGGAGATGAACCTTCCTGCAGACCGGAAGCAGATCGCTGCGCGTGACAAATTGCTCGTTCGTTGAAAACTGACAGATCACCGGCCAGACCGTTAGAGTGTGGTCGCCTTCCGCTTTGATGGGATAGATGTCTTGAATCGTAAATTACCGTGCCGCCAGATTTCCGCCGAAACAGCCAGCCCCCGCCGGCGGTTTTGTTGCATCGCGACAGCCTCGCCTCCGCGGAAATCACGTTGGTTCGCGGGATGAGGATTTGTCGGGCCGCACGCGCTCTGTGTGATGTCGTACATAATGCGCCGGTCACGCTGGAGGAAGGCCTGTTGGGTATTGCACAACGACACATTTGCATCAAATTTCACCAAAAATAAGCACCAATACCCACACAACCTATTGCCTGCCAACATCAAAACGACCGGCGATTGGATAAAAGTCAGGCGGACAAAGAAAAACCTCACCCTGGTCATGTGGTTGCCAACATGCGTATTGCACCGTTGTTGGTTCTTACTTCGGAGGATTGGCCGACCCAGCCAGATTAAATGTTGTCCAGCGGGCTTTTCACCCCCAGCCCCGGCTTTTGCATGACGTGGGTGTAAATCATCGTCGTCGTCACGTCCTTATGGCCGAGCAATTCCTGCAC